>Ga0310695_10008464_pt1 | contig 15889 bp, 14 predicted proteins | sample RumenRJG_04DNA_FD_203882 | JGI IMG/M metagenome (GOLD analysis project Ga0310695, IMG submission 203882) | Bovine rumen microbial communities from Lethbridge, Alberta, Canada - RJG_04 (v2) (version 2) | ecosystem: Host-associated > Mammals > Digestive system > Stomach > Rumen | place: Canada...
ACCCCCGTTCAATAACCTACATGACCGAATATGGCTATGAGAGCAATTGGGACTACAAAGAGTGCCAGCCGATGACGGTTGAGGTGTCATACGCCCCCTACGGCAGCGACGAGTGGCAGCCACTGGAGGGCGTGGAGCATCAAGAGGAATATGACGACATCCCCGGCCTAGGCTTCTTCTATCAGGGCTCACTGGCATCGGTCAATCGTGAAAGCGAGAACGGCTGGTTTGACCTGAAGTTCCGACTGGTGGATGAGGCGGGCAACTGGCAGGAGCAGACGCTGAGCCCCGCCTTCCGCATCGACGCCCTGGTGCAGAGTGCCGTCACCGAGGTGCGTGATGGCAGTGCCCACGAGGTGGCGCGCTACAGCATCGACGGTAAGCGTGTTGATACTAGCCACCGCGGCGTGACCATCATCCGCATGAGCGACGGCACCGCCCGCAAAGTGCTCGTCCCATAATCAGACATAAAGCATAAGGGATTAAGCAAGTAGTTGCTTCACAATTTTGACAAGAGCACATGTAACATCCATTGGGTTGCATGTGCTTTTGCCTTTTGATTCATCAGTATCTCGGAAAAAGTCCTAAAACGCAGCAGAAAAAATGAGAAAAAGTCCTCAAATTGGCCATAAAAAAACGAGAAAAAGTCCCAAATTTTACTTAAAATTCTGAGAAAAAGTCCCGATTTGTTTGCGTAATCACAATGAGCGCGAAGTCTCGTATCAAGTGGGTGTGTCAAAATGAATTTGCCCGACAATTTCACATTGTAGGGACGCGGCGTGCCGCGTGATCGGCCAGACAATGAATCATTCTGATTTACAAGGCAATCAGCAATATTAGTGGACGACAGCGGTCAATCACGCGGCACGCCGCGTCCCTACCTGAGATGACACATATTGTGATTTTTGACACACCCTCTTATTCAGGCCCTCAAGCACCCTATGGGCACCACAAAAATGCCATCTGGCCGCTGATAAGCATATTGTCCAACCGCAGTCAACACCATCAAGAATTTAGGCGTACTCATACGCGATGTGTCAATCGTTTCTGCCAATTGCTTAAGCGTTTTGGCTGCTTCATCAATGAGTTTTTCACCACCTAGTTTCACTTCAATCAATGCATAGTCTCCATTGCGGCGATGCAACACAGTATCACATTCCAGCCCAGAACTGTCACGATAGTGGTATAACTTTCCATCTAAAGCATCAGCATATACTCTCAAGTCTCGAACTGCCAAATCTTCAAAAAACAAACCAAATGATTCCAGATCATGAATCAAGTCATCGGGTCCCAGCCCCAATATGGCAGTACCAATACTTGGGTCAACAAAATGTCGGGTGTTGCTGGTACGGATAGCCGATTTGCTACGAATATTAGGATTCCATGCCTCAAGATCTTCAATGACAAACAAGCGCTTGAGTGCTCCAATATAATCGGCTACAGTATCTTCATCAAGCGTCTTTGAATCATTTGATTGCATATCAGCCTTGATAGTAGCATATGAGACCTGCTGTGAGATATTGCGGGCAAATGACCGCATGAGCAGCCTGGCTCGTTCTGGGTTGCGTTTGACACCATCAATTCGCTGAATATCGTGCTCTGCGACCGAATCCACATAATCAAACGCTTGGTCAAGAGCATATTGTTCTTTAAGCATCACTGCCTGTGGCCAACCTCCTCGACAAGTCAGGTAAGCAATTTTGTTTAAGTCAAGTTTATTTATCTGTGGCGTGAAAGATGCGCCACTGAACAATTGGCTCAAAGTTATGCAACCAGACGATTCACCTGATTCAAACAAACTCATAGGGCGCATTCTGATTCTACCGAATCGGCCTGTACCGCTATGAATCGTCTCATCAGTTTGCGGTGGAACTGAAGAACCTGTCAAAATGAATTGTGCGACTTCGCCACGGGCATCGACTTCAGTTCTAATATTATCCCATAATGAAGGGATAGTTTGCCACTCATCAATCAACCGCGGTGTCTCGCCTAATAGCAAAGTTGAAGGACTAATATCCATCATCTGACTGCTCTGCTTAAGCGTATCCATATTGCCCAAGTCTAGGATGCTTTTTGCTAGTTGCTGAGCAGTGGTAGTTTTTCCGCACCATTTTGGACCTTCAATGAGAACAGCCCCTTTCCCTCCCAATTTTCGAGCAAGGAGTATGTCTGCAACTCTTGATTTGTATTCTTTCATTGTCGTGTTATTAATTGTTCGGCAAAGGTAATGATTTTTAGCGGATTGTGCAAATTTTCAGCAATTTTTCGGTCATTTGTGGACGATTTGTTCGGTTGTTTGTGGACAATTCGTTCGGTTATTTGTGGATGATTCGTTCGGTTATTTGTGGATGATTCGTTCGGTCATTTGTGGATTATTGCCCGATTAGACGACTATGCCATGGGAACTTAGTGCCTGACCCGTTATTCTCACGGACGACGGTGCCATAGCATAAAACAATCCACAGATGACACAGATTTGACAGAAATAATCTGATTAATCGGTGTAATCTGTGGACAAAATTTCAACGGCAGCCTGGGCTGCGATTGCCTTACTTGACCGAGTCGATGGCAGTCTTGATGTCGGCAAAGATCTCATCGATCTTACCCGTGCCCTTGATGGCATGGTAGAGGCCCTTCTGCTGATAGAAAGCCTGCAGCGGCGAGGTCTGGTTGTGATAAACAGCCAGACGATTCTTGACAGTCTCAGGGTTGTCGTCGCTGCGTCCTGTCATCTTGCCGCGCAGCAAGATGCGCTCGATGAGTTCGTCCTCGGGCACCTCCAGACCAACAACTGCGCTGATGCTGGTGCCACGCTCCTGCAGCATTGCCTCCAATGCCTCGGCCTGAGGAATGGTGCGGGGGAATCCGTCGAAGATCACGCCCTCGCGAGCAGCCTCCTTGTTAGCATCGAGCACATCGGCCAGGATGCTGATCATCAGGTCGTCGGGGATGAGTTGACCCTTGTCCATATAGCCCTTGGCAGTGGCGCCCAGTTCGGTGCCGCGCTTGATGTTGTCGCGCAACACGTCGCCCGTGCTGATGTGGAACAGGTTATACTCCTTGATAATGTTGTCACTCTGTGTGCCCTTGCCAGAGCCTGGGGCACCAAAAATCACGATGTTAAGCATGTTATTATTAATTGAGAATTGTGAATTGAGTTCTTGGTTTTCGGTTTTCAGTTCTCGGTTCTTTGCCACAACTGACAACTGACAACCGATAACTGATAACAAATTGAAAATGTTGTTCGTTCAGTTCGTTGTTTAATTGAGACAACTTGTCAACTATCAACTCTTGACCACATAGATGTCGCTCAGGTTGCGAGCCTGCCCGTCAAGGTCCAGACCATAGCCGATGATGAACTTGGACGGAATCTCAAAACCAACATACTCGGGGGGCGTACCCAGTTTCAACGAGCCCGGCTTGTAGAGCAGCGTTGCCATCTTGACGCTGCGAGGATTGCGCTCGAGCAGCATCTGCCGCAACTGGTAGGCCGTCACGCCCGTGTCGACAATATCCTCGATGATGATCACATCGCGCCCCTCGATATCCTCGGTCAGCCCCATGATCTCGCGCACACGCCCGGTCGAACTGGTGCCCTCGTAACTCTTGAAGCGGATGAACGTAATCTCGGCATGTGCCAACTCACACGCACGGAACAAGTCGGCAGCAAACACAAACGCTCCATTGAGCACACACAAGAACAACGGGTTGCCCTCAGGATAGTCACGCACAATTTCGCCTGCCACTCGTTGCACCTGCGCAGCAATCTGTTCACGAGTCAGATAAGGCTCAAATTCAAGCCCTTGATAAGTCACTGTTTCCATATCTCCAGATTTTTTCGCAAAATTACTGCAAATCTCGCACAAACGAGCGAAAAATAAAATATTTTTTACTTTTTTCGCCCAGTTACCGCGCAATTTATCCAACTTCACTGCCCAATCGTGCTTCAGGCAATTCTTTGATGCATCAAAATAATTTTCAATAGTTTTTTTCAAAAACTTACCGCATTTCACACAAAAAAGTACTAACTTTGTAGACTTGAACCTGCCCCACCCCGCCAAGAGGTGGCATGCTTCACCTCTAAACAACTCGAATTCAATAGACTCTACCGAACTGCACCTATGAAGATTTTCACTACTGACGGCATACGCCGCATCGAAGAGAAAACAATAGAGAAAGACAACTTGTCACGACTTGAACTGATGGAACGAGCCGCCGAGGCTGTCACCTATGAGATTGTGGCCCGCTGGCGGCCCAACAAACACATCGTGATCTTTGCCGGGCCAGGCGACAACGGCGGTGACGGGCTGGCAGTGGCCAGGCTGCTGCATGCGCAGGGCTACCATCCCGAGGTCTATCTGTTCAACATCCGCTCGTCGCAACTCTCCAAGTGCTGCTCGACCAACCGCGACCGTCTGCTCGAAATTGAGGACATGGACTTCATCGAGGTCACCGACACATTCACCCCACCCGAACTCACCGAGGAGGAGGTGGTCATCGACGCACTCTTCGGGTCGGGGCTGCGCGACCCACTGCGCAGCGGATATGCCCAGATGGTACAATATATCAACGACAGCGACGCCTATGTCGTGTCGATCGACATGCCGTCGGGGCTGTTCGGCGAATGGAACATGGGCACCGACCCGCGCAACATCATCTGCGCCGACCTCACACTCACGTTCAACTTCAGGCGACTGTCGTTCTTCTTCCAAGAGAACGCACGCTATGTGGGGGACCTCAAGATTCTGGACTTGGAGATGAGCACCGAGGCCATCGCCGCAACACCCACCGACTTCTACCTCATCGAGCATGAGGATGCACACACCATGGTCACTGAGCGTGACCCGTTCACCAACAAGTATGACTACGGGACTATCCTGCTCATCGCCGGCAGCTATGGCATGATGGGTGCAGCCATTCTGGCCTCACGCGCCGCCATGCGCACGGGTGCCGGACTGGTCACCGTGCATGCGCCACGATGCGGATTTGTCCCGCTGCAGACCGCGGTGCCCGAAGTCATCTTCGAGCCCGACAAGCACGAGATTGTCACCACCGAGATTGACCTCCACCACCAGTATAGTGTCGTCGCACTGGGTCCCGGTTTGGGCACCAGCGACGAGACGGTCGAGGCCGTCGATGCCTTCCTCAAGAGCTTCCGTCGTCCATGCTTGCTCGATGCCGACGCACTCAACTGCATCGCCCGCCGTCCCATGTTGCTGCGCAGCATTCCCAAGGGGTCGGTGCTCACACCCCACGCCAGCGAGTTTGACCGCCTCTTCGGCGAGCATCACACCGACGAGGAGCGTCTGCGCAAAGCCATCGAGGTGTCGCGACTCTACGAGATCACCATTGTGCTCAAGGGACATCACACGATGACCGTCCGACCCGACGGAAAGGTGTATATCAACAGCAGCGGCAATGCCGGCATGGCAACCGCCGGCAGTGGCGATGTGCTCACTGGTGCCATCGCGGCACTCATCGCACAAGGCTACACACCCGACCTGGCTGTGGCACTGGGCATCTATCTGCATGGCTTGGCAGGCGACCTGGCCGCACAAGAGCATGATGCCTACGGCGTCATGGCCAGCGACATCGCCGACAACATGGGCCGCGCCATTCACGACGTGGTGCGACGTTAGGTCAATCACCGGGAAAGACAAGGGGGCAACACAAGCACCCTGGCCTCTAGATTCAATGTGCTAATCCATGATGAGTACTGCCAACACGATCTGGATAATCAGAATGGCCGGGATGCCGATGGTGAATTGTTTGTGCCGAGTCTTGTGCTTGGCAAACAACATCGCCAGCAAAGCGCCAACCGAGCCACCCACGACGGCCAGCATCACAAGCGTGAACTCGCTCGTGCGCCACGAGTGCTTGCGAGCACGACGCTTGTCATCAACGTAGACAAAAAATGTCAACAAATTAATGAGAATGATGTATATCAATAGAAAACTCAACATCTTCAACCAATTATTTCAAAAATTTGCACAAAGGTAGGACAGAAAATTAAATAATACAAATAAATTTCGACAAAAATCGTCAAATCATTATCATTTTTTCAGAAACGATTGAATTTCATCAAGTTTTTTGTACTAAAAATCATTAATTATGACCTATATACCCACTACCGACAAGGTGTTTGACCTCTTCAAACAACTCAACAACACTCCGCGCCCGTCACATCACGAGGAGCGCGTGGCCGACTTCTTGTGCAACTTTGCCCGTCAGCACAACCTGGACTACAGTCGTGACGAGCACAATTGTGTCGTCATACGCAAACCCGCCACACCTGGGCATGAAGGTGCCACACCCATCGTCATCCTCAACCACATGGACATGGTGTGTGTGGCCGAGCCAGGCAAACAGTTTGACCCGCTGAACGACCCCATCGAGGCTTACACTCAGGACGGATGGATGCACGCACGCGGCACCTCGCTGGGTGCCGACAACGGCATCGGGCTGTCGATGGCACTTGCCATCCTGCAAGATGACAACATTGTGCACGGACCGCTCGAGGTCATCACCACCACCAACGAGGAGGACGGCATGACGGGTGCCAGCAACCTCTCGCCCGACTTCATCCGGGGCCGCAAGGTCATCAACCTTGACAGTGAGGACTATGACACCATCACCACAGGTGCCGCTGGTGCCTACTTGCAGATTCACCACCTGCCCACCACCCGAGTCAAAGCGCCCCGTGGGCACAGTTGGTATCGTGTAGCCATCGCTGGCGGACGTGGGGGACACTCAGGGGTCGATATCAACAAGGGCCGCGCCAGTGCCACAACACTGCTGTGGGCACTGCTCAATGCCATCGCCCAGGAGACCATCGTCAATGTGGCTAGCATCACAGTGGGCGATGCCAGTGCCTCGATTGCCAGCAGTGGCAGTGCCATCATCTGCGTGCCGCCCGATGATGCCGTCGAGCAAGTCGAAGACCGCGAGGCACACTTCAACGAGTGGCTTGCACAGGAGTATGCCGACACCGACCCCGACGTGCGATGCACTATCGCCCCGTGCGAGCCATGCCCTCAAGTGATTGACCCCAACCAAGTGGTCGCACTGATGGAGGCACTCGAGCAGACACCACAGGGTGTCATCGCCATGAGCGACACCATGCCTGGCACCGTACACACCAGCAACAATGTGGGCATGATACGCACCAATGATGGCGACATCACAGTGAGCACCCATACGCGCAGTTTCGATGTGGCCGAGATGGAACAGACCGGACTGGACATCAAGGAAGCATTTGCACAGGTCGGGGCTACCACCGAACTGGTCATGTCGGCACCGGCATGGCAGGAGAATCCCGACAGCGACTTTATCAACTTGACCAGTGACACATTCAACGATGTGCTGGGATGGCGGCCACGCAAGGTGGCTATGCACTTTGTGCTCGAGGCAGGCTTCTTTGTGCAGAAGTTCCCCGGCATCGAGATGGCATCTATCGGGCCACGCATCGTCGAGCCGCACAGCACACGCGAGCGTGTCGAGGTCAAGACCATCGAGGACATCTGGCGCGTCACTGTCGAACTGCTTTCACGTCTAGCTTAATGCGACAAGCCACCGAAAAGGATTTCGACCAGGTGTGGCGCATCCTGCGACAGGCTGCATCGTGGATGATGACCAACGGGCGCGACCAGTGGGACGACAAGTATCCCACGGCCGAGGCCGTGCACGGTGACATCAAGCGAGGTGAGGGCTGGGTCATCGAGCGCGACAACCATGTCGTTGCCTATTGCGCCATCGCTCTGGGCGGTGAGCCGTCCTACGATCAACTCGATGGACAATGGCTCACCGCCGGTCCATACACCGTGGTACACCGTGCAGCCATCGACCTGAACTATCGTGGACAGCACCTGGGCCACATCTTCTTTGAGCAAGCCGAGCAGATGAGCCGTGACCGGGGCTGGCCCAGTGTGCGCGTCGACACCAACCACGACAATCGCGAGATGCTGGCACTCATTGCCAGTCGCGGCTACAAGCTCACAGGCAAGTGCTACTACTTCCACGGCGGCCGCCACGTCGAGCGCCTCGCCTTCGAGAAACCACTATGAATCTGATTGAAGTCACATCACTCACGCAGCCCGGAGTTGAGGTTTATGGCGCACTCACCGAGGCGCAACTACGCAACCGGCTCGATCCCGAGCGGGGCATCTTCATCGCCGAGAGTCCCAAGGTCATCGCCGTCGCTCTTGATGCCGGCTATGAGCCATTGTCGCTGCTGTGCGAGCGGCGACACATCACTGGCGATGCCGCACCTCTCATCGCCCGCTGTGGCGACATCCCCATCTACACCGGCGAGCGCGACCTGCTGGCACGACTCACGGGCTACACCTTGACACGCGGTGTGCTCTGTGCCATGCGCCGCCCCTTGCCACGCCCAGTCGATGAGGTGTGCCAGGACTCCCGCCGCATCGTGGTCATCGACAGTGTGGTCGATACCACCAACATCGGGGCCATCTTCCGCTCGGCCGCAGCGCTGGGCATTGACGCAGTCCTGCTCACGCCCACCTCGTGCGACCCGCTCAACCGCCGAGCCGTCCGAGTCTCGATGGGCAGCGTGTTCCTAGTACCCTGGACTTGGCTCAACCAACCCATCAGCAGCCTCAACAATCTCGGTTTTAAAACAGTCGCCATGGCGTTGACCGACCGTTCAGTCTCCATCGACGACCCCACCCTGTGCGCCGAGCCTCGCCTGGCCATCATCATGGGTACCGAGGGCGACGGCCTGGCCCCTGACACCATCCTCCAGGCCGACTACGTCGCCCGCATCCCCATGCATCACAGCGTCGACTCGCTCAACGTCGCCGCAGCTGCAGCCGTCGCCTTCTGGCAACTGCGCAAGCGATAGTTTTTTCAGTTATTGTGTAATAAATCTTGCTCTATCTGCGTCAAATAGATAAAAATTCTGGCCAGGCTAGGATTTGTAATTATCAATTCACCTTTTCAATTATTTTTTAAAAGTGGATAATTTCATTGAAATACGCGATGTTGTCAAGCAGTATGACGGACATCTGGCACTGGACCACGTGAGCATGAATGTGCCACGCGGGTGCATCTATGGTCTGCTGGGTCCCAACGGAGCCGGCAAGACCTCGCTGATACGCATCATCAACCGCATCACGCACCAGGACAGTGGTACTGTGATGCTCGACGGCCGGCCCATCACCGACGATGATGTGGCGCACATCGGCTATCTGCCCGAGGAGCGCGGATTGTACAAGAAGATGAAGGTGGGCGACCAGATCGTCTATCTGGCACGTCTCAAGGGTATGGACAAAACCACAGCCCAGAACGAGATGCTGCAGTGGCTGGAGCGCTTCGACCTGAGTGAATGGCGCGACAAGAAACTGGAGGCCCTGAGCAAGGGTATGCAGCAGAAGGTGCAGTTCATCGCCACCGTCATCCACCGCCCGCAGCTGCTCATCTTCGACGAGCCTTTCTCGGGCTTTGATCCTGTCAATGCCGACCAACTCAAAGTCGAGATTCTGCGTCTTAAGCAAGAGGGCAGCACGGTGCTGTTCTCGACCCACAACATGGAGAGCGTCGAAGCCATCTGCGAGCAAATCACGCTCATCAACCACTCGCGCGTGGTGCTCGAGGGGCATGTCGATGACATCCGCCAGCAGCACAAGCAGGGCATCCTGGCTGTGGATCTGGCCAAGGGTGAGACGCTGCAGCCCAACGATGCGATGTTCACCATTCTGCCGCCCGCCATGGGTAGCCGCGAGACACAGGTGAGACTCAATCAGGGCATCGCCATGCATGATGCCATCGCTTGGCTCAACGACCACTACAGCCTGACTGGCTTCCACGAGATTCTGCCCTCGATGCACGACATTTTTATCAACACCGTTAAAGTGCAAGACCATGAGTAAACTGAAACTGATCATCGCCCGCGAATACATGTCGATGGTGGGGCGCAAGTCATTCATCATCATGACCATACTCATCCCCATCCTGATGATTGCCTGCGTGCTGCTGCCCATCGGCATCGGCTATCTCAACCATGAGGGCAGTGACACCGAGAATGTGGCCGTCATCGACGAGACGGGTCGCTATGGCGGAGCCATACACGACACCGACCTGTTCCATTTTGTCCCCTTGCGGGGTGACACTATCGCCAATCCGCGTGAGTTCTACAGCAACGCCGGCGAGAGCCTGAGTGCCATGGTCATCATCCCTGCCGACATCGACTCGCTGCACCAGGTTACCATCTACAGTGACAAGACCATCAACTCCTCACTCAAGATGTCGCTCGGCCGCCAACTGAGCGACACCATCACCCGCGCCCATGTCGCCAGTTATGGCGTGCCCAACTTGCAAAGGATGATTGACGAGTCGAGCGTAGATGTCGATGTCAAGAGCGTCAAGTGGGGCGAGGATGGCAGCGAGACAGAGTCCAGCACCGAGATTGCCATGGGCATCGGCTTTGTCCTGGCGTTCTTGATTTACATGTTCGTGCTGATGTATGGTGCCATGATCATGAATGGCGTCATCGAGGAGAAGACCAACCGCATCGTCGAGGTTATCGTCAGTTCGTGCAAGCCGTTCGAGTTGATGATGGGCAAGATCATCGGCGTGGCACTGGTTGGCCTGACCCAGTTGGCTATCTGGACCGTGGTGATGCTGGCCCTGAGCATGGTGGCCGGCAGCATGTTGGGCCTGGCCATGGGCGACACTTTCACGATGGCCAATAACCCTGCCGCATTGCAGGCTGCACTTGCCGAGGGTGGCAATGCCGACATGAGTGGCATCATCCAAGCCATCCTCAGTGTCAACTACTTGCAAATCTTCACCAGCTTTGTCTTCTACTTCATCGGTGGCTATCTGCTCTATGCTGCCCTGTTTGCTGCCTTTGGCTCGGCCGTCGACCAGGCCGCCGATGCCTCACAGTTCACCACACCCATCATCATCGTCATGATCATCGCCCTCTATGCCGGCATGGCTTGTATCGAGAATCCCAATGGTCCCATGGCATTCTGGTGCTCGATGATACCATTCACCTCACCCATTGTGATGATGGTGCGTCTGCCCTACGATGTGCCTTTCTGGCAACTGGCACTCAGCATCTTCTTGCTCTTTGCCACGGCAGCAGCAATGGTGTGGGTTGCCGCTCGCATCTATCGCACGGGCATCTTGCTCTACGGCAAGAAGACCAACTACCTGGACATCTTCCGCTGGCTCAAGCACTAACGAGTTAATAGGCCAATAATTCTCAATTCTCAATTAATTAGAATTGTGCAGTGGTGCAGATGTAGGTGGGGTGAATCACTGTGGCAAAGCGATACTGCCTGTCAGTAAGCACGGTGTGCAGGTCGCGCGAGATACCCTCGCCTGTCAGTTTGAGCACAGCCTCCTTCATCGTCCACAAGCGGATAAACGCCTCATCGGGACGGGCGGCACTGGTGACCTGGTGCCGCTCGTCTGCGTTCATGGTGTAGTCAAGCAGCGTGGGGCTATAACGTCGTGTACTCTCGATGTCGATGCCCACAGGACTGTCGCTCACAGCACACGCCACTGCCTCACGGCAATGGCTGATGTTGAAGTGGATGCCAGGATGCCCCACGAGCGAGGGCTTGCCATGCTCGCCGATGGCAAACTGCAGATCACCCTCGATGCCATACTGCTGTTGCAGGGCACGCTGCAGCAACAGATAGGCCGCCACACACTGTCGTTGTCCCAACTCGTGCTTATAGCGCAGTGCATAGGCACGGCGTTCGGCACTCACGGCTTGCAGTGCGGCCACAAGGTCAAATTGCTGGATCTGGTCATCAATATATGTCATCATTCTGTGCTGTCTTGCGTTGAGTAGATGAGATTAGGCCACAAAGGTAGCGAAATGTTGCCAACCTTTCACCGTCAGACTATAAAAATTTGCAAAAGTGTGGCGAATATGCTAACTTTGCCCGCAAAAATAAACTACAACACTATGAAAACAATCGTCATGAGCGCTGCATTGATTGCTGCAACCGCTGTGGGTGCACAAGCCCGCACCATCACCTATCCCGACGCACGGCGCGTCGACACGGTGGATGTCTACTTTGGCACACAGGTGCCCGACCCCTACCGCTGGCTCGAGGATGACAACAGCCAGGAGACTGCCGAGTGGGTCAAGGCCGAGAACCGACTCACACAGGACTACCTGAGCAAAATCCCCTTTCGCAACAAGGTGAAGAAACGCATCACCCAACTCGCCAACTATGAGAAGGTGGGCGCACCGTTCAAGGTCAAGGACAAGTTCTACTTCTTCAAGAACAACGGACTGCAGAACCAGAGTGTACTCTATGTGCGCGATAATCTCAACGCCGAGCCACGCGTGGTGCTCGACCCCAACACACTGTCGACCGACGGCACCGTGGCACTGGCCGGCATCAATTTCTCACAAGACGGACACTACATGGCATACGTCATCTCGCGCAACGGCAGCGACTGGAACGAAATCTATGTCAAAGACATGCAGACGGGGCAACAGCTCGAGGACCACATCGTGTGGGCCAAGTTCACCGATGCACAGTGGCTGGGCGACGGATTCTTCTACAGTTGCTATGACGCACCCGAGGATGCCAAGTCATCCAAGAACGAATTTCACAAGGTCAAGTATCACAAACTGGGCACGCCCCAGAGCGAGGATTACATCGAACTGCAGAACCAGCGCGAGCCGCTGCTCTTCCATCAGGTCACCGTCATGGACGACGAGCGATACATCTTCGGATGGGTCAGCGAGGGTGACGGCAACGAGTTGTGGGTCAAGGATCTGAAAGATCGCAACCCGCACTACGTGCGCCTGGCGAGCAACATGCGCTACACCTACAGCCCCATTGGCATTCAGGACGACAAAATCTATGTCTACACCAACGATGGCGCACCCAAGTATAAGATTCGTGCCTACGATGTCAATCATCTGGGCGAACAGAACTACACCGACTTCATCCCCGAGAAGGAGTGGGTGTTGAGTGGCGCACAGATGGCCGACCATCAGTTCATCCTCACCTATGACCGCGACGCGTCGAGCCACCCCTACGTCTATGACCGCCAGGGGCGTGAGGTGCGCGAGATCAAGTTGCCCACATTCGGATCGGTGGGCTTCAGCAGCAAGCGCGACCAGCAGGAAGTGTTCTACAGTTTTGCCAGTTACACCTTCCCCACCTCGGTCTACTCCTACGACATGGCGACAGGCGAATCACGGCTCATCTTCCGCCCCAAGGTGGCGCTCACGCCCGAGAACTATGTCACCGAGCAGGTATTCTATCCCAGCAAGGACGGCACCAAGATTCCGATGTTCCTCATCTACAAGAAAGGCATGAAGCGTGACGGCAAGCGACCGGTGTTCCTCTATGGCTACGGCGGTTTCAACGCCAGCATGAATCCGGGCTTCAACTACTATCGCACACCGTTTGCCCTGATCGAAGCTGGTGGCATCGGTGCATTCACCAACCTGCGTGGAGGTGGCGAGTATGGCGAGGAGTGGCACGAGGCTGGCACCAAGATGAAGAAACAGAACGTGTTTGACGACTTCATCGCCGCAGCCGAGTGGCTCATCCGCGAAGGCTACACTATGCCCAAAAAGATTGCATGCAACGGTGCCAGCAACGGCGGACTGCTCGTGGGTGCCGTGGTCAACCAGCGCCCCGACCTCTTCGGAGCCGCAGTGCCACAGGTGGGTGTGATGGACATGTTGCGCTATCACCGCTTCACCATCGGCTGGAACTGGGCACCCGACTATGGTCGCAGCGACGACTCTCCCGAGATGTTCCAGTACCTCAAGAACTACTCTCCACTGCACACGATCAAGAACGATGGCACCAAGTACCCGCCCATCCTGGTCACCAGTGGCGACCATGACGATCGCGTGGTGCCCGCTCACTCGTTCAAGTATGCCGCAACGTTGCAGGCAAGCAATACGGGTGATGCGGTCAAGCTCATCCGTGTCGACATCAACGCCGGCCATGGTGGCGGCAAGCCCATCAGCAAGGTCATCGACGAGTACACCGACATCCACTCGTTCATCCTCTACAACCTGGGAGTCAAGTACTAAGATAATTAAGAATTTATAATTAAGAGTTCATAATTTGCCGGACACGGCACCACACCAACTCCCCTCTCCGTCTGGAGAGGGGATCGAGGTGGGGTTTTACTAAATTACTGATCAATGAAACACCTACTCTTCACACTCTGCATGGTGCTGGCTGGCATGCTGGCTGGCACAGCCGTGGCACAGACCCAGCGCGTCTATGCTACATCGTCCGATGGCTACCTCAACGTCCGCGAGGAACCTAAGGCCGACGCATTCATCGTCGATGTCCTGTTCACTGGCGGCACTGGTGGCAAATATCTGGGGAAACAAGGCAACTGGTACAAGATTGAACATGAAGGCCAGGTGGGCTATGTCGTGGCACGCTATGCCACTCTCAGTGCCACCAAGCCCAATGTCAAACCCTACAAGGGCAAACTCTACTACATTGTCATTCAGAGTTACGATGACTTGGAGCGCGCCAAGGCAGCAGCCGAGAATTTGCCCGATGCTTTACTGAGTCCCGTCTATCGTGCCGTCGACAAGGACGGCAAGGTCAAGTACCGCATCTGCGCCTTTTGCTGCCAGAATGTGGCCACCGCCAAGGAGTTGCAGCAGACTATCATGGATAACTTCTCAGTGGAGTCCTGGATATGGACCACCAACGGCTTTGCTGAGTGCGTCTACCGCCCCGGCAGCCTCTACGATGGTGCTATCTCCATCGCTCCCCTCACTCCACAGCAGTAACCTGCACAACAAAGTCAAAAGAACAAAGCAAATCCCCATCAGACAGGAGGTTTTCTTTGTTCTTTTGCTCTTTTGTTCTTTTGTCTAGAGTATCTCGTCGAATAACGAGGGTTGTGGCAGCAGCGCAAAACTGTGCCGATGGTGTGGCGTGATGCCCAGACGGCGGATGGCATCGCGGTGCTCACGTGTGGGGTAGCCCTTGTTGCCTTCCCAACCATAGCCCGGAAATTCCTGCGCCAATTGTCGCATGAGTTCATCACGATGCGTCTTGGCCAAGATGCTCGCCGCGGCTATGCTCAGCATCTTGCCGTCACCCTTGATGATGGTGGTGTGCGGTATGCCCGGATAGGGCCTGAATCGGTTGCCGTCGATAAGCAACGCCTCGGGACGAACCGCCAGTTGGTCTATAGCCCTGTGCATCGCCATGATGCTAGCGTTGAGGATGTTGATGCGGTCAATCTCGGCAGGTGACACATGTGCCACAGCCCACGCCACAGCCTCGCGCTCGATGACCGGGCGCAACTGCTCGCGCTGCCGCTCGCTCAACTGCTTGCTGTCATTGATGAGTTCGTTGGCAAAGTCGGCGGGCAGAATCACCGCCGCAGCCGTCACCGGGCCAGCCAGGCATCCCCGCCCGGCCTCGTCGCATCCGGCCTCGATGCGACCCGCCACCAGATATCGTTCTAGCATATCTCCTAAGTTATTGAATCCACTTCACAAAATTACATCAAAAGAATTAGATAAATCAAATTGTTGGGCAAAATATCGTGATTTTAAGGTGGATTTTGCCTAAATCTCGCTCAATATGACTCGATTTGTTTTCCCTCCCCATTCCAAATGGCTTGCTGGGAAAAAGAGCGGCGACGTGTCTCAATAGGGGCTCGGCATGTTACTTCGGGGCCAAAGGTAACGCTGAATCGCAAATTCTTAATTCTTAATTTTTAATTCTTAATTAATATTTTGTATCTTTGCAGCGCAATAATAAAAACACGACTAATTAACATAACCTATGATTCATGAAATCAGTGCCGAGCATCTCACCATCGAGCGCGTCGGCGAAATTATCGAGAAGAACTATCAGTTGCGCCTGAGCGATGATGCCCGTGCGCGCATCATCCG
>Ga0310695_10008465_pt1 | contig 15888 bp, 8 predicted proteins | sample RumenRJG_04DNA_FD_203882 | JGI IMG/M metagenome (GOLD analysis project Ga0310695, IMG submission 203882) | Bovine rumen microbial communities from Lethbridge, Alberta, Canada - RJG_04 (v2) (version 2) | ecosystem: Host-associated > Mammals > Digestive system > Stomach > Rumen | place: Canada...
TTGGCAGCACTACACAGGCCAACGGTCAGTATGCTACAGCGTTTGGCAATTATACAGAGGCCAACGGTTATAATTCCACAGCGTTTGGCAATTATACACAGGCCAACGGTCAGGATGCTACGGCGTTTGGATACCGTTCGATTGCTGCTGGTGATCATTCTACGGCGTTCGGCAGCTACACACAGGCAGGTAAGCTGACGTATAAAAAAGAAAATGGCAGTGAAACTGAAGCGAAAATTGTAGAGTATACTACTGCCGCGGGAGATAGAAAATACAAGATTGTTTCTAAGGATGGAAATGATGATTTATCAGATAATGGTGGAGCAGGTTTCTACTATTACGATGTTCTTCGCGATAGCAACCTGACTAAGCAAGGGGATTATTCTACCGCATTTGGCAGCAGCACAGAGGCGCTCGGTGATTTTTCCACGGCGTTTGGCAGCAACACACAGGCTCTTGGCGATTATTCTACGGCGTTTGGCAGCAGCACAGAGGCCAACGGTCAGTTTGCTACAGCGTTTGGCAGCAGCACAGAGGCAAGCGGTCCGTCTAGCACGGCGTTTGGCAGCACTACACAGGCCAACGGTCTGTATTCTACGGCGTTTGGCAGCACTACACAGGCCAACGGTCACTATGCTACGGCGTTCGGCAGCCACACACAGGCAGGTAAGCTGACGTATAAAAAAGATGGCAGTGAAACTGAAGCGAAAATTGTAGAGTATACTACTGATGCAGGAAATAGAAGATACAAGATTGTTGACCTGTGGAATGAAAATGATGTTTTATCAGATAATAATGGAGCAGGTTTCAACATGTATGAATCTGCTTTTCTTGATAATAACCTGACTAGGCAGGGGGATTATTCTACCGCATTCGGCAGCAGCACGATAGCACTCGGCGATTACTCCACAGCTTGGGGGTTTAGCGCACAAGCAAATGGCAATTATTCAACGGCGTTCGGTAACGGTTCCGTTGCAAATGCATACAATTCCCTGGCAGCGTTGGGCGGCACGACGGGTGAAAAGGCAACAAATTCAGTAGCAATTGGCACAGGTGCAACGGTAGGCGGAGCATATGTTTCCGGAAATACAGAAACAGAAGGCACTAACGCGTTTGCATTTGGAAATGGCGCACAGGCAACTCTTTCTGATTCAGTCGCTTTGGGCAGCGGAGCAGTTGCAAACCGGGCAAAATATAATGCGTCGAACAATGCGTATAAGGCATATTTGAATGAGGATGATAATAATCAAAAAACTGATCCTGCATGGCGTGCAACGCATAACGCCATTGCGGTAGGCGCGTCTGCAACTGACAGCGACACAGCAACTGTTACCCGTCAAATCACCGGTGTGGCAGCAGGCACATATGATACCGACGCTGTGAACGTGGCGCAGTTGAAAGCGGCAACGTTTAATATGCAGGGAATTACGCGCACTCGCAGCGGGAATGATAATGATGGTTATACCTATACCACGACAATAGAAGACAAGCTTTCTGTTTCAAGCAACGGTGCGTTCAGTATTTCCGGCGATAAATTTACCGTAGATTCGGATGGCGCCATCAGTGCAGCAAAAGGTGCTGGTGGTTATAATTTCACTGTGGATTCTAGTGACGGATCAATCAGGACAAACGGTAATATTTCTGCGGTAGGCGCCATCAGTGCTGACAATATCACAGTAGCTGAAGGTACGTATAGTTACATCAGTGCAGGTACCGATGTAGCAGGGAGCCTGGTATCGTTAGATAATGCGGTGAAAGCGAATGCAGGTACGATTCAAGGAATTACACGTAGTGGAGATGCAACAGACGGATATACCACAACAATAGAAGGTAAACTTTCTGTTTCAAGCAATGGGGCGTTTAGTATTTCCGGTGATAAATTCACCGTAGATTCTGACGGCGCCATCAGCGCAGCCGGCGGTAAATTCGTTGTTGGCGCAGAGGGTACATTAAGTGCAGGTGCGACAACGGTTAGCGGCTTGACGGTAGGAACAAAGGAAAGAACTACAGAACTGACTACAGAAGGGGTAGTTGCAGACGGAGATGCAGGTGCAGGCTATGTAACCGGCAGTACGGTAGCTACAGCATTAGCAGGTAAGGCAGACGTTGCAACCACGTTGGCAGGTTACGGCATCACGGATGCTGCCAAGATTGACGGCTCTAATGTAACGACACCTGCAACTTGGGGAACAAAGCTGGGAACGGGTGCTATTGACCTTAATAATGGTGAGCTGGTAACCGGCGGCACGGTGTATGCGGTGACAAGTGCACTGGATACGAGAATAACGGCAAATACAACTGCACTTGAAAACAAAGCAGGCGTAGATCTTGCCAATATTTCTGATGCTGGCAAAACGGCAGTACGGAGTCTGATTCAACTGGAGCAGGGTGATAATGTTACCGTTGCTAAAACAACATCAGAGTCAGGCGTTGATACCTATAGAATCAGTGCAGTGGCAGGAAGCGGCAGCGGGTTATATAACTCTGGTGAAGGCATCAGTATTACCGGTACAGAAATCAATGTAAATGCAGGCGAAGACTTTACCTTTGATTCAAATAAACTGCAATTGAAAAAGGATGGAGTTATAGCTGACGGTAACACAGGCGTTATAACCGGCGGCAAAGTGTACAGTGCGTTAAGTGCATACGCTAAGAGCGACGGAGCAACACTGACCAACACGACGATTAGTTCCGGTAATATCGCGGACGAGGTTAAGCTTGTTGGGACAGATTCCACGATTACCGTTGGAACTTTGAAAGCGAGCGTAACTGCTAACACAAGTGATATCAGTACATTGAAATCTACAGTCAGCGGGCATACGGATTCGATTAGTGCATTGGATGAAACGGTAAACAAACCCGAAACAGGGTTGGTCGCGAGGGTAGATAAAAATACGAGTGCGATTGGCGACGCTAGCAGCGGTTTGACAAAAGCTGTTGCAGACAATGCAACTGCGATTGCAGGCAAAGCAGATAAGGCAACCACGTTAACAGGCTATGGTATTACAGACGCCTACACGATTATGGCGGCAGATGAAAAGTTTGCTCAGAAGGCAACGACACTTACCGGTTACGGCATTACCGATGCTTATACAAAGACGGCTGCAGATGAAAAATTCGCTCAAAAAGCGACGACTCTGTCCGGTTATGGCATTACGGATGCATATACGAAGACCGCCGCAGACAATAAGTTTGCGCAGAAAGCGGCGACACTGTCCGGATACGGCATTACGGATGCAGCTATGGTGGACGCTTCCAACATTGACGCGGCAGTCTGGGGGACGAAGTTAGGCACGGGTGCGGTAGCGAGCGGTAATGCGGGTCTTGTGACCGGCGGAACGGTATACACGGAAGTACGTCCCGCCAACGGCACGTATGTAAAGAAAGCGAATACGACAGCCGCGAACCTGTCTGCGCTGGACACTCAGGTAAAAGCAAACGCGGATGCAATAGCGGATAAGGCAGATGCAAGTGTGGTTTCTGAATTGACTGACATGGTCGGTGCCAATGAAAAGGCGATTGAGAAGAATGCAACAAATATTGCCGCCAACAAGACGGCGATTGACAAGAACGCCAATGATATTTCTTCGTTGGGAACAAGGGTAACGGCTAATGAAACCGCGCTGGCAAAGAAGGCGGACAAGGCAAACACGTTGAAGGGTTACGGCATTGAAGACGCCTATACGAAGGAGGATACGGACACGCTGTTGAACAAAAAGGCGGACAAGACGGAACTGGCAGAGGTAAAAGCGACTGCGGACAGTAACAAGGCTGCGTTGGATGCGCTGGGTGATGTGCAGGAACTGGCAAAAGACGCTGAAGCAGTCAGGAAAATTGCAGATGATGTGGAAACGGTCGTGAAAGAGCAGGACGGCGTGGTCGCTGAGGAAGGACAGAAGAATGCGGACGAACTGGTGAAAGGTTCCACCGTGTATGATTACCTGAACAAAGGCAAAGACGGTGACGGAAAGCTTGTTCTTGGTACAGATAGCAAGAGCATAAGCATTGGCAAGGACAGCGAAGCTACAGAGGATAATTCCATTGCTATCGGTACGGGTATTAAAGTTCATGGCAAACGCAGTGGCGCGATAGGCGATCCGGGCGATGTGTTCGGCGATGACAGCTATGTAATTGGCAATAATCCCAACGTAAACGGAAATGGTACCTTTGTAGTTGGCAATAATGCGAATGTAACCGGTGATACTAATTTTGTGCTGGGGCATAATGCCAATGTTACTGGCAAGAACAACATTGTATTAGGAAATGACGTAACCGTTGAAAATGTGGATGACGCGATTGTGATAGGCAATGGTTCCACTGCGGAAGCAGGTGCTGTTTCCGTGGGTTCCAAAGATGGTGAGCGGCAGATCAAACATGTGGCCCCCGGCGAGGATGATACCGATGCAGCAACTGTCGGTCAGGTACGGGAAGTTAACCAGGCTGCTTACAACAATGCTGTCAACCTGAGTAACAGCATTAACAAACTGGACAGCCGTATCAGCAAGGTGGGCGCCGGTGCGGCAGCGCTGGCAGCATTGCATCCCATTGATACGGACGACAAGTTCACCATGGGTCTGGGCTACGGCAATTACCGGAGCGCTAACGCCATGGCGATGGGAATGTTCTACCGCCCGACTGAAAAGATGATGATCAGCGTCGGCGGTGCCTTTGGCAATGGCGAGAATATGGTCAATGCAGGCATATCCATTGCATTGGATAAGAACAAAGGTTTTGGCACAAGTAAGGCAGTCATGGCGAAGAATATCAAGGCGCTGTCGGCAGAAAACGCGGCCATCAAGGAAGAGAATGCGGACATGCGGAAGCAACTGAACGCTCAGGATGCTAAGTTGACAACCCAGGAAGCGGAAATCCAGGCATTGAAAGCGGCATTAGCCCGTCTGGAAGCGAAGATTGGAAAATGACGCCGGTCAGTTTATTTGAAATTCTACCGTGATAAAATTTCACTTGGGGTGGAAGATGTCGCCAGTTCAGATCTAGTCACTCCGACCAATTAAAATAGTATCGGGAATCCGCACAGTGAACGGGTTCCCGATTTTTTTATTTTTAACGGCAATTTGCACAGTTTGGCTCAGTTACATCTATAAGATATAGCGCGCCCCAAATTTGGAAAATTGGTGCTTTTTTAATTTGTCTGATAGCGAGAAGTTTTGAACAGTTAAAAATTCGTATTTAACGGACAAAACGTTATGACCCCGCCTGCCATACAGTTTTAATTTGCTGCATGGCAATGATTTGCAGACAGACATAATCACTGTCTATCATATATTAATGAGTGCGTAGGGCGTAACATCAGTAACTGTGCGGCCTCATGAAAAAAATCCGGGTGTTTTTTCCCCCGGATCAGGTTGCCCGGCGCCAGTCAAACCTTCACCGGGTGTAAATCCGGTCTCTTCTTTTCTTTTGGAAAATATTAAACAAAGCCCATGCCTATCGCTAAAACAGAATTCTTTGTGATGGAAAGGGGTTATTTTATCTTTTTATTTTTGTGGCTAACTCTGGCGTGTTGTGGTATAATATTATGTATTTTATTTTACAGCATTTTATAATTGAAGGAGTTTGCTATGATTCGTACATTGCCTCTCACCTGTTCCCGCTGCGGCAAAGTATTCACTGCTCAGGATCATCTGTATTATCAGGACGATTTTACCGCACAGAGTTTTAAAGATATTAAACTGGTCTGTGATGACTGTATCCGTGAATGGAAAGAAAAATGGCAGATTGACCATGCGGAATTTCACGAAGAAAACTATGTTCTCACCGTAACCATTACTCTGAAAGACGGAACAGTTTACAAAAACATGGACTGCACTCCAATGGAAGACACGGAATCGGTCGTTACCGGAGAAGATATTCCGCCGGAAGCCCAGCATACCCTGTACGAATATTATGTTACTTTTGCGCAGAAACGCGAATCGCAGCAGATTAAAGACTGCTTCTTTACCAAAGAAGCAGAAGGGAAGATGTCCGCCGATATTACCACAGTAGGCGGCGAACGGTATGACAAGCTTGTGTTTTATGTGGAAGACGGCTACCTGAAAACGGAGCAGGATGTACCGGACTATGTTATGGACGGTCTGGTCATCGCGTACAAATCCTATCTGGCCCAGGAGGAGATGCTTTCCACCGCTTCCCAGCCGGCACCCCGTATGCCCCAGCGAAAACCGATGCCGGAAAGCCAGTGGAATACGGGTGAAGGCTACGGCAGCGGAAACACGACCGGTGGTTTCGGACGCCATAACAGGAATCCTTTCGGGGGATTTTAAGCTAGTACTGATTTGACCGGTTTACTGTTTAAGCCCGGTAAAAGTAAAATTTTGCCTGCCTGATACCGTGTTTTCAGGAGGCGGGGACATACTGAAATATATTCGGGAGATACCATGAGCGAATTAAAAGAAAAAATAGAAAAACGGCGTACCTTTGCCATCATTTCACATCCGGACGCCGGCAAAACGACCTTAACCGAGAAATTGCTGCTGTACGGCGGCGCTATTCACCTGGCAGGCAGTGTAAAAGCCAGAAAAGCAAATAAGCATGCCGTTTCCGACTGGATGGAAATTGAAAAGCAGCGCGGTATTTCTGTTACGTCTTCGGTGCTGCAGTTCGATTACCAGGGCTATCGCGTCAATATTTTGGATACACCCGGCCATCAGGACTTTTCGGAAGACACGTACCGCACTCTGATGGCGGCTGACAGCGCTGTCATGCTGATTGACGCAGCCAAAGGCGTGGAACCCCAGACCAAAAAGCTGTTCTGGGTCTGCCACCGCCGTCACCTGCCGATTTTTACCTTTATTAACAAGCTGGACCGTTTCGGCCGGGAACCTCTTGACCTGATGGAAGAAGTGGAAAAGATTCTGCAGATCAAGGTGTATCCCATAACCTGGCCGGTGGGCCTGGACGGAAAATATAAAGGCGTGTATAACCGCCTGACCAGAGAGGTTTCGTTATTTAAAACGGATGCCAGCCATGGCAGTAAGCAACTGGAAGAATTTTCCGCGGACATCGATGATCCCCGCATTAAGGAAATGATCGGAGATGAACTGTTCGAAGCACTGCTGGGCGATATCGAGTTACTGGACATGGCAGGGGAAGAGTTCCATATCGAGGACGTATTAAAAGGGGAACTTACACCCATGTTCTTCGGCAGCGCCATGACCAACTTTGGTGTGCAGGAGTTTCTGGAAAAGTTTCTGGAAATGTCTCCGGCGCCCCAGCCCCGCACACTGTTAAATGGTGATGTACTGGAACCTGACAATCCGCTGTTCAGCGCCTTTGTTTTTAAGATTCAGGCCAATATGAACCCGGCACACCGGGACCGCATCGCGTTCATGCGCATCTGCTCCGGCGAATTTGATAAAGGCATGACAGTGTATCATGCCCAAAGCGGTAAGCCTGTAAAGCTGGCCCAACCACAACAGTTTTTAGCGCAGGAACGTACCATTGTAGAAAAGGCGTACCCCGGCGACATCATCGGTTTGTTTGATCCGGGCATCTTCGGTATCGGCGACAGTCTCAGTGATGATAAGCTGAAACTGCGTTTTGAAGATTTTCCCGTGTTCCCGGCAGAAATTTTTGCCCGGGTGCAGCCAAAAGATTCCCTGAAACGAAAACAATTTGAAAAGGGGATCCTCCAGCTTTCCCAAGAGGGCGCCGTGCAGGTGTTCACTCAAAAACATGTGGGGCTGGAAAGTTTTATCGTCGGCGTAGTGGGACAGCTGCAGCTGGAAGTACTGGAATACCGTCTGAAGAATGAATACAACGCCCAGCTTGTGATGACTCAGCTTCCCTTTACCGTAGCCCGCTGGGTCTATGCGGAAAAGCCGGAAGACATTGAAAAGCTGCGGGGTCTTGACAACGGCATGCTTGTGTATGATAAAAAAGACCGCCCGGTTATCCTGGTGAACAACGAATGGGCACTGAACTGGATTCTGCAGCGCAACCCGGGACTGGAATTTCTGGTCGTACCTTCGGATAAGGCGAGAGTATAAACATGGAAGAGATTGCAACGATTTTAGGTGTTCCTGTGGTACCGTACACCATGGACGAAGCAGTAATGAAACTGACCCAGGACACGCTGAAGAACAAACGAAACTTTGTAGTCACTGCCAATGCGGAAATTATCATGATGGCACAGGACGACAAAGAATACAAAACACTGTTGTCGGAAACTGCGGATTTAATCCTTCCGGACGGAGCCGGAACGGTATGGGCTGGCAACTATCTGGGTTATACCATACCGGAGCGGGTTGCAGGCTACGATTTATATCTGCGTCTTCTGGAAGAGGCGGCAAAGAAAAAGTTCCCCGTGTACTTCTTCGGCGGCAAGCCCGGCATTGCGGAAGAAGCAGCGGAGGAAGGTAAGCGCCGCTGGCCCGGTCTGAACGTAGCCGGCTGCCGCAATGGCTATTTTTCGTCTGAAGAAGAAACGGAAATTATTGAAGGCATCAATCGCAGCGGCGCAGCCATGCTGTTCGCTGCCTTAGGTGCGCCCAAACAGGAAAAGTGGTTAGCAAAGTACAGGGAAGAGTTGAAGCCATGTTTACTGATGGGCATCGGCGGCAGCTTTGACGTGTTGGCCGGAAAAGTGCAGCGGGCACCCAAATGGATGCAGGACGCCAAACTGGAATGGCTCTTCCGTCTGATAAAACAACCCAGCCGATTCGGAAGAATGCTGGCACTGCCAAAATTTGTATTTGCGGTTCGCAATGAAAAAGCAAAGAAAAAATAACTAAATATAGTAGACAAATTCGTTTTTACATACTATAATGTACAAGTTAATGTTAGTTTATGTTTTAATCCATTACGCAGGATACATTTCCCTGCACAAAGCATAGCAGGGAAAGCATTTTAACCTGTGCTTACCGACGATAACGAAGTACAGGGAAACTCAGACAGGTACGAAGAAAGGAGGCCGCTCATGCATATTGTAAGACAGGGATATCCCTTTATTGCCGCAGCACTGGTGCTGGCGGTAGTCTGCTTTATCGCATTCGGAATCCGAATTGCCGTAATTCCGCTGGTGCTGGCCTGCTATTTCGCATATTTCTTCCGTAACCCTGACAGGGAAGTCGTTCAGGATACTTCGCTGTTATATTCTCCGGCTGACGGAACGGTCATGGAAGTATCGGATTTCTATGACGATGAGTTCCTGAATGCAAAAGCCAAAAAGGTGACGATTTTCCTTTCCGTATTTAATGTGCATGTAAATCGAAGCCCTGCAGAAGGCACAATCAAATTCCAGCGTTATACGGTAGGCGAATTTCTGCCGGCGTTTAACCAGAAGGCTGCTTTTGAAAATGAACGTTTCGCCATGGGAATTGAAAATGACCGTATGAAAATCCTGGTCATCCAGATAGCCGGAATTCTGGCACGCCGTATCGATAACTGGGTAAATTTAGGTAATCATCTGGATCAAGGTGAGGTTTACGGCATGATTAAATTCGGTTCCTGTACGGAACTCGTCGTGCCGGAAAAGGTAGAAATCCTCTGCAAAAAGGGTGACAAGGTGAAAGGCGGCATTACTGTATTGGGTCGTATAAACCCATAAAACAGTAGCGCAAGCCCGTGTATTATTGACAGTATTTCGGAATCGGGAGGACAAAAGCGTGAATTACAAGCGCATCGTTCCTAACACCATCAGTGGCATCAGCCTGGTTTTGGGAGTTTTTTCCATTTTTTATACGCAGGAACAGAATTATTTTATGGCGTCAATCTGCATCATCCTGTCCGTCGTCGCTGATTCGTTAGACGGAAGGGCAGCCCGTGCACTGGGTGTTCAGGGCCCCTTTGGCGTAGAGATGGATTCCCTTTGTGACCTGGGTGCTTTTGGGGTAGCTCCCGCCATTTTAATTTACCAGTTTGCCTTGACAGACCTGGGTTGGTGGGGTAAAATAATCGCCGGATTGTACACGTTCTTCGGAGCTATGCGTCTGGCGCGTTTTAATGTGAACACATCTGTAGTTCACGGGTACTTCCAGGGAATGCCCATTCCCGCAGGCGCCTGCTGTATTGCAACCTATGTATTGTCCGGTTTTAATTTTACGCCCGTTGTGGCAGGGATTATGACCCTGGCTGTAGCTATCATCCTGTACAGCAGCGTAAAATTTCCCGACTTTAAAGGAAAAGGCAATCCCATGTACCGGTATCCGGTTATTTTGGCTGTTTTAATTGGTGCGTATCTGTTATGGCAGCGGCCTTCCGGCTGGCCGTTCGTCGGAATGTTTACATATTTTATTGCCGGTATCATCAATGCAGTTTACTGCCTGTTATTTGTAAAAGAGGAAGGAAACTGATTTTATAATATGGGTTTGGCAAATCGCGTTCGTCAGTAATGTTTGTAAAAGGTTAAGGAAAGGAAAAGGTGCATAGGTCCAAATGCATTTTAATTTCGATGTGGTGATGATCCCGCTCCAGTTGATCATCGTGTTCTTTACTATTTATTATTTCGTCGTATCCTGGTTCGGTCTCTTCGGCAAAATGAAAGAGACGAAACAGTTCCCGGAAAAAAGTACCTTCGCGTTGATTGTCTGCGCGCATAACGAGCAGCAGGTCATTGCAAAGCTGGTTGAAAATCTGAAGCAACTGAACTATTCCGACAAGTTATACGACATCTTCGTCGTGGCGGATAACTGCGTGGATAAAACCGCAGAAGCTGCCCGCAACGCCGGCGCCATTGTGTATGAACGTTTCAGCGAAACGGGGAAGGGCAAAGGCTTTGCCATGGAATGGATGTTCCACCGCCTGTTCGGTCTGGAACGCCAGTACGACGCAGTCTGTGTGTTTGATGCAGATAATCTGGTACATCCGGATTTCCTGAAGATCATGAACAACCATCTGTGCAACGGGGAGCGTCTGATCCAGGGCTATATGGATTCCAAAAACCCGGAAGACACCTGGGTGTCCGGCATGTTCTCCATTTCTTTCTGGATTGTAAACCATATCTGGCACCTGGCAAAATACAATATCGGTCTGTCCTGTGTGCTGGGCGGTACCGGTATGTGCATCGATACCAAACTCCTGAAACAGTACGGCTGGGGCGCCACCTGCCTGACAGAAGACATGGAATTCACCATGAAAGCCCTGATGGAAAATATTCCCACCACCTGGGCCCATGACGCAGTCATCTATGACGAAAAACCGCTGACTTTCAAAGCGGCCTGGAACCAGCGCAAACGTTGGGCACAGGGACATTTCGACGTGGCCAACCGTTACATTCCCAAAATGTTGTGGAAGGGAATCACCGAGCACAACATCGTGGTGCTGGACGGTATGATTAATCTGGTACAACCGTATTTCCTGCTGCTGTCCACCTTCTTTGTAATTTGCACTTATATTTACAATCTGGTTCCTTTCTATACGAACGTATTGTATGAAGTGCTTCCCATCCAGGTATGGCAGATCATCGGCGTAGGGCAGTATATCTTCCCGGTTGCCGTACTCTGGAAGATTCGCGCTTCCTTTAAGTCCTGGCTGTATCTCTTGGTATATCCTGTCTTCATTTACAGCTGGATTCCCATTGTGATGCTCGGTTTCCTGCATCGGAACGAACACGAATGGTGCCACACTTTACACACCCGCAGCATCAGCTTCGACGATGTAATCATTCCGGATGACGTGGTGAACGTGGGCCCGAAGCAAGTTGCTTTCAAGAAAAAATAACATGTTGAAGTTTTGTATTTTTTAAACTCATTTTAAATGAGAAAGCCTCCTGTGATTTACTTGATGTGTCCTGGCAGTCACACCGGTATCACAGGAGATTTTTTTAAGCAGGTAAACTCACGAGGTAATAATTATTATGAAAATTATTCTGGCTTCCGGTTCGCCGCGACGTATGCAGCTTTTACAGCAGATGGGTTGGACAGTAGAAGTTCATTCTCTGCCGTTTGCAGAAGCTGAAACGGTTAATGAAGCAACGGAAAAGTTAGACAGCCTGCGAAAACAGTTTTTGTTTTCCGGTAAAAAAAATCACACACACAATGAACCCGTTCTTTCTGAAAAAGGTGTGACCTTACTTTTACCTTACCGGAATGCGGATCTGGTCTGCGCCTATAACGCATTGGGCAAAGGCAGGGCAGCCGCAAAAGAAACGGGTACGGGTTTCCCCGTAGTGGCTGCCGACACTATTGTTGTTTTGGGAGAACATATTTTGGGCAAACCGGCCGATACGGTGGAAGCAAAACATATGCTGCAAACCCTTTCAGGCAAGATGCACACAGTAAAAACCGCAACAGTTGTCTTGTATCAGAAAAAAACGCTGCTTCAGGTCGTAACGACCAATGTTTATTTCCGCAGGCTTACAGACGAGGAAATAAATTGGTATGTGGAAACCGGGGAACCTCTGGATAAGGCAGGGGCCTACGGGATACAGGGCAAGGGCGCTGTACTGGTTGAAAGAATCGAAGGCAGCTATGATAATGTGGTCGGCCTGCCGTTAACTGCGGTTTATGAAATGTTACGCAGAGCAGGCGTTGATTCTATAGTTTAATAACAGTCAGTAAAATATAATAATAGCGCTCCTGCTGATTAAGCAGGAGCGCTATTATGTTTTACAGAATCGTATATAACATTTTTACGGACTGTTAAATTGAAATTTACATCACTGCTTCGGTGCTCCGCAGCCTACGCAGAACTGACCCTGATTCGGTGTTCCACAGTTGGGGCAGGTCCAGCTCCCTGCATCCGCCTGTTGCGGATACCCTTGCTGGGGCATCTGTCCGGGATAACCCTGTTGCGGATAACCCTGCTGGGGCATCTGTCCGGGGTAACCCTGCTGCGGATAACCCTGCTGGGGCATTTGTCCGGGATAACCCTGTTGCGGATAACCCTGCTGGGGCATCTGTCCGGGGTAACCCTGTTGCGGATAACCCTGCTGGGGCATTTGTCCGGGATAACCCTGCTGCGGATAGCCCTGCTGAGGCATCTGTCCGGGGTAACCCTGTTGCGGATAACCCTGCTGGGGCATTTGTCCGGGGTAACCCTGCTGCGGATAGCCCTGCTGAGGCATCTGTCCGGGGTAACCTTGCTGCGGATAGCCCTGCTGAGGCATTCCGGCAGCTGCCATACCACCAGCGGCTGCCATACCGGCTACACCGCCTACAGTTCCCATACCGGCGTTGGCGCCCATACCCGTGCCGGGATTCGGCACTGCTGAGCCCGGATTACGAAGATTCAACAAAGATACGCGGATATCTTCTGCAATCGCCATACTTTCCTGGTATTCAGGCGGATACATGGCGGCAGGGTTGCCTGCGTTCATACTGTTCTGCAAACCGTTGATGACAGCGCCTAAGATACCGGCTGCCGTACCCATATTCCCCATATTTCCGCCAGCGTTAAACGAGTTACCCATAGTGCGATTGCCAAAATTGCTCAGGCCTCTGGCCTGGAGGTAGTCATATCGTACCCAGACACTGCTGCTGTTCACTTTTATGCGCCTGTGGCTGCAATGGGGATGACTTACGTCAATATCTACATAAAAATCGTAGGAAAAATCATACCGCGGGGGATTGTACGATACGCTCCGTCCTTCTTCATCCTTAGTCCGTAGTTCATGTTTGGATTCGTTGATATCAACTGCAACGTTGGTAATAGCGGAAGCGTCAATCACGTCCGGATTGTCCTTCTGCAAATCACTGGCGCTGGAAACCATGAATTTCCGGTTCATCTCGTCCAGATAAACCTTGGTAGATTTCCCGATGGTACGGGTCGCACGGAACTGCGCTACCGCCTGCCGGTTCTGTTCACGGTAAGCGAGATGCTCCTGAATCTGCTGCGGAGTGGAAGCTTTGCGGGCTTCTGTCGAAAACCAATCGGAAAGCTTTTCCGCACAGTCATCACACAGATTGCCGCCGGATAATTCTTTGCGTTCCGTGAGTCCCATTTCCTTTCCGCAGATAGAGCACTGTCTCTTTTCAAATAAGCTGCCAAAGAATCCCATTGTGAACCTCCTTGTAATTAAAAATATGTTTTATAATACTTTCATAATTCTTTCCTGAATGCAACATTTCTCTTATATTATTTATTATACACATTTCATACGTGAAAATAAAGATTCTGTTTTGATAAATTAATAATTAAATACAACAATTATGCTTGTATGATTACCGCATTTTTAACAAATTATCTGCCCGTATGATATAATATAGAAAACAAAACATTACAGTATCCTTTATGATTTTGTGGAAAGGAGCGCGACGCCATGGAGGAAACCCGAAAGAAAATGAATCCCCTTCGTATTTTTTGTAAAAACTGCGGCGCTCCCGCAGGTTTTGACATTATACGCCAGACCTACAGCTGCCCGAACTGCGGGCAGGTTTCCGGTATCCAGGAAGTGCAACGGAAGATGAGCCAGTGGCGCGACCTGAACAAAAAGAATATAAAAGCCGGTTCGGCAGGCCAGACGCTGGAAGAACACTCCTGTCCCACCTGCGGGGCACAGGTGATTTTTAAAGCAGGGGAGGCTTCCGGTACCTGTGACTTCTGCGGCAGCAAACTGATCCGGAAGGATCTGCTGCGTCCGGAGCAGATGCCGGAACTGATCATTCCTTTTTTCATCACCCCGGAAGAGGCGAAAAAACGGATGCTGGAATGGGCTCACGAGAATGAAAAAACGCCGGAAGGCCAGGCAGTCCTTTCCAACATGGACCAGTTCAAAGGATATTACCTGCCTTATCAGCTGGCCCGGGGACCCGTGGCTGCCAGAGTGACCAGGGACGAAACACAGCGCAGTTATTACTGCGACGGATATCTGGACGGCACTGCGGTGAATACTTCCAAACAGCTGGACAACCTGACGTTAAACGCCATGGAGCCCTTTGACTGGTCGGAAGCCCGTCCTTTTGAATACGGATACATCGCCGGACAGAATGTAAAGCTTTCCGATATCTCCGGCGCCCAGACGGAAAAACGCATCCTGCAGGAAGTAGAAGAAGATTTCCTGCCGGAGGTGGAACGGGTCATGCAGACCGAGGGCGTCGACATTCGTTTAGTGTCCGGTAATCTGCTGACCATGCCGGTATTGCTTCCGGTTTATTTTATCAAAGCCAAATTTAATGACAAGGGCGTAACTGCGGTCATGAACGGCCAGACCGGGCGCATCGCCGTCTCTACCGGGCGGGAGAAAAAATCCAGGCCCTGGCTGTGGAACTGGTTCCTGTACACCCTGGGCACCTTCCTTCTCCTGACATTTCTATTCGGCAATGCATGGGTAGGTCTGTATATCACCTCCGTGCCCTTTATCATTTACGGGGTTATGTTTTCGCAAAACGGCAGTGAGGTAGTGCGCAGCATTGTATTAAAAACGGAAGCCGCCAAAGCGGAACGCAAGGGAAATGCCCTTTCCATAGCGGAAGGGGAAGACGTTTTGGAAAATCCGTACGATAATACGCCGGTCTTCCGGGAGAGAAACGACGACGGAAAACTGGTGCCGGTTCATCTTCGTTTTTATCCGTTGAGCCGCATGGTTTCCGTTATTGTGAACACCGTTGTTACGGTATTTTTGCCAGCCATCATCGCCGCATTCTTCCGTTGGGTCAGTATGAAGGAAGGCGAAAAGTTTATGGACTGTTTTTCCCCGGGTTACGGGGCGGCCTGGTATTGCATCGCCTTCATCCTCGTCCTGCTGTATCTGTCGAAAGGGCTGCGCATGGACGCCTTTGACCATCCTTTTATTTATGAGATTCTGGAAAACGGCAAAGAAAAACTCATTGGCGACAGCGATTCACGGAAGCTCACCGTACTGTCCATGTTCGGCGTAGGCGTGAAGGATGAGAACGGTGAAAGCTGGGGCCTCATCAAAACGCTGCGGATGATGGGCGGTATGGGTTTGTTTTTAGGGGTTGCGCTGCTGTTCATTTTAATTGGCAGCAC
>Ga0310695_10008466_pt1 | contig 15886 bp, 15 predicted proteins | sample RumenRJG_04DNA_FD_203882 | JGI IMG/M metagenome (GOLD analysis project Ga0310695, IMG submission 203882) | Bovine rumen microbial communities from Lethbridge, Alberta, Canada - RJG_04 (v2) (version 2) | ecosystem: Host-associated > Mammals > Digestive system > Stomach > Rumen | place: Canada...
TGACGGGGTAAGGGGATGTTGGGCACAACCATCCATAAAGCGTCACCGTAATGGCAAAATAATCGCCAAATGGAGGGGCTGACAGGAAAATATTGCTTCCAAAACTATTAGTTGCGGATTTTAGGTTCTTTATGAATTCCACCACAAATGTAAGGCTTCTTCCTGAGACTCACAAATGATTCTCCCAATAATTATGCAAAAATCTCACTTTTCGTTCACACTTTTCATTTTTTTTCCGTACCTTTGTCGCCACAAACTAAAACCTTTATCAACAATGAAGAAGAAAAGTATTATTCTCACAGCAATCGCATTTTTGCTGACACTTACATTGCAAGCGCAAGAACAACAGGCAAATGAGCAGAGCTCAAATATCAAACGCGTGTCCAATCGTCGGTACACTCCCGACCCTGCCCCTGTGGTCTCGGGCGACCGCCTCTATGTGTTTACGGGACATGATTTGGATACAGCCACCTACTTCCGTATGCCCGACTGGCAGGTGTTCTCCACCACCGACATGGAACATTGGACGGATCATGGCATCGTGTTGACTACCGCCCATTTCAAGTGGGCCAAGCAAGGCGACAATGCCTGGGCTTCTCAGGCCATCGAGCGCAACGGAAAGTGGTATTGGTATGTGGCAGCAGAAGACACCACCAAACACCTGCACGGCATTGGTGTAGCTGTAGCCGACCGTCCTGAAGGACCTTGGGCTGATGCACTTGGAAAGCCGCTCATCCCTGGCGGCTGGGGCTTCATCGACCCCACAGTGTTCATCGACGACGACGGGCAAGCTTGGCTCTTCTGGGGCAACAACGGTTGCTGGTATGCCAAGTTAAACGAAGATATGATTAGCATTGACAAGTCTTTTGCCAACAACGGCATCTGTGACATGCGTGCTATGTTGGACGACGAGGCACAGTTCGGACCTAAATGCATGAAGATGGACTACCAGCTCCATAGGAGGGTGATGAAGACAGGCTTTGAGGAAGCCCCTTGGATCTATAAGATTGGCGACACCTACTTCTTGGAATATGCCGCAGGTGGTGTACCCGAACACTGGGCATACTCGACGGCAAAGAGTATTCACGGACCTTGGCACTACGAAGGTCGCATCACCGACGAGTCTCCAGGTTCCTTCACTATCCACGGAGGCACCATCGACTTCAAGGGCAAATCCTATCTCTTCTATCACGATGGCATCCGCTCTGGAGGCAATGGTTTCCGTCGCACCACCGCCATCCGCGAGTTTCAGAGACAGAAGGACGGTCGTATTCCGAAAATAGACATCCAGGCAAAATAATTGCCAAATGGAGGGGCTGACAGGAAAATATTGCTTCCAAAACATCGAAAATGGCGGAAATGTCGAAAACCTTTTTGAACACGGATGGCACCGATTACACGGATATGAAGAAAGAAAACCATTACAGAATTTGATACCGAAATCAATGTCGGTATCAAAACAAGGAGAGGCATTGCCCCTCCTTTTCGTTTATCATTTAGCGATTCCGCACATCGCGTCAGCCTAATTATGAATTATGCATTATGTTATCGACATTTGTCGCTTCGGGCAACGCTCCGAAGAATTATGAATTATCAAACGCTAACCCGTACCCTTTCCTGATTTCCTCCCTCCTAATCCCAAAACATCTAAAAATACAAAAACCTCGAAAACACTGTTGAGAAGGAAAGAAAACCACTGACAGAGTTTGAAAGAGAGCTAAAGAAATATATATGGTGGTATAACAATAAAAGAATAAAGCTGAGATTAAAAGGAATGAGCCCGGCATTATACCGAGCTCACTACTATAGAGAGATTAATAATTAACGTTTAATTTAACGTCCAACTTTTCGGGGTCACATCATTTTCTTTTCTTTTTAATTGTTACATTATTTAATTATTTCATTTTTTTCGACCTTGGTCACATACATAACAAATCAAAAGAATAAAAGGTGACAGATAAATGCAAAATTTTCAATGTTAAATGTTCAATAACCTATAACCCTTACTTCACCAATCTCACCTCGTAGATTTCACCAATCTGCTTGCCTGGCTTAGCCACGAATTTTACACGCACTTGCTGCTTACCTTTCAGCAGATCGGCTGGTATGGGATAAGTCTCGTATTTGAACTCCGAAACACGATACTTGCCCGTATTGTTCACTTCCTTCACCAACACATCATCCACCATGATGTCGAACTCGTGAGTCTTCCAATCACCTACTCCCCAGTACTTGAGGCGTAACGACAGCTCGGTCTGTCCACCAGTCTGCATCAGGTAACTGAAATAGTGTCCGTCGCGCGCATCGCGGAAGAATACGTCGTTCGTGTTACCCACCTGCGAGCGGTCGGTCTCCATCTTATGGTCGGTTTCAGGCTGCTGCTCACCAGGTTGCACCTTATCCACCGTTCGTGCCTCGAGAGCCTGACGTTCCTGCTCCTGACGGGCAAGATTGTCGAGATAGCTCTTGTAGCTCTGTTCGGAAAGGGCGAGCCAGTACATCATGTAGCGCGCGTCGTGAATCTCAAAGAAAGGCATCAGTTCGTTTCGGATGGCATTCTCCATCTTTGTTGTGAGGGTAAAGTGGAGCGGCTTGCCGGCAACGGGTTGCAACTGGTTTGCAATATCCTCTATGTTGTCGTTGATGAGCATCGGAGCTTGGTCAATCGGCAGTTTCTTACCGCCAGCATACTGTCCGAAGCGGCTATCGTCGGCAATGAGGTGTGCCAGATCTTCCGTGCCGGTCTTCATGCCGAGCAGGATGGGACCATGCATCAGAGCGATATACTGCGGTTCGTTAGGCAGGTATTTCACACTGTTGTACATTGGGAACGTGATGTCCACTACGTCGCCCTTCTTCCACTTGCGGTCGATGCTGACATACGACGACGGACCTGTAACAATGCTGACCGTCTGACCATTCACCTTGATGGCAAACTGGCCGGGCTTCACCCAACCCGGGTAGCGCACCTGCAACGTGAACTCGCCCTTACCCTGTGTGATGGTGATGCGACTTGTTTCGCCGTATGGGAACTGGGTGTCCTGACGAATCACGATGCCACGTTCCTTCCAGTTCAACTCAGATGCCACGAAGAGGTTCACAAACAGGTTGTCATTCTTCTTCGTATAGACAAACTGTCCGTACTTGCCGTGATTCTCCATACCCGTACCCACACAGCACCACATCGCCTCATTGGGTGCCGAGTAGTTGCGGTAGTGACGCGGACGGGCAGGTGTGAAATACACATAGCCACCATGCTCAGGGTGCTGAGTCGACAGGATGTGGTTGAAGGTCGCCAGTTCATAGTAATCAGCATAGCGAGCTTCGGGATTACGGCGATGCAGTTCCTCCGTCAGCTTCAGCATATTGTTCGTGTTGCACGACTCCGGACCGTCGATGTCGTTGATGAAGTCCATGCAGGCATCCTTGCTGGGAAAGTGCTCACGACGGCTGTTACCACCGAAAGCAAGCGAACGTTCGCCTGTCACGATGTCCCAGAAGAAATCAGCAGCGCGGTGGTACACCTCATCACCTCCGAGTTCCGCGATACGCTCAAACCCCACCACTTTCGGCACCTGCGTGTTGGCGTGCATATTGTCGAGGTTATCCAACCGCTGCGACATGGCGTTCAGCAATCGACGATGTGAGAACCGACGAGCCACATCGAGATATTTCCTGTCACCCGTGATGGCATACCCATCGGCCAGTACTTCGTTCATGCCGCCATGCTCCATACCCAGCATACGCTCCATCTGCTCGTCGCTGAGACCAGCCGTCAGGTCGATAGCCCAGTCGCAGAACCCGAGGAACAGCCGCTTCGCCTGTTCGTTGCCACAGTATACCCACGCATCGCGCAGACCCGCATACATCTTGTGCAGGTTGTAGAAGGGTGCCCACGAGCCGTTATACACACCGAAGTCGCCCTTCTTGAAGTTCGACCATATACGCTCGCTGTTCGGCATACCGCCTACATAACCCTTACCCCACTCCGGATGGTTCCGTGCATTCGCATCGGCACACTCCTGCAGTTCACTGATCATATATTCCATCCGCTCGCGGCACTCCTTGCTGCCCGTAGCAGCATTCATCGCCATCGCGGTGAGGTAGTGACCACCCACATGGCCGTCCAGTCCGTCCCAGTTGGGATAGGCCTTGGCTCTAGGTTCCAATCCTGCTTCCTTGCGGTAGGGTGCCAGCAGCCGGTCGCAGTCATATTGCAGCAAAGTGCGTATGTTCAGGTCGTGGGCCTTCTTCAACGGACCGTCCAACAGGGTTACATCGCCAAGGGGAAACTCGTTGCTGTACAACTTATCTTGTGCATATCCTGCCATAACCATAGCAGACAATAGCAGGGTGAAAAGAGACTTCTTCATAATTTAAGTTAGATTTTTGGTGCAAAGATACAAAAAAATGGAAACGGACCAAATTATTATCTAGTAAAAATATCTCAAAACAATATTTTTATTTGTTGATTAACTATGCATTTGTCGGATGAACCTTATTTTTATCTCTTTCAAACGCAGAAATTCTCTAGAGAAGAAAAAGAAAAATTTCTACGCGAATATGCAAGCGAAGGACACGATAATGGTGCAGAAATGCTTTTGGATTTAATTCGGAGGCTGGACAATGGAAACAAAATCACAATTTTGTGCAATTTGATTAACTATCGCGTTAATGAAGATATCTCTATGACAGATTTTATGAGATTAACATCTTCTCTTGAAAGAGTTCCAATTACGGATTTACGTTTTTTGAATAATTACACGTCTGAGAATAACATTAATGGTGTTAACGATTCCTTGCTTTCGGCAGGTTTAATTTATGAATCCACAGTTAATGTTGGAAAAACACCCCTTTTTCGACTAAATTATTCTGGATATCAAATGTTAAGATATGGCCTCGATAATCATGACGTCAATATACCGGAAAACTTCCCCAAAAATATTCCAGGTTTCATCACAGCAGTAGACGTAGATAATAAATTGAGTGAAGAAGAATTTGATGCTGGAGAGTATTAAGGATAATATATCATCTTTTCAATATTGACAACTGAACAAGCAACCCCACTGATTTTCAGCAAAATGCCGATTATCAGTGGGGTGATTGTTCCTTAATTGTATCACGCAAGCCATGATGGAGACATTAGATGATGATTAAAACAAGTTGAGCCATTTGCCAACCAGCGTGACTACCACGGCATCAGATATGAAGAATCCTAGGACGAAGAAGAACCAGAAAAACCACTGGGCATAATGTCCCAGATAACAGCCATCATATTCCTTGTATCGTTTCTGAATTCTCCTGCGTTCTTCGGCAAACATACCATTGACATCATGGATATGTTCCTGCATCTTGGCAAGCATCCATTTGTGTTCCTGGTCAAACAAGTCTTGTATCTTCTTCCAGTCTGCATCAGCGACGTTGACTGAAACCTGAAGTTTGGTCGGTGCATCTTTCAGAACATTGTCAATATGCTCATTGATAGTGTCAACCTTGCCACGAATGGCTGTGACCGAATCATCCAGTTTCCTTTCGCATCGCTGATACTGCTGAATGGCAGACTCCAGTTCAAGAGTGGCATTGATCCAAGTATTTGTGGCTTTGTCAATGTCCTCACTCAACTTTTTGAGTTCTGGTGCACGATTGACCACAGAATCCTCGGCATCCTTCTCCTGAATTTCCTCCTGAACTTCGCCCCACATTTCATCGAAGTCGGGCATATCCTCATTGTTCTTACTTTTTCTGATATTTGACATATTGAATTGATTTAACGGTGGAAACCGCGTTTAACTGTTTTTGGTTTGCACATGGAGTGTGCCATCTGGAGGCATCGACGGGCAAACATACGTTCATCCTCGTCATCCTTTTTGCCCCAATCAGATTCAGGGGAGGAACCACCACCTCCACATGATTCTGACATGGATGTTGCAGCATCAATGTAGCCGACAAAGAGAAGCATTGCAGTATGAGCAACGTTCTCAATTGTGGCAGTATCATTGCCCTCTGGAACCTGAGCCTCATTGAGGAAAATATCCTTGACTGAATCAGGAATCCAGACCTTCTTGATCTCACTGCCAGTATCGATATTGAAAACGGTCTTGGCTGGTGTTGGCTTGGGCTGGACACTCGGCTGAACTTTGGCCTGGGTAGATGTCGGCTTTGGAATAACTGGACGAGATGGACGGCTGCATGGGGTAACAGTCGGTGAAGCAGGTTTCACTCTGACCTGAGTAGGCTCTGGATGGAGCTTCTTCCATGTGGCTTCAAGTTGTGATGCCATGTATCTCCGACCAACCTCGGAAGCTTTGAAAACAGATGCATTCTTGCCTATGGTATAGCCCACCAGTTTCTTACCCTTGTCGTAACGAGGCGTAACTTCGTAGCCCTTCATACGAAGCATCTTGAAATAGAAGTCAATGTCAAACTCCTGCATCTTCTGAAGGGTGTATTCGCAAAAGTCCTTAATCTCTTCCTTTCGCATGTCACGTATCTCCTTCGGCTGCTTCCAGCCATGCCGCATGTTGATAATTTCCGCAGCCATCATTGCTCGCGTGTGAATATCATGAACATCATTAGTGTTTCCGTCAAGGTCAACACGGCAGCAGTCCATGTGAAGGTGCAGCGTACCGGACTTGGAATCGGAGTGAAGTCCACCGACGTTCATTGAGTTGCGGAAATTGGTCTTCACTTCCTTCTTCATGCCCTTGGGGATGAGTCCGAGGGAGTCCATTGTTTCCAGACTTTCATCTTGAAGGTTCCGCCAATCCTTCATGCTGAAGTCTTTTGCCTCTTCCTTGGAGGGGGAGATTACAAACTGCACCATGAGGCGTTCAAGACTTCTCCCCACTGTCCTGTCCTGCTGATGCAACTGGCAGTGATGCTTCATCATATACCAGATGGCAGTTGGGTCAATACCTTCGGGCATGTGGTTTACCTTGACCAACTTTGCCTTCTCCTTCTCCAATGCGTACCTCACGGCATTGCCTCCGTAGGGTACGACTTTAGCAAGCATAATCATGGTTCGCTCCTTTCTTTGGTCAGTACAGGTGATGAAATATTCTCTTCGATGCTATACCAATGTTGGATGAGTTCAGCACTTGACCTAATCCACCATGTCATGAACTTCTCCGTCCTGAAGAGTTTCAACTTTTCCTCTTCCGTTTTCTTGGAAAGGACGCTGGTGATTTTTATCAGATCCGTTCTTGCAAAGACAAGGGAGTTAAGGGCATCGACCTCATCCTTGGTGAGCCGTTGCCGTGGATGATGCTTCAAACCTGTTTCGGTCAGATAGCGATTCAAACTTATACCACATTCCTTGGCAAGCGCCTTTAACTGCGACCAGACTTCATCAGTACATCGGAAGGCATGTACTCTGGTCGGTGTTTTCTTGTTTATCTTCTTTTTCTTCATTGTCAATATCTTTTAATGAAAGGGATGAATATAAATTGGTTAGAAAGAAGGACACGGTCTGCGAGCCTGCGAGTAGCCCGAGAAACTTTTAGGAGTGCAAAAACAGGGACACCTGTTTTGTACTACAAAAGGATTTCTCGAAAAGTTCCTCTAAAATATCGGGGCTTTGAACTCCAAAGTTCCCTTCAGGGCTTAGAAGTCCGTTTCGGTCTGCCTTGCGTCCTGCATCGGCAAACTTCCCTTGGAATGGTTGGGCGGTGCAGGTCGCAGACCGAAGTCCTTCAAGGCTGTCACTCGTTGCTATGGAAGCCATTAGGATTGGAATAGCCATTAGACATCTGACTGTAGTCTCCATTGCCATCAGACGAGGTGCTGTTAGGATTTAGCGATTGTCCTTCTTGCTGTGCTGATGACTCATCATTTCTATTCCCTCCATTCTGACTGCCATCGGCTTCTACACGCGAAGAAGGAATGTCAGCAGACTGATGGGAAATGCTGTTCTGAGAAAAATCGGAAGTCCTTCCATCCGTCACAGATTTACCCACATTGTTACTATCATTAGATTGTGGTGATGGATAGGGAACCCTGCTATCGGCAGACGGAATCACACCCGCGTTTCCTCCTTGGGAATTGTCGCTATCAGAGTCAGAATCTTCCGCACCTTTGATTCTGTCATCTGGCACCTCGATAGTGATGACCTTGGCAGGTGGAACTTCCGCGGTGACGATTGCAGTGCCGTCGGCATTCCTTCTTGTTGCGAAGGGATTCTTGACAAACATGCCATCCACATACCAGCCCGAAAAAGCATGAAGCGTATGGATGCGGTTATCTCCTACTTTCTGTGAAGAGGAAATACCCAGAGCCTCCATCGCCTCTATAAGTTTGGGAACCGTCTTGCGGTCTTTATCCCAGAGCTTGGCAAGTTGGGTATTGTCAACCATCACTTGGCCGGGCAAGATTTCAACCTGATGAGTCTTGCTTATCTGTACCAGTTTCGTTTCGCGTTCAGCAAGTTCTACAAGCGACAGGAAGCATTCCATGCGGTCAATCTTGTACTTCTTGCTGCGTAGATACTTCATCTGTTCCTCTGACAGAATGAAGCAGTAATGATTTTTTTGCTCGCACATAATTACTTGATTTTAGATTTTATCCCCGTCAAAAGGTTTTACAATTGGTTGACTTCGTTGAGCTAAACCTTCATCGTTCCAGCTGGACTTGTTTGGCTTGCGCTTGTGAGATGCAAGGATAGCAGCGTTCTGTTCCTCATCCGTCAAAGGAATGGAATTCTTTCGGTTCGCTTCCAGCCACTTGTCAATCTCGTCAAGGTAGATGACCCATCGCTTGCCTGGCTTGCTACCTGGGATTTCCCTGTTTGCGAGTTTCTGATAGATGGTCGCAAGGGGAATGTTGGTGTACTCGGCAACCTGCTCTGGTGTGACAGGGCGGTGTCTGTTCTCTCTCTGCTGAGTTGGTCTGTTCTGAAGGTTCAGCAGTAACGCCTTCATGCCCGATACTTCATCCCGAAGTTCGGCGATGACCTGCGGAAGGTCATTGAACGTAATTTGATCTTTAGTCATTTGACAACACGACCCTTTAGTGGAATCGTGCTGCAAAGGAACCCCGTTACGAATCGGAGGGCAAGCCACAGTTTTATAACTGGTGCGTCACGAAACAATCACGCAGTTGAGCTTCTTTTTTGGCCGTTATTCGTGGATAAAATGGGATTTTGAAGCGTCATTTTGACAACATCGAACATGTAAGTATAATGAATGACAATTGGGATTATGGCTGTTTTGGGGTTAAGATTTCAGCGCAAAAGGGCATAGGCACATCAGGACCACACCAAGTTCGGTTTCTGATGTGGCTCCAATATGTGATGTCTAAGTATTGATATAGGAGAGGTGAGAAAGTTTATCTTCTGTCTTTCTCTACGCCCAGTTGTGAAGGGATATGGAATAACAATCCGTCTTCTCCCTGGATGTCACAATGTATCTGGTCGCTGTTGGATGTGACTGTCAAGTTCCTGAGTGTGCTATGTGACAATGGCTCCCCACTGGCTGTCACGCACAATGAAGCAAAACGGCGTTCGATATAACAGGCGCAATCATCGTTGCTGTAAACCTTACCTTTGCCTAGTCCCAATCTGATAGCAATGCTCCAGACCAGATGACGGACATCGAAGCTGCTCAGCTTTGTCTTGTATCTCTTCCACTCAACTTCAGGGCGGTAGTTGTGGTCCATCGCGAATCTCAAAAGGTCTGTACAGAACTCGTCCATGTCCTCCTCATAGACAAAAGGAGACATGATGTATAGAAGGTATTCATGAATGGTGTCCAGTTTCCTCTTTTGGCTTTCTGCCTGACTCTGATAAAAGTCATCAATGCCTTGCTGATAGGTCGAGCTGGCAGGAGCAGTAGCAACAGTGGATGGCTCATTAACGGGATTGACTTCTTCAGATATAACATTGGAATCTGTAAATGTTGTCTTCTCAGCTATCTCCTCGACCACCTCAGCATCGCAAACATTTTCATTCACATTTGACTCAGCAACAATAGATTTTGCCTCCAAAAGAAAAACAGGATTCTGTGCCGTTGATTCATTTGTTGCAGTTTGATTATTGCAAGCATGAGTTTTGGTTTTCCTCGTCTGCGCTATTCCCACGAAAGCATACTGCACAGCCAAGTACATTGACCATAGGACAGTCACGGACAGCAGGTAGATGACATAGACAGGAACAATGCCATCGGGAAGGATTGAGTCTGCCCATTGACATAGTGGAATAGAAAGAAGAAGTACTGCAACTCCCGGCAGTATTCTCGTGGAGATCCATTCGAGCCGGATGGATGCCTCACGTGAAGTGATTGAAGATGGTGAGTCTATTTTCATTGTCTTTACGTGTTATTGTTCCTTGTTTCAGAAAACATGCTGCAAAGTTAAGAAGAATTTTGCTTATGACGTATAGTCTTTTCGTCTGTAGGCCAATGATTTATGTTTATTTGTGAATCATACTTGAAGTGAGTATGATTTTCATACTCGGCCTTTTCCTCCTTTTTCTCCGTTGTTTGATTGCTTGGCAAAGGTATAACGAAAAATGAGAGCCAATCGTGTTGGTTCCCATTTTCCCATGTTTGTGACTTGAAAATAGTATCATTGGTTTCATTTCTCGAAGAAATAGAACCAACAAATAGGTTTAGCCCTGCCCGACGACTTTCAGCTGCGGAGTTATCCTTGGCTTCAACGTGATGCGGTTGACACTCTCGCGCTTGCTCTCATCTGCCATGTTCGCATAGATTTGAGTGGTTTCCACGTTCTTGTGTCCGAGCATGTGTTGGACGGTGTAGATTCCTGTTCCTGCATCAACCTGCAAGGAACCGAAAGTGTGACGGGCACAGTGGAAGGTGATATGCTTGGTGATGCCTGCTGCCTTCAGCCAGTTCTTCAAGGTGGTGCCAGTCATTTTGTCCTTGAAGTCAGGGAAGACTTTTGCATCGGGTTCGTGTTCTCCGTCATCGAAGCCAATGAGTTCAAGTGCCTCTTCGCTGACTGGGTTGTTCACGAGCTGCTGAGTCTTCTGCATACGCACTGTGATATACATGCCTCCATCTCCGTATGGCTGAATCTTCTTCCATGTCAGCGCCTTGACGTCGCTCTTTCTGAGTCCTGTGAGGCAGGAGAAGAGGAATGCTTTCTTCAATACAGGTTCTTTGCAGTCGGTGTTGGCAAGATTTACGAGTTCCGGCTGTGAGAGGTGTTCCTTCTCCGTAGGAATGGTGTCTATCCTGTCAAGGAAGCCATTGGGATTCTCCTTGATCTTGTGGTCACGGTAGGCAGTGTGGAGAACGGCACGGAAGGTTGACCAGTAGCCTGCAATGGTGTTGGTGTGCAGCCTCTGTTTCTTGTGGATGGTCTGTGGAGCTGTATAAAGGTGCTCCTTGAACTTGTTGCACAGGTCAACGTCAATCTCGCCGAAAGTGCATTTGCCTTCGCAGAAGGTTTCGAAATGCTTATAGACGTTCTGCCATTTGGTGTTCCTGGCATCGGCCTTCTTCTTGAACCATGCGAGGAAGTTGCCTTTCTCTTTTTCACGGTCAAAAAAGTCATAGCGTTCGTTCACGATGCTCTCATAGCGTCGGCAGCGTAGTGCCTCGGCTTTCTCCGTCATGCGCTCGTTGTAGTCACGCTCACGCTGGTTCTTGGGCTTGGCAAAGATGTAGATGCCAAGTGACTCATGTCGCTGTACCTTCATGGTTGACTCGTCCCTGTAGCCGGGGTAGTAGTCAAGGTAGAAGCTCAGTTGCGTACCTTTCTTTATCTTACGCGTACGCAAGGTTACTGTCTTACAAATGTTACTCATACTTGTATGAAATTTGTTTTGTTAATAATCGAAGGCTATGCGTCTCATAGCGGGTGCAAAGTAACTGCGTGATGGAAGAGTGGCCAACTTACCCATTCATAACTCATGGATAATTGCACTTTCACGCAGTTGATCCTTATTATTGGGCGTTATTGGAGCCTGTAAGCCCCGAATTGAGCCAGTCTGTTTGCCATTATTCGGTCTAATTCCTCCTTGACGATGAGGTTCTGCACTCCGACTTTCACCTTCGTGAGGTTGTTCGTTTTGACGATAACACAGATATTGCCCTTCGTCATGCCGTATTTCTCGGCAGCTTTGGCTGTGGTGTAATAGGCATCACTTGCCCTCAGGTCGGGACGGAAGATGGCATCAAGATGTTTCTTTGAGTAATAGGTCTTGCCATATTCTCGTTTGGTGGGAATATGGCGGCGGTAGGCTTGGGTGCGCAAGGATTCCTTGGTCGTGGAATATAGGGATTCTGCCTCATCCGTTGTGAGCCATTCTGTCAAGGCTTCAATTTCAGCAGAAATTCCGAAGAGGGCATCCATGTGCTTCCGGCTATAATAGTTCTTGCCAGCTATCTTACACATAGGTATGTTGTTTCTCTTGGCAGAAACATAGAGCCAAGACTTCTTAACCTTGTAGATTGCCATAACGTCCTCGCCAGAGATATAGTCAAGTGGTTCTGATGACCGCATATCAATTTCTGGTATGTGGTTCTTGTCTTTTCTCGACGAAAGGGAAGAAGACGATGACTGAGATGATTTCTTGCTTGGCTTGTTTGACGAAGCACAGAGCAACACTCTATGATAGGGGTTTACTGCAAGCATTTTCTCAATGTCTGCCTTGCGGATGAATGCCATGCGGTTACTAATACGTGATGCAGGAAGTTTACCCTCATTTACCAACTTGTAAACGTACTGACGGGAGCATCCCATAAGGATGGCAGCCTTGGAGAATGTGAGATACTCCTGGCTGGCGATGTCTATAACTGGCTGGACAGCCTTCAAAAAGTCCTGTTGTCTCTTCTTGCGCTGAGCCTTTGCCGCCTCGGCACAGTGTTCCGAACAATACCTCTGCAAGCCGCTGTTACAAGTGAACTCTTTGCCGCAGAAGGCGCATTTTCTTGTCTTTCTCATTTGACTCCTTTTTATGTGGTTTTACAATCAATTTCATGCAAACCGCCACGGAGTGAACCTTAGTCAATCATTGACACCCATTGTCAACTCATTCCACGATGTCACGTTTTTCAAATGAGGTCACTTCCTTGCTCTTTTCCCTCTCGTTCATCAGTCAACCGTTGTACACTCTTGTCAACCTTTGTCAACTCTGTCCACGAGATGGCAAAATAAAAGCCCTCAAAATTCTCCGCGGTAGAAATGCGTTGCAAAGGTAAGCGGATTTTTGAGAACCACCAAAAAGCAAGTTCGAAGTGTTAAAATCTAAAAGTGGTTGATATACAATGATTTATATCTATATGCTTTTCATTGTTTGTGGTTGTTAAGAGGTCTCTAAATACAATTCTGGAATGCAGAAGCATCTATGCTTATCACGCTATTAGGAATTGTAATAGAGGTAAGACCACTACAACCTGAGAATGCAGAGTTACCGATATTTGTCACACTATTAGGAATTGTTACAGAGGTAAGACCTCTACAATCTGAGAATACTGCATTGTCAATACTTGTTATGCTACTTGGAATTGTGACAGAGGTAAGACCACTACAACCTGAGAATGCAGAGTTACCGATATTTGTCACACTATTAGGAATTGTTACAGAGGTAAGGCGACTACAACCTAAGAATGCAGAACGCCCAATGTCTGTCACGCTATTGGGAATTGATACAGACATTAAGCATGAGCAAGCATAGAAAGAATAATCGCCAACACTCCTAACAGTATTAGGAATCACCAACGATGTCAAACCTGTACATTTATAGAATGCATATTGAGCGATATTATAGTTTTTACCATTATATTTTTGAGGAAGGACAATTTGTGAAGAATTACCCAAATAACCACAAACAAAACTGTTACCTTCTACATCTGTATAGAAGCACAAACTATCAACAATAGCAGATTCTTCTATATTATACACAACTTTTGCAGAATAAGCAACATAACCATTGTTCTTAGAACCTTTGCTAATTGACAATTTTGAAAGGTTCAACACTTTTATTATACTATTACAATCTCTAAAAGCATCACTTCCAATATAAGTAATAGAACTCGGGATTGTAATCGAAGCAATACTTGAACACTTCCAAAATGCATCACTAGAAATAGATGTCACGCTATTGGGAATTAATACAGATGTTAGTCCAGAACAAGAGTAGAACGCATAATCTTGTATAGTAGTGACAGAATTGGGGATGATTACTGATTTTAAATTGGAACATTCATAGAAAGCTGATCTCCCTATATCTGTCACTAAATATGTAATACCATTATAAGTAACAGACTTTGGAATTATTACAGTATCTTTATATGCTGTCCGGTTTTCCTCATAATAGTTAGCTGCAGATTTGCAAGTAACCACAGCCGTTTTTTTGCTACTATTTAAATCATAATAAATTCCTTTTATTAAAGCATCATAAGCATATGTGTTAATACAGCATAATTGCTCAATTAATAACAACAAATATAAAATAATCTTTTTCATAGTAAGAAAATAAAAAGGGCGCAGACCTTCCGATTTGTCTCATCCTTCCATTCAGGTATCGCCAAACACCTTTAACGCAGACAAGTATAAACGGCAAAGTCCACGTCCTATACAGGACATGGAACTTTTCGCATACTTGTTCTCGCGTTCTTAAATTGGCGATTTAGAATGGAAGAGAACAAGAGCAAAAGCTCTATGTATATTTATAATGTCGAGAGAATCGGTTGTCGCTCACCCGTAATTAATGGAATAAGTGATTAACTTTCGCGCGTCTGTCAGTATCTGATACTGATTCCGCGCAAGGGGAACGTTACCGTTCGTCTGATTAATTCAAATTTCTACTTTCTATTTCTTATTAATTTGATTTTAAGGGTTAATAATGCATATTATATTATTTAGAACAAATCAGAATGAGAACCTGTATCAACAAGGATTAGTTCTAATTCCCGATCATTCTGACGCCATATCAACAACCAGTCTGGCTGCATATGACATTCCCAGCATCCAGCATATTCACCAACAAGTTTATGCGGTTTATATTCTTGTGGCAACATTCCTGTTTCCTGAAGCATATCCAAGGTGTCTGTGAATATCTTAAGATCAAGACCTCTCTTGACACATTTCTTTAAGGATTTCTTGAACTGCCCAGTATATATAACGCTGTACATGTCTATCCAAATATTTGTTTTACCAAATCGGCTGAGTTTTCTGCACGATAGACGTTACCTTTCTTGATATCCTCAAGTCCGCGCTCAATACCAGCCTTTTTCTTTGGAGTCAGGGCACTCATTGTCCACCCCATGCCAGCAATAAGCTTCTTCAGCATTGAAACATCTGCTGTTGGTACTGTTATTTGAAAAGTTGTTGTATTCATATTACGATATTTTTTCTGCTGCAAAAATATACAAAAAATCTTAGACCACCAAATTATATCATGAAAAAAGAAAATACAAATTCGTATAACTAATAATTTTCGCGCCTCTGTGCCTTTGCGTTCGATATTATTGACGATCCTGCCTTCTGGTGGAAATCAAAAAAAAGAGCCTCAGAAATGTAATTCTGAAGCTCTCTGTATTTGAAAGGAGGCGGCTACCTACTCTCCCGCATTGCATTGCAGTACCATCGGCGCAAGCAGGCTTAACTTCTCTGTTCGGAATGGTAAGAGGTGGAACCCTGCCGCAATAACCACCTGATGTTATCTTCGATACATAATTGACAATTGATAATTGATAATTATAACTACCATATTATGCACGTATAAGGTGACCTATTGACAAGACAATCTGTTTCGGGTAAGACATTTTCCCATACAGTTGAAAGCATGTGCTATTCAAAGAAAGCTTTCGGGCAATTAGTAGTGCTCGGCTTTGACGTCACCGTCTTTAGACCTGCACCCTATCAACGTCGTAGTCTACAACGACCCTCAATGGAGTCCTCATCTTGCGGCTGGCTTCGCACT
>Ga0310695_10008467_pt1 | contig 15884 bp, 12 predicted proteins | sample RumenRJG_04DNA_FD_203882 | JGI IMG/M metagenome (GOLD analysis project Ga0310695, IMG submission 203882) | Bovine rumen microbial communities from Lethbridge, Alberta, Canada - RJG_04 (v2) (version 2) | ecosystem: Host-associated > Mammals > Digestive system > Stomach > Rumen | place: Canada...
CGAACTCTAAAATACACTAAGGAATATATATCGTACAAGACATGTTGACATTAAAACTTATCACCGAACAACGTGACCGCGTCATCAGCGGACTGAAAAAGAAACATTTCAACCAAGCAGAAGAAGCCATCGACCAGGTGTTGGCTATCGACAAACGTCGGCGTGAGGCACAGCAACGCCTCGACCAGAACCTCTCTGAAGCCAAGAAGATGGCTGCGCAGATTGGCACCCTCATGAAGCAGGGACAGCGCGAAGAGGCCGAGAAGACGAAGCAAGAGGTGGCTGCACTCAAAGAGATGAACCACCAGCTCGACGAAGAGATGAGCCAGGCGCAGCGCGAGCTCACCGACCTGCTCTGCACCATACCCAATATTCCCTACGACGAGGTGCCCGAGGGACGTGCGGCTGAAGACAACCGCGTCGTGAAGAGCAACCTCAAGGAATGCACTGACACCGACACCGTGGGCAACTGGACGACCAACCCTGTGAACGAAGAGGCACGGCTGCCCCACTGGGAGCTGGCTAAGAAGTACAACCTCATCGACTTCGACCTCGGTGTGAAGATTACCGGAGCCGGTTTCCCTGTCTATATCGGAAAGGGTGCACAGCTGCAGCGGGCACTCATCAACTTCTTCCTCGACGAGGCACGACGCTCGGGATATACCGAGATTATTCCGCCGACGGTGGTCAATGCTGCATCGGGCTACGGAACCGGTCAGCTGCCCGACAAAGAGGGGCAGATGTACCATTGCGAGGTAGACGACTTCTACCTCATTCCGACGGCAGAGGTGCCCGTGACGAACATCTACCGCGACGTTATCCTCGACGAGAAAGACCTGCCCATCAAGAACTGCGCCTATACGCAGTGCTTCCGCCGCGAGGCAGGCTCATACGGTAAGGACGTGCGCGGACTGAACCGCCTGCACGAGTTCTCGAAGATAGAAATTGTGCGCATCGACAAGCCCGAACACTCGAAGGAGAGCCACAAGGAGATGCTCCAGCATGTGGAAGGCTTGCTCAAGAAGCTCGAGCTGCCCTACCGCATCCTCCTGCTCTGCGGCGGCGACCAGTCGTTCACCAGTGCTATCTGCTACGACTTCGAGGTGTTCAGCGAGGCACAGCAGCGTTGGCTCGAAGTGTCGTCGGTCAGCAATTTCGACACCTATCAGGCCAACCGACTGAAGTGCCGCTACCGCAACCCAGAGACGAAGAAGACAGAGCTCTGCCACACCCTCAACGGATCGGCCCTCGCCCTGCCGCGCATCATGGCCACTATCCTTGAGAACAACCAGACGGCTGAGGGCATCCGCGTGCCGCGTTGCCTCGTTCCCTATTGCGGATTCGATATCATCGACGGCAAGTAACAATCAAAAAAGCAATCAATATGAAAACTCTACACACAGCGATGGCTGCTATCGCCCTCATGGCATTGCCCACAGCAGCAACAGCACAGGGCGAAGAGCCTGTGGCTAACCAGAAGCTCACGACAGGCTACTTCCGCATCGTTCACAACGGCTACGGCGACGTGCTCAACGTCGACAAGAAGTATGGCTTCAGCCTCGATGCCACTGAAAATGACGCACGCACCATGCCGGGAAGCATCTTCTACTACGATACCGACGGTATGTACATGATGGGCGACGACATGGAGCAGCTCGACACGACCGACCCCAACTACGTCGACGAGCTGCAGGACCTCATGGCCCGCGCTGCGTGGAAGAGCGGAAGCTACTCCACCTACGACATCACCTGTCAGGGCATTAGCTTCGTCGGCGGCTATCTCGCCAACCTCGAGAAGTATGTCAATGCCGCCTTCGACAACTTCCACGAGAGCGAGGAGGTGGCAGCATGGTATGAGAACACCGAGAATATCAATGCCAGGGTGTACCTGATGATAGCCATGCCCAAATACTTCAACCCCATGGGCCTCACGTCGCTCGAAGGATTCAAGAATGCCGTGCATAACTTCATGGCTACGTGGAAGAGCTATCTTGACCTGGGCATCTATCTGCAGCCTGCTCCCGAAGTAGAGAACGGCTACCTCCTTACCTTGCATTCGCCCGTCGACAATGTCAACGGCATACGCATCGCAAAGACAATGGATGAGCTGAGCCACTACAACCTCGACGACGCTGTCTACGACTTTAGCTTCGACTTCTTCGGAGCCGTCAAGCGTCAGGTCGTTGCCGAGGCTGCCAAGGAGCTCGACGGAGAGGCTTTGGCCTATGTGGAGCATATCCTCGAACCTATCGAGCTCGACAAGATGTACTACATCTGCGAGAACGAGAGCGGTGAGCTCTATGTGGCTGGCTTCAACTATCTGAACGGCACATTCGGTGAGGAAGGTGCTTTCGACGGCATCAATCAGGAAGAGACGGTATGGATTATGCAGCCCGTTGACGACAACAATCCCCTGACGGTAGGGATGGACAGTCGGCTTCAGGATATTGAAGGAAAGTACTATGCCACGATGTTCACCGAGTTTGCCTATCAGCCGAAAGAGGGTGTCGAGGCTTACTATGTTGATGATGTCGTCGACGGTGTAGCCCATCTCGTGAAGATTGAGGGTAAGGTACCTGCTGCGACGGCTGTCATTCTCTGCTCGAAGAGTGCCGACGACTTGGACAATGCGCTCATTCCCGTCGACGAGGATGTGCCAGCCCTCGAGGGCAACCTGCTCAAGGGTACCTGTCTGCCGATGGCCGCAGCTGAAAGCGTCAGCACGCTGCGCCTTGCCAAAGATGGCGAGACGGCCAACATCGTGATGGGCAAGGCCGACGAGGTGGAGGCCAACCAATGCTATATCGACACTCCGGAGGACGGTAGCGACATCATCATCGCCGCTGCAGTTGATAACACAGCTGTCCGTTCTGCTTGGTTATCCAACAGCTATGACCCATCGACAGTCTACGACCTACAGGGCCGCCAAGTAGACCATCCCGCAAAGGGACTCTACATCACCGATGGGCATAAAGTCGTCGTGAAATAAAGAGAGCCGTCTTTGCCGACAGTTCTCTGTACATAATCGGCGGGCATAGATGAAAAAGTAGCATCTATGCCCGCCTTACTATCATGTATAGGGGAATCTGCGATTCGATGTGCCTACGTATTGATGATCTCTATCTGCTGTCGGACGCTCTCTTCGTGGATGGCTTCGAAAACTTGGCGGATGAAGTCGCCATCCATACCTCCTAACATCCCTTGTTGACTACGACGCAAGAGCATCTCGTTGTAGCGCTGCTGCTGCACGACGGTCATGTCGTTCTCCTTCTTGTAGTGGCCGATGGCTCGGCAAAGCTTCATGCGTTCGGCAAGAATCTCTAACAGACTGTCGTCGAGCTGGTCGATCTGTTCGCGCAGCTGGCTGATACGTTCGGGTGACTTCTGACTGTCGCGTATGACGAGCGACCCGAGGATGAGGCTGAGCTCGTCGGGTGTCACCTGCTGGGCGGCGTCACTCCATGCCTCATCGGGGTGGCAATGACTCTCGATGAAGAGTCCGTCGAATCCCATATCCATAAACTGCTGGCTCAAGGAAGGCACAAACTCGCTGTTCCCGCTGAGGTGGCTGGGATCGCCGATGAGCGGCAGTTCGGGTATTCGGCGGCGCAGTTCGATAGGGATGTGCCATAGCGGTGCATTGCGATAGATGTGGCAGTCGTAGTTGGAGAAACCGCGATGGATGGCCCCTAAACGGCTAATGCCAGCGCGGTTGAGGCGTTCCAATGCTCCTATCCAGAGTTCAAGGTCGGGGTTGATGGGGTTCTTCACCAGCACCGTTATGTCTACACCGCGCAGACTGTCGGCAATGGCCTGTACGGCAAAGGGGTTGGCCGTCGTTCGCGAACCTATCCACAACATGTCGAACCCATACTCCAGACAGCGTTCAACATGCTCGGGCGTAGCCACCTCGGTGATGAGGCGCATGCCCGTCTCTTCCCTGACGCGTTGCATCCAGGGCAGAGCCTCCGCACCATGTCCCTCAAAGCTGTCGGGCTTTGTGCGGGGCTTCCACAGTCCGGCACGGAAGTTGGTGCATCCGCGTTGGGCCAGCTGATGGGCGGTCGTCAGCAGCTGCTGCTCTGTCTCTGCAGAGCAAGGACCGGCGATGACGAAGGGACGTGAGCGCTTGGAAGTGATGTTCAGAGGCTGTAGGGTGAGGGGCATTTTTTTAATGAAGAATGAAGAATGAAGAATCGAGGAATGAAGAATCGTCGTGGTGAGCGGTTTAGGGTTAGCCGAAGGGGTTGGCGTTGCGGTAGGCCTGGTTGACCTGTTGCTCGATGTCTTCGGCATCGCTCTCGGGCATGATGTCACGAGCCTGCTGCAGATCGTCGGCAGCTCCTGCTTCGTCGCCGAGGGCTTGCCGGAGGGCGGCACGCTCGCGGTAGGCTGTCGCCGAGAAGGGGTTGAGGTCGATGATGGCCGAGCAGGTGTCGATGGCCTCTTGAGTCTGGTTGTTGGCTTTCTGCGCCCGGGCTACGAGCATGAGGATGTCTTCGTTGTCAGGCACACGCTCGGCGAGCCACTGCGTATGGCTCAGAGCCTCATCGTTGCGACCGAGGACAAGGAGCGTGTCGGCTTTGAGGAGTTGGACATCGAGGAGGTTCGGGTTTTCGGCGATGACCTCGTCGAGCAGGCGGAGAGCCTCCTCTGGCTGGTTCATCCCCCGTTTGGCGCGCGCGTACATATATTTGAACATCTGGCTGGGCTGCTCCATAGCAAGAGCCTGCTGGCAAAGCTGCTCCATGAGGGGATAGTCCTCCTGCATGAAGGCCACCTGGACAATGCGCATGAGGAGCTGCTCGTTGTCAGGCTCAGCGTTGCGCAGTATGTTGAGCTCGTTCATGGCGAGGTCGAGCTGGGCCGTATTGATGTATACTTGCGAGAGGTAGTCGTGCGTCTCGGGATCGTCTTTGATTTCGAGGGCGGCGGTGAAGCATCGTTCGGCCTGCTGCATCTGTCGCATCTTGAGGGCTTTCACACCGTCGAACTTCAGGATGTCGAACTTGCGCTGATTGTCGGTTTGTTGCTGCTCCTCGGCTGTGGGTACTTTTCCGGTGAAGAGTGATTTGAGAAAACCCATTGTTATTTACGATTTAGCTATTTACTATTTACGATTTATTTACTATTTACGATTTATTTACGATTTAGCTATTTTCTATTAGTTGCTCAGCTCCTTGAGCTGTTTGTAGACATCGGGTGTCATGACGTCGGTGCGCTCCCAGTTGGGCCAGTTGGACTTGTCGTTCTTCCACTTGCCTCCCACTTTCTTGAGCTGCCGGAAGGAGAAGCGTGCGTTGATATAGCCGTCGGGACCGTCTTTGGCAAGAATGTAGCAGAAGATGGTCTTGACGTATCTCGTCACCTTTCCCGTTGCGGAGCGGCTGGTGGTGTCAATCCATTGGTCTTGCGGGATGACACAGTTGAGGACGGTGACTTCGGGATACTTGTGTTTGAACTCCTGCAGGCAGCGGTCTTTAAACTCTTGTGCTGCGTCGTCGCGGAAGTTATCCTTGCGGTAGAGGAGCATGTATTTGTGACCGTCGATCTCGCGCAGGTCGGCAGCGGCATCGTTGATGTTGAATTCTTCCTTGACGCGGCGCGTGGAGTTGCGCACTTTCTTCTTGGTGTTGTTCCATATCTTCGAGACGGTGCCGCTGACGCTGTTGTCTTCCTGAGCTACGGCTGGGCTTGCCATGAAGATGGCTGCCAGCATCACGATAAAAAACTGTCTGTTCATTTTGCTTTTAAATTAAAATTGAAATATCTGTGCAAAGATACGCATTCTTATGCGAACGGCCTAATAATTTTCAGAAGATTAACGCAATTTTAGGCGCAGGCTGTTGAGCACGACGCTGATGCTGGAGAAGGCCATCAGGGCACTGGCGAGGATGGGCGTTATCTGCCAGTTGTAGCCGAAGAGGTAGGGCACACCGGCTGCCAGCGGGATGCAGACGATGTTGTAGATGAAAGCCCAGAAGAGGTTCTGCCGGATCATCACCGTTGTGCGGTTCGACAGGTCGATAGCTTCGGCAATGGTTCGCAGGTCGCTGCCCATGAGCGTCACCTGTGCCACGTCCATCGCAACATCCGTTCCCTTTCCCATCGCGATGCTGACATCAGCGGTGGCGAGGGCTTGTGTATCGTTAATGCCGTCGCCAATCATGGCGACATGGTGGCCTTCGCCTTGCAGGCGTCGCACGAGATCTTCCTTGTCTTGCGGCAGTGCCTGACTGTGGTAGTGGTCGATACCGGCTTCGTGGGCCCAGTAGGCAGCGCGTTCCTCCTTGTCGCCGCTCATCATGTACACAGCAATACCCCTGTCTTTCAGGCTCTGGATGGCTTCGCGGGTGTGCGGCTTGAGGACCTCTTGTGAAGTTGCAGCGGCAGAGCCGCCGCTTACAGAGCCGGTGGGCGTGGTGAGGGTGCCGGTTTTGTCGAAGATGATAGCCGATGTCTGCCGGAGATGCTCCAGGGCTGTAGCATCCTTGACGAGGATGCCCTTCTGTGCTGCCTTGCCGATGCCCACCATGAGGGCTGTCGGTGTGGCGAGTCCGAGGGCGCAGGGGCATGCAATGACCAGTACGGAGACAGCCGAGAGGATGGCGCGCGGCAGCTGTTGTTCTCCTCCGAGGAGCCACCATGCGAGGAAGGTGACGAGCGAGAGGCATAGGATGGTGGGAACGAAGACGCTGGCCACGCGGTCGGCGATGCGTTGCACGGGAGCCTTGCTGCCCTGTGCCTGCTGCACCATGCGTATCATCTGTGCCAGCATGGTCTGTTCGCCCACTTGCTGCGCCATGTAGCGTCCCTGTCCTTGGTGAACGATGGTGCCGCAGAAGATGCGGTCGCCCATCTGCTTCGGGTCGGAGAGCGGTTCGCCCGTCATCATGCTCTCGTCCATGATGAGAGGTGAAGAAGGAGCCCCCCCTACGGCTCCCGAGGGGACTTCGTTACAAACTTTGCTGACGATGCCGTCGACGGGTGCTTTCTCGCCGGTACGTATCTCGATGATATCGCCAGGCTGTATGGTGGAAATGGGCACGAGGTTCAGCTCGTCGCCGTTGACAAGGCGGGCAGTCTTCGGTGCCAATCCCATGAGTTGCCGAATGGCCGACGATGCACCGTTCTTGGCGCGTGTCTCCATGAGGCGACCTGTCAGCACGAAGGTGATGATCATGATGGAGGCATCGTAGAATGGTTGTTGGGTGATGGTTGAGGGTTGTTGGGAGATGAGGGGCGCAAACGTGACGTATGCGCTGGAGAGGAAGGATACGGCTGTGGAGAGGGCCACGAGCGTGTCCATGTTGGTCTCACCGTGGCGCAGCAGGCGTAGGGCATTGGCAAAGAAGGATTGACCGCAATAAATGAGGTTGGCCAATGCGATGATGAAGAGCGTCTGGTTGCGTATGTTGTCGTTGGTCATACTAATCCATCCCATGCTGATGCTCATGGCCAACAGGGCGAGAATCCATGATACGACAACGCGGCGGCGCAGCTGCCTGAAGGCGTTCTTCTCTATCTCTTCGACGCTGCGGTCTTCTTCTACGACGAGGTCGAAGCCAGCCTTGAGGATGGCTTCTTTCATCTGCTGGAGCGAAATGGTCTTGGGGTCGTAGCTGACGAGTGCTGTGCGGGCCGCGAAGTTGACCGAGGCCGATGCTACTCCCTCTAACTGGTTGAGGTGGCGTTCGACGTTGGCTGCGCAGCCGGCACAAGCCATTCCTACTACGGGTATTGTCTTTGTTTCCATGGTTGCTGGTTGATGGGTGTTGGGTGTTGATGGCTACTGCTCGGTGGCGATAGCTATCTGTTGTTTTAGTTGTGCGTCCCATTCCCGTAGATAGGCAAACCACTGGTCGGCAGAGTGGTAGCCAAACTCTTCGTTGTTGCTGCAGAAGACGATGTCGTAGTGCAGACGGCCGTCGATAGGGCGTACTACGAAGGGGTAGTTGTCTTGGTTGGCGGGGCATTCTTCGACGATGTATTCGTGAGGGATGCTGATACCTAAGCCCACCGTCTCGCGCTTGTGTCCGACACTGTCCTTGGCCGATACAGGCCAGTCGGTTCCCCAGCAGGCTCGCAGTCCATTGTGGTTGGAGTATTCACGTGAGTCCTTCACGTTGATGAGTCCTGTAGCAAAGCGTTGCTCGGGTTCGACATCCTCGAAAAAAATGTCTACTGAGCAGTCGCGATGCCCGGCAACGAGCGTATAGCGGGTGGTCATCGTGATGGGTTCTTCATTGGGGAGAACACGCCACTGGCGGTCTTTCACCTCAATGATGATGCGCAGCGGACCGGTGGCTACGAGCCGTTGGCTACGGTGTTCAACGTCGTTGAGCATCACAGGCTGCTGGCCGTCCCATCCGCGCAGGGTGCCCACACCGAGGGTGTTGCCCACCCAGAGCACATCGTCGCCGAAGCCCTGTGCCTTCTGTTCGGCGTCGGGATAGAACTGCGTCTGTCGGAGTTCCAGTCCGGGCTTGTATTTTCCGTAGATGTCTACCGTCTGCCGGTGGTCGAAATAGATACGGTAGGCCACCAGCTCGCTCTCGAAGGCTGCCCCGTGGTGGTGGAGCATGTTGAAGGCGTTGGTGCCGTTCTCTACGGTGAGCTGCGAGATATAGAGGTTCTGCTTGTTGCTCTCCTTGATTTTCTTGTTGGTGAGCATCATGTCGGTGTAGACACGAGGCTGGAAGGTTTCGGTGGGCTTCTCTGTGGAGAGGGTGACGGAGAACGTGCGCTTCTCCCGGGCATCAAGGTCGGTCAGGAAGAAGAGCTCGTCGTAGTGGCCGTCGTCGTCGAGGTCGTCGAGCTGGTAGGGCAGGGTGGTGGTGTGATTCGTCGACTTGATTGACGAAGAGGAAATGTTGACGGCAGCACTTCTCACCTTGATGTCTTTGGGCAGGCTGACCGTTACGGGTACGTCGGTGCGAGCTTGGCCGTCAGGGTTTGTTGCGCTGACGGTGATGGTCCTTGATTGAGCCATTGCTATAAAAGAACAGCAGAAAGCTGATGCAAGGCAGAGAGCATGTCTGTAGGTCATGTTGTGAAATCTTGTTGTCGGCTATCTTGTGGCACGGAAGCTTTCCATATTCTTATAGCGTACGCGCATGAAGCGGTTGTAGATGTTGCGCATCCAGTAGGGGCTGGCGGCTATGAAGGCCAGTCCGATGAGCAGCATGATGATGAAGGTCGTCGTCTCGGAGCAGAACGAACTGACTATGGCGATGAAGATGACGGGACTGAACATGGCGAGCATCTCGACGATGACGGCAAACCAGTTGGTCTCGACGTTAGCTCTGGCCACGAGCTTGGTGTTTAGCGGCTGCGTCATCTTGTTCCACACGGCCATCTGCATGAAGGCGCAGTAGACGGGTCCGCCGGCAAAGAACATGGTGGCGACGAGCTGAAGCAGGGAGTATTTGCCCATGAATACGGTGGGTATCATGATGACGAGCGGCAGCAGGAGCAACGCCAGATAGAAGTAGTACTTGGCGTGGAGCAGCTGCAGGATGTTCTCTTTGTGGACCATCAGACCGTCGATGTAGTTGCCTTCGGCACCCATCACCTTGATGAGCAGCATGCCTCCGCTGAGGATGAAGACGTAGGTCATGAAGAACATCGACGAGAAACTGTCGTCGTAGATGTCGGTGTAGGAGATGAGGATGCTCAGGATGATGTTGAAGATGATGCTGTAGAGGAAGGAGCCGCGCATGTTCTTGTTGCGCATGATGCTCTTGATCTCGAGCTTGATGTATTCGCCCGTCTGCCCGAAGCGGTCGAGCTGCCGGAACTCGCTGACGTGCTTGATGGCCTTCTCCGATGTCTGTGCCGTCTCCCTCTTGGTGTAGACATACTGAATGTGGCGGTTGATGAAGAAATAGGCAGCCAGAATGGCGGCTAAGAGCAGAATCATGAGGAGATTCCCCTTGATGAGTCGGCTGCCGAACCACGAGAACACTTCAAACTGCGTGTCGAAGTCGCCCGAGATGATCCACGGGAGGAAGAGCAGGGCATAGAAGACGGCAGCTCCTATCCACCACAGGACGTTGCGCGTGGTGAGCGTTCGCCACAGCATATAGTTCTGGCTGTTGGCGACGATGATGACCTGCATGAAGAAGACGAAGGCCAGAGCAGCCCAGAAGCCGTGGATGAAGACTACCGACATGATGGCGAAGGGTACGGTGAGGAACATCCATATCAGGTTGTTCTCGCTCACCATGCTCGTCAGGATGAATGTCTCGACGCAGGCGTGGCGCGGTATAGGCAACAGCGAATAGGGCTTGATGAGCTGCGCCGGCGTCTGTTGCCCGACGAATCGGAGGCTGAAGTCAATTACGAGGATGAAGGGCAGCAGTCCGAAGAAGAACTCGATGGTGGTGAGGTCGGACAGACTGTTGGCGATAAGCGAGAGCATCACCGCGATGAACATCAGATAGCAGCAGGCAAAGCCTGCTCCGAGGTAGATGAAGAACTTGGCAGTGCGGTTCTGCTCGAAGTTGACGCTGCGTTTCTCGCTCAGCTTGATGTGGCGTCGCAGGGTGCGGAATAGCTCTAAGCGGTTCATTTTTTCAGGAGTTCAGGAGTTCAGGAGTTCAGACATTACTTATCAGACTTGTCATCTTAGGTCGATGACTTCGGCGGAGGGGTATTCCTTGCTGTTGAAGCGGAACTGGCTGTCGCTGAGGTTCTTAGTCTGGAAGCCAGAGAGCGTGATGGTGGTCCACCCCTTGTCGTTGCGCATCTTCACGACGGTGGGCTGATAGCTGCGGTTGATGGTGATGTAGAGCTCCTTGATGGAGCGTTTCTGGTTTTGTGCCTTCAGGTGAACCTCGTAGCCGCCGGCCACATTCTTCGAACTCATGTCGAAGCCTGTCTTGTAGATGTTGATAAACTTGTAGGGGTTCATCTGCTGCTGTTGTGCCTCGGTGGGGGTGCTGACGTTCACCTCGTCGTTCTTCTTGTTGTAGGTCCATTGCGTCTTGCCGTCGTACCAGATGGTGGCGGCATCAGTGTGGGCGCAGAACTTGTTGCCCTTGATGGCGATGGTGCCTGAGGCATTGCCATACTTGCCCTTCATGTTGAACTTGGCCGTTGCGCCCCCTTTGTGGCCGATGACGGCAGCTGTCTTGTCGAGAATCTTACGAGCCTGTGAGGCTGTCTGAGCTGAGGCCATTCCGCAACAAACGGCCAACAGCATGATGATGGAAATGTATTTCTTCATAATTGCTCTGTTTTCTTTCAATGACGTTTCGGTAGGGTGTGCGTTTGAAAGCATTTTGTTTTCTTAACGCTGCAACGTGTCTCACGGACGTTTTCTTTAGTTTCTTAACGCTACGAGGAGTCTTACAGCTGATTTCTTTAATTCCTTAACGAGGCCAGAAGGTTTTCGAGCGAGTTCATGTCGGCAATGAGTACCTCGCGCGGCTTGCTGCCCATCGCCTCGCCCACGATGCCCGCCTTCTGCAGGTCGTCCATGAGTCGGCCGGCGCGGTTGTAGCCGATGGAGAACTTGCGCTGGATCATACTTGTCGACCCCTGCTGGCTGATGACGATGCTGCGGGCAGCATCCTCGAAGAGCGGGTCCATGTTGTGCATGTCCATGCCACCGCCGCCTAATGCTCCGCCGCCTTCATCGGTGGCAGGCTCGGGCAGTTCCATCGGACTGAGCGGGCCCGGTTGTGCTTCGATATACTTGTTGATGGCCTCCACCTCTGGTGTGTCGACGAAGGCACATTGCACACGTATGGGCTCGCCGCCATTGACGAAGAGCATGTCGCCTCGTCCGATGAGCTGGTTGGCTCCCGTCTGGTCGAGGATGGTCATCGAGTCGATACGTGCCATCGTGCGGAAAGCGATACGTCCGGGGAAGTTGGCCTTGATGTTACCGGTGATGATTTTCGTGGTGGGTCGCTGTGTGGCGATGACCATGTGTATGCCTACGGCACGGGCCAGCTGTGCGATGCGTGCGATGGGCGACTCAATCTCCTTGCCGGCTGTCATGATGAGGTCGCCGAACTCGTCGATGATCACCACCACGTATGGCATGTATTCGTGGCCGTCGTTGGGGTTGAGCTTGCGTTCGAGGAATTTCTTGTTGTATTCCGTTATCTTTCTGGCACCGGCAAGCTTGAGCAAGTCGTAGCGATGGTCCATCAGGGCGCAGAGCGAGTTGAGCGTCTTGATGACCTTCGTCACGTCGGTGATGATGGCCTCCTCGTTGTCGTCGTCGGTGGGTATCTGCGCCATGAAGTGGTTGACGATGGGGTTGTAGATGCTGAACTCCACCTTCTTCGGGTCGATCAAGACGAGCTTCAGCTCGTTGGGGTGCTTCTTATATAATAAAGAGGTAATGATGGCGTTCAGGCCAACCGACTTACCCTGACCGGTGGCACCAGCCACGAGCAGATGAGGAATCTTGGCCAAGTCGGCCATGAACACCTCGTTGGTGATGGTCTTACCCAGGGCGATGGGCAGCTCCATCGTTGTTTCGCGGAAGCGTTTGGAGTTGAGCACCGACTCCATCGACACAATCTGCGGCTTGGCGTTAGGCACCTCGATGCCGATGGTTCCCTTGCCCGGGATGGGGGCGATGATACGAATGCCCAGTGCTGATAGACTCAGGGCGATGTCGTCTTCGAGGTTGCGTATCTTCGAGATGCGCACACCCTCGGCGGGCGTTATCTCGTAGAGCGTGATGGTGGGACCCACGGTGGCATGGATGGAGCGTATCTGCACACCGAAGTCGTTGAGCACCTTGACGATACGGTTCATGTTCGACCGCTGCTCATCCTGGTCGATGGTGGGTCGTTCGTCGGCGTCGTATTTCTTCAGCAGGTCGAGCGTAGGGAACTGATACTTGAGCCACGGCATGCGCGGATTGATGGGAACAGAAAGGTCGGGCTTCTCGTCGAGCGTTTCGCTGCCGGCCTTCTCTTCGTCGGCACCAGCCTCTACATGCAGCTGAATGTCGTCGTCTTGCGATGCGTCTTTTATCGGTTTCGACGCGTTGAGTCCACCACCGCTGCCTTTCTGGTCGAGCACCAGTTCGATGTCGGGCTTGCGTTCCCCTTCCTCCTCTTCGGCGGTGCTCATGACGACTACAGGCTGAGCGGGTTCAGCGGGCTGTTGGGCTGCGGCAGGTTCGGCTGTTGGGGTGTCTGTCTGCTTCTGGTTGTTGGTGATGACAAACTGCACCTTGTTGGTGAGTGCGCCGATGGGGTTGAGCATGCGTCGCACCACGTTGATGGTCTCCGAGCTGAGGTAGGTCAGGAAGATGAGGGCCACTAAGGCCAGGATAGCTGTCAGACCGGGTGTGCCGACGACGTTGTCGAGCCACTGGCAGCAGTACAATCCGTGGTCGCCGCCGGGATTGAACACCTGGTCGCCCATGATGGGTGTGAGGAACTTGGCAAAGGTGACGGAGCTCCAGATCATGACGATGACGACGGACATGAACCACTTCAGCAGGTTCACCTTCGTGTAGACATGCATCATCTTCAGTCCGGCGAGAATCATGAACAGCGGAATGAGGAAGGCCGACAGTCCGAAACTGCGTGCCATGAAGAACCACGAGAGCAAGGCTCCCATCGAGCCGCAGCTGTTCTTGAAGTCGCGGTTGGAGTTGAGCCATTCGCCCGGCCGAAGGTCCAGGACGAGGCTTTGGTCGGCCTGTCCGGTCGAGATGTACGAAGCGAAGGCGATGGTGATGTACACCGCCAGGAGCAGGAGGACAAGTCCGAAGATGAAGTTGAAGATGTCGTTCTGGAAGATATTCTTGATGCCGAGAGCCTCGCTGAGCGTTTTGCTCTTCTTGGCCTGTTTTTTCTTTGCCATGTTTGTTGTTATTGCTTATTTGAATTGCAAAAGTAGTGATTTTTTAGCAGAATCATGAATGAAATCAATTTTTTTTTCTAATTTTGCACAACTTTTTGAATTAGGTCAAGCCAATCATGACAAAACAATTATACAAGCATTATCCTGCAGCCGACGTCAACAGCCTGCCAGTGGAAAAATTCGGTGGCCGCATCATCACCATCAACAGCCGTGTTGATGCGCGTCATGCTGTTGACTTTCTGCTCAGACAGGACATTCTGGGATTCGACACCGAGACGCGTCCGCAGTTTCATCGCGGAGGCCGTCCCAACAAAGTGTCCATCCTCCAGGTGGCTACCCACAACGAGTGTTTCATCTTTAAACTCTATGTCTCGGGCGTTCCCGAGGCGGTGAAACCCTTGTTGGAGGACAACGACGTGCTGAAGGTGGCCCTTTCGTGGGGCGACGACGTAAGGTCGCTCCACTCGCGCATCGACTACAAGCCCGGTCTGTTCGTCGACATTCAGAGTCTTGTCGGCAAGGTGGGCATCGAAGACCTGAGTCTGCAGAAGATCTACGCCAACCTTTTCGGACGGAAAATCTCAAAGAAGCAACGTCTCACCAACTGGGACAACCCCGACTTGCGGCCCGACCAGCTTGTCTATGCAGCCACCGATGCCTGGGCTTGCATCCGCATCTATGAGGAGCTCAACCGCCTGATGGTTGAAGGCGACTACGAGTTGATGGAAGCCGAGCAAGAGCAGAGCGTCTAATTCTCTTCGTCACTGATGTTGTGCGTCTCTACGTCGCCGATGCTGCGCTTCTCTTCAGTGCGAGCGTTGTGCATCTCTACGGCGCGGATGTTGCGCATGAGTCCTTCGTACTTTGCGCGTTTCACGGCGCTCCCCTTGAACAGTTGTTGATACTCCTCTCGCGAGAGTTGGTGCCATTGGTCGCGGCTCATGGCGAGCAGGGCAGGCGAGGGCTTCAGTAAGGGTTCGTCGGTAGGCTGCGAAAAACGGTTCCACGGGCAGGCTTGCTGACAACGGTCGCAGCCGTAGATGGTGTCGCCCATCTTTTGGGCTAATTCTTCGGGAATGTCGTTGCGGTTTTCTATGGACAGGTACGACAGGCAGCGAGAGGCGTCAAAACAGGGGTCGTCGGCTTTGATGGCTCCTGTCGGACAGGATTCAAGACATTTGCTACAGTTTCCGCAGCGGCTCTTCATGGGTGAGTCGTATCGGTCGGCTTCGATGTTGAGGAAGAGTTCGCCGAGGAAGAACTTGCTCCCGGCTGATGAGAGCTGGGCGTTGGGGGATGAGGGAGTGATGATGAGCTGGTGGTTGCGGCCTATCCAGCCGAGACCGGCTTTGACGGCCCAATAGCGTTCGAGGATGGGAGCACTGTCGGAGAAAACGCGGTAGGAGGAGAGAGGCGAGCGGTAGGAGGAGAGAGGCGAGAGGCGAGAAGTGAGAGGTGGGCGGCGAGAGTTGAGAGGCGAGAGGATAGTTTGTGCCAGCTGGTGTAGCTTCTGCTTAACGATGTCGTGATAGTCTTTGCCCAGGGCGTAGTCGGCAATCTGGTATTCGCCGTCGGGGAGCCGCTGGGCGGGGCAATAGTTGAGCGCCACGCAGACGATGGTCTTCAGTCCGTCCATCAGCAGGCGCGGGTCAAGACGCTTGTCGAGATGGTTCTCCATATAGTGCATTTCAGCCTGCCGTCCGCTCTCTATCCATTGTCGGTAGTGGCGGGCTGTAGCCTCGTCGACGGCTTCGGCCTTCGCTATTCCACAAACAGAGAAACCGAGACGCAGCGCCTCGGTCTTAATCTTGTCAGATGAAATCTTTTGTCCGGTCATATCTTCAACCTTCTTCCTTCAACCTTCCAACGTCTTGAACCGGTATCCCTGTTCGGTGAGCCATCTGATGCTTTCGGGGAGGGCTGTCTGCAGCTTGTCGATGCTCTTGAGCGAGTCGTGGAAGGTGATGATCGAGCCGTTGCGGGTGTATTGCTTCACGTTGTCGACGACATCTTCGGCGGTGAGCCACTTGCTGTAGTCGCGT
>Ga0310695_10008468_pt1 | contig 15882 bp, 16 predicted proteins | sample RumenRJG_04DNA_FD_203882 | JGI IMG/M metagenome (GOLD analysis project Ga0310695, IMG submission 203882) | Bovine rumen microbial communities from Lethbridge, Alberta, Canada - RJG_04 (v2) (version 2) | ecosystem: Host-associated > Mammals > Digestive system > Stomach > Rumen | place: Canada...
CTACACGGTATAGACGGTATACCTCTTGCTGCAAACGGCAACGATCCAGACTGGAACGAAGATAATCCTTACTTGTTTTCATCTCTTTTGGTAATTTAGGTATCAACCTTATTTACAAAAAGACAGATGGCCGATTATGGTTTGGGAGTTTAACCAATAATCGCTAAATTTGCACCGCAAAGTAACAGAAACCATATCACGACAAATATTTTGACCGAGAAACACATTGTAATAGAAGACATAGAGCCGATGATGCTCTATGGAGTGGGCAACAGCCACCTGCAAGTAATCAAGTCGCTCTACCCCAAACTGCGCATCGTGGTGAGGGGCAACGTAGTGAAAGTGCTGGGCGACGAAGAGCAGATGGCAGTGTTCGAGGAAGACCTCCATCACATGATTGACCACGTGCTGCGCTTCAACACCATCAGCGACGAGGACATTGTAGACATTGCCAAGGGTATCAGAACAAAGGACGAAGCCGTGAAGGGCGTAGTGGTCTACAGCCTTTCGGGTCGCCCAATCAAAAGCCGTTCCGAGAACCAGCAGCGGCTTATCGATGCCTTCGAGCAGAACGACATGGTCTTCGCTGTAGGTCCGGCAGGCACCGGAAAGACCTATCTGAGCATAGCACTGGCCGTGAGAGCGCTCAAGGAGAAGTCGGCAAAGCGCATAATACTGAGCCGTCCGGCGGTGGAAGCTGGCGAGAAGCTGGGCTTTCTGCCCGGCGACATGAAGGACAAGATAGACCCTTACCTGCAACCACTCTACGATGCGCTGGAGGATATGCTGCCCGCCACAAAACTGCAAGACATGATGGAGAAGCACATCATACAGATTGCGCCACTCGCTTTCATGCGAGGCAGGACACTGTCGGATGCCATCGTGATACTCGACGAGGCGCAGAACACCACCCCCGCACAGCTCCGAATGTTCCTGACTCGCATGGGATGGAACACGAAAATGGTGATAACGGGCGACATGACGCAGATAGACCTGCCGCGAAGCCAGACAAGCGGACTGCGCGAAGCACTGCGCATACTGCACGGAATAGAGGGTATCGGAGTGGTGGAACTGAACAAGAAAGACATCGTTCGCCACAAACTCGTCACCCGAATAGTGAATGCTTACGAGGCTGCTGACGGCAAACAGCCCGACCAAGAAGAACAACAGCAATAGAAAAACAAATTTTTTTTTGCTCATTCTCAAAGGAATAAGTAACTTTGTGGCTTATTACAGGCTAATAATAAATAAGGTATAAAGGTAAAAATGAAAGCTTTAACAACAACCAATTTCAATTTTTCAGGACAGAAAAGCGTTTATCACGGCAAGGTGCGCGATGTTTACGACATCGACGACGACCTTCTCGTAATGGTTGCAACCGACAGAATATCGGCTTTCGACGTGGTGTTGCCTAAGGGAATACCCTTCAAGGGACAGGTGCTCAACCAGATTGCAGCACGCTTCCTTGATGCCACAGCCGACATCTGCCCCAACTGGAAGCTTGCCACGCCCGACCCCATGGTGACGGTAGGTCTGAAGTGCGAAGGCTTCAGGGTCGAGATGATTATCCGCGGCATACTCACCGGCAGCGCATGGCGCGACTATGAGAAAGGCGTTCGCGAGATATGCGGAGTGCGTCTGCCCGACGGTATGCGCCAGAACGAGCGCTTCCCCGAGCCAATCATCACCCCGACGACTAAGGCCGACGAGGGTCACGACCTGAACATCAGCAAGGAAGAGATCATTGCTCAGGGCCTTGTGAGTGCCGAGGACTATGCCCAGATAGAGGACTACACACGCAAGCTCTTTGCCAGAGGCCAGGAGATAGCTGCCCGTCAGGGCCTGATACTCGTCGACACGAAGTACGAGTTCGGCAAGCGCGACGACAAGATATACCTTATCGACGAAATACACACTCCCGACTCAAGCCGCTACTTCTATGCCGACGGCTACGAGGAGAAGCTTGCCAAGGGCGAACCGCAGCGCCAACTCTCGAAGGAGTTTGTGCGCCAATGGCTCATTGAACACAACTTCATGAACGAACCGGGACAGCAGATGCCCGAGATTACCGACGAGTATGCCGAGAGCGTTAGCGAGCGTTACATCGAGCTGTATGAGCATATCACAGGCGAGACATTCAGCAAAGCCGACTTCGAGGGCGACATTGCTTCGCGCATAGAGCGCAACGTGGCTCAGTATCTTTCACAGCGTTGACCGTGTACGAGCAAGAAAAGATAAATCCCTACCACAAGGAAGGCGACAAGGGTGAGCTGGTGGAGCAGATGTTCGACAACATTGCGCCCACCTACGACACCCTGAACCACCGTCTGTCGTGGAACATCGACAAGCTGTGGCGGCGCAAGGCGATAGATGCAATGCGTCCATACAGCCCCAAGCGCGTGCTCGACATAGCCACCGGCACGGGCGACTTCGCACTGCTGGCAGCGCGACGGCTGTGTCCCGACGAGGTGGTAGGCATCGACCTGTCCTCGGGTATGCTGACTATCGGAAAGCAGAAAGCTGCCAGAGCGGGGCTCGACGACAAAGTGAAGTTCTCGCGCGAGGACTGCATGAGCCTCTCGTTTGCAGACGGCAGCTTCGACGCAGTCACGGCAGCCTTCGGCATACGCAATTTCCAGAACCTGGAACAGGGGCTCCGTGAGATGCAGCGAGTGCTCAGAGTGGGCGGTGTGCTGAGCATAGTGGAGCTGACACAGCCCGTGAGCTTCCCCATGAGGCAGCTCTTCGGTTTCTATTCGCACACCATCCTGCCAGCCTACGGGCGACTAATCTCGAAAGACAAGGGAGCCTACAACTATCTCATCTCGACGATAGAAGCTTTCCCGCAGGGCGAAGTGATGGTGGAGATACTTAAGAGATGCGGCTTTGCAGAGGCCTCTTTCCGTCGCCTCACATTCGGTATATGCACCATGTATTTTGCAAGAAAGCTATCATAACCAATACAATAACCCCATAACACCACCACGACGATGGACAAATACGGACTTATCGGCTACCCTCTGGGCCACTCTTTCTCGATAGGCTACTTCAACGAGAAGTTCCAGAACGAGGGTATTGATGCCGTTTACGAGAATTTCGAGATTGCCGACATCGACAATCTGCGGGAAGTAATCGACTCTAATCCCTCGCTGCGAGGTCTCAACGTGACCATCCCCTACAAGGAAGCAGTGATTGACTACCTCGACAACGTCAGCCCCGTGGCAAGAGAGATTGGTGCAGTGAACGTGATAAAGGTGGAGCACAAAGGCAACCGCACCGTGCTTTCCGGCCACAATTCCGACTGCATAGGCTTCAGCCGCAGCATAGAGCCCATGCTCGAACGCTGGCACAAGAAGGCTCTCATACTGGGAACGGGCGGCGCATCGAAGGCCATAGACTACAGTCTGCGCAAGCTGGGGCTCGAAACACTCTTCGTCAGCCGCACGCCAAAGCAGGGAATGATTACCTACAGCGACATAACTCCTGAGATTGTGAAGGAGTACAACGTCATCGTGAACTGCACTCCAGTGGGAATGTTCCCGAAGATTAACGAGTGTCCGAACCTGCCCTACGAGAGTATGGACCACCACACCATACTCTACGACCTCATCTACAATCCCGACGAGACCCTGTTCATAAGTAATGGAAAGGAGCACAACGCCAACGTGAAGAACGGTTTGGAGATGTTGCTGCTTCAGGCGTTTGCTTCGTGGGAGATATGGAACAACAAATAATCATCTAAAAAAGAACATAACAACATTATGTCGAACAACAGATACATGATGCGCGGCGTGAGTGCGGCAAAGGAAGACGTACACAATGCCATAAAGAACATAGACAAGGGACTCTATCCGCAGGCTTTCTGCAAAATCATACCCGACGTGCTGGGCGGCGACCCCGACTATTGCAACATCATGCACGCCGACGGAGCCGGCACCAAATCGAGCCTGGCATATATGTACTGGAAGGAAACAGGCGACCTGTCGGTATGGAAGGGCATAGCCCAGGATGCCATAGTGATGAACACCGACGACCTGCTCTGCGTGGGAGCGGTTGACAACATTCTCGTGAGCAGCACCATCGGGCGCAACAAGATGCTCGTTCCCGGCGAGGTTATCTCTGCCATCATCAACGGAACCGACGAGTTGCTTGCTGAGATGCGCTCCATGGGCATCGGCATTTACCCCACGGGAGGCGAGACCGCCGACGTGGGCGACCTTGTAAGGACCATCATCGTTGACTCAACGGTGACTTGCCGCATGAAGCGAGCCGACGTGATAGACAATGCCAACATCCGTCCGGGCGACGTCATCGTTGGATTGAGCTCAACAGGACAGGCCACTTACGAGAAGCAATACAACGGAGGAATGGGCAGCAACGGACTGACCTCGGCACGCCACGACATGTTTGCCAAGTATCTGGCAGAGAAATACCCCGAGAGTTTCGACCACAACGTGCCCGACGAGCTGGTTTACAGCGGCAGCCACCGCCTCACCGACAGCATCGAAGGCTCTCCCCTCGATTCCGGACGGCTCGTGCTCTCCCCCACTCGCACCTATGCTCCGGTGATTAAGCGCCTGCTCGACGAGCTGCGCCCAGAGATACACGGAATGGTTCACTGCACGGGTGGAGCGCAGACAAAGGTTCTGCACTTCGTCAGCGACAACTGCCACGTGGTGAAAGACAATATGTTCCCCGTGCCGCCGCTCTTCCGAGCCATCCACGAGAGCAGCCAGACCGACTGGCGCGAGATGTATCAGGTGTTCAACATGGGCCACCGCATGGAGATTTATGTCCGCCCGGAAGTGGCAGAGCAGGTGATAGCCCTGAGCCGCAGCTTCAACATCGACGCACAAGTGGTAGGCCATATCGAAGAAGGCCGAAAGAGCCTCACCATCAAGAGCGAGTTTGGAGAGTTTGAGTGGTGAATGGTGCTTTCACCAATCACCTCTTGCTCTTCAGAAAATCAGAAGGAGTGAGTCCGTAATGCTTCTTGAACTGGCGCGTGAAGTGCTGCGGATAGTCATAGCCCAGCCTCTCTGAGGTCTCGGCTATGGGAACGCCGGCAGCCAGCAGCTCCCTTGCACGCTGCATCACAAACCGGCTGATGATGCTCTTGGCTGTGTCGCCGGTCAGCTGACGGACAAGGTCGCCGAAATAGTTGGGCGAGAGAAACAGCTCCTGTGCACAATAGCGCACCGAGGGTATGCCGTTAGCCGCCTGCAAGCCGCCGCGATAGTAGCCCACAAGCAGATTCTCGAAGCGCGTGAGCAGATCCGAGCGCGCAGGAGCCTGCATCCGCAGCTGGCGAGCGTAGAAGCGAGCCACGTTCTCCAACACAATTCCAATCAGATGAACCAATATGCGGTCGGTATGCTCGTCGTCCTCGAGAGCCGCCTCGCCCCTTATCTGCTCAAATAGCTGAACTATCACCGCGCGCTGCTCGTCGCTCATGAGCAGAGCCTCGCTGGTGTTGTACGAGAAATAGCTGAACGACGGCATCCTCCGCTCCAGCTCAGTGCCGTGCAGCAGTTCCGGGTCGAACAGCAGCCCCCACCCTTTGGTGCGTATCTCCTCTCCCGTGTCGGCCTTACCGCCTATTTGCCCCGGCGCAACGCACATCAGCGCATGGCGGTGCAGGTCGTATGTGGTGAGTCCATAGGTCAGTTCCTCCAGCGTTTCGTCGCCTATGAACATACCATAGACATCATAGTTGTTCAGCGAATGGCGGCAATGCTCCAGCTCGTCGTAGTGAATGACGGATACAAGGCGGTGCAACACCGGCGCGCCGATATACCGCGCATAGTCGTTCACGCTGCGCACTCTCAGTATTTTCTCCATAGCAGTTCCAAAATTACTAAATCTAAATAACATTCCGTCCAAATCAGCTTGCTTTTACAAATTATTATTAACTTTGCGAACAAATAAACTCTGCTATTATGCAAACTAAATAAACTCTGCTATTATGCAAACTATTGATACTTATAGGCTGACGAGCATGGAGGAACCTTCTGACGAAGTGCTGTCGCAGCTGATGAAGGAGGCTGCAGAAGAGGCCAAACGTACAAACGACGAGGCCACGGCCCGCTATTTCAAGCAACTGAAAGAGGATACTCAGAATATCTGTGCAGCATGGCAATAAATAAGCATACTCAGAATAATAATGTCTAACCAAAACAAATTGCGTATGAATCAATAAAAGAACAAAAAGACATATAGATAAGAAGCGTTAGCTTTCTATTCTTGCCTACCGATAATTGGGGAATTTGAAGTATGCTGTCAAGAGTAAAAGTTGATGCTCACGTCGTTTGACGTGGGCTTTTACTCGTATATGACAGCAAAGGTTTTCCCCAATACCTCGGTAAGGCATAGCGAAGTTATTAGTCCACGTTTCTTTTTCTGTCATTTTTAACAGGTATTTGGGCTAAATAATAATCTTTGAAAAACCAATTAACAAAACAAAAAGCCCTACGCATCACGGTCAAGCGATAATAAATGAACAGAATGATATTTTCCTTTGTGCTTGGAATAATTGGTATTCTACAACTTAACGCACAAAAAGTTACTGTACCAGAACCCGAATTTGCAGAAGAAACTATTATGCTATTATCCGATTCTGTAGGCTCATTATTAAAGCGCGAGAACGGAACAATAAAAACAAAAGCAGGAGCGAGCCTATATTTAACTGGAATAGGAAAGGTTAAGACTCGCTTGACATTAGCTGGTCCTCAGTCAGTCAATAAAGTAAATGGGGCATCTACTACTCGTCTTATCATAAAAGCAAAAGATAACAATACGGATCCTAACTCTTTTGTAAATGTTTTTAAGTTCGATATTTACAAGAACAAAGAGCGAAGATACCAGTTGGCAGAATCAGGAACACTTTCCAAGACAGAAACAAACAACCTTTCAAGTGTAGAAATAAAGGCAAAAAAATATGGAGAAAGCTCGTATCTTATTCAGATTGACGATTTGACACCGGGAGAATACGGCATTGTTTTGGGTGACCCAAATAACCAAAACACAAAGAATTCAATGAAAGTCACGACCTTTACAGTTGAATAGAATCACATTACCAAACAAGCGGAAAGAAGCAGACCAGAATGAAAGACGGTATTCTTTCCGCTTCTTTTAGTACAACACTCCGATGGAATTGTAAGATAAAAGTAACGAAAAAAGGGTGCTGGAAACAAGCCGATGCAGAGCAGAATTTTTCCTAAGAAGCGGCAGATAGGCTATTACGATCGATGCTATCGCCGCTGACTGCACGCTTGGAAGCCGCTATTTGGCAGCTGTCACGGGGGCTACGGCATCCCGTTTACGGAAATATGGCTTCGGACAAAGGTTGGTGCTTCGCCGATGTTTCTCCGTTACTGAGTGTTTGTTGGCAGTCGCCTGGTTTTATCTACGCCAACAAAAAACTTACATAACAATTTGACACTCAGCATAAAGCAACGTTTTAACAGATTCCCAACGGGTCCGTAATCTTTCTCCGGGGGCTTTGGAGCAACCTTACAGAGCCTCTGGAGCAATGCTCCAACTGCCTTGTAGCAATGTTACGGGGCTGCTGGAGAAAGTTTACGGAGCCGCCCGTAAACATCAACAGTAATACCGTAGTTTCGCTTTTCGGCCAGATATTGCTCGGAAAGCGAAGCTTTAGGCTGCAAAATACTCGCATATCTGGATGCTGCAACAAACTTGCAGGCATACAGGAGAATCTCGCGAAGGCTGTTGTAAGGATATTTCAGACAACTATCTGATACGCCTCTGCCTGTAGGCTTGGGTCGTAGTGCCAGTCATTCGCCTGAAAAACTTGCAAAAGAAAGAAGCGTTTGGGAAGTTCATCTCGTCGGCAATCTGCGCCGCACTCTTGTCGGTGTGTCGCAGCTCCACCTTAATGCGCGTGGTGATAGCCTCGTCTATCCACTGCTTGGCGGGCTTGCCGCTGACCGCCTTGACCAGAGTGCTCATGTATCGGGGCGAGATGAAGAGTCGCCGGGCATAGAAGTCGATGTTGTGCTCCTGCGTGGCGTAGCGGCTGACGAGCTGCACAAAGTCGCTGAACAGCTTCTGCTCGCGCGAGAGAGTAGCCAGACGCTCGCTCTCGGAATCAAGCCAGTAGTAGTTTAGCTGCCAGAGAAAGGCTGCAACCAGATGAAGCACGACCTGCGAGCCCGACCGTTTTGAGCGAACAGCATCGTAGAGCAGGCTGTGGATGGCCTTGAGCCGCCCGAGCTGTTCAGGCGCAAGGGCGAAGTTGAAGTCGCGCTGCCTGCCGTCGAAAGCCTGCGGAACGAGCGTGGGGAAAGCCAGACCGGCGAGTTCGTCGGTCATCGACAGGCCAAATCCCCGTACATCGTCGGTGAACTCGCCCATGCGCACTATGCTGTTCCGGCTGAGAAACACAGCCTGCCCTGCCTGAAAGTGCCTCGGAATGAGGTTCACCGTGGGCCACGCATCCCCTTGAGTGACTATCATCACGCGAATCTCGGGCAGCACGTATGTGTCGCTCGACAGTCGCGCGAGCAGCTGCGTCACGGGCGGATTGCGTGCCACAACAAGGTTTTCGGAGATATAGTCGTCGAGCAGGCGGCTGTCGTCGTCGCCGTTGAGCAGTTCGCTGAGCTGTCGGAGGCCGAACTGATGGAGGTTCTTCATTGCTTTAATGGTCTTTTCGGTACAAAAATACACACAAAACTTGGACCAGCAATGCACCTTCTGCCTATTTTTGTACGAAAAGGACATAATTTCAACGGAAAGGATAGCAGCTTAGCGATGGAAAATGGGGAACTTTGCAACAACATCGAAACACAAACTGATACACTATGAGGATAAAAGCATTTATAATAATGTGGGCAGTGGCCTTGTCGGGAGCTAATGCTCAGACCCTTGCCGAGTGCCAACAGGCCGCAGAGAGAAATTATCCGCTGATTAAACGGATGGATCTCATCACACAAACCGCCGCACTGACGGTGGCGAACATACAGAAAGGATGGCTTCCGCAGCTCACTGTCACGGCGCAGGCTACGCTGTAGAGCGACGTGACCGCCTTCCCAGAGCAGATGCAGACCGTCTATCAGCAGATGGGCATCGACCTCAAGGGACTCCGCAAAGACCAGTACCGCATTGGCGTGGACGTGCAGCAGACAGTGTTCGACGGCGGAGCAATCAGCAGCCGCAAGGAAGTGGCGCGCCGCGAGGCTGGCGTGGAGATTGCCCGACAGGAGGTAGATATATATAAGGTGCGCCAGCGCGTCAACGAACTCTACTTCTCTCTGCTGCTCCTCGACCAGCAGATTGCTCTCAGCCGCGACCTTGAGCAGCTGCTCAGCAGCAACGAGCGGAAGCTCGGCACCATGTTCAAGAGCGGCACGGCATCCGAGAGCGACTATCTCAGCCTGAAGGCCGAACGCCTAAAGGCAGCTCAACAGCTGGCCAGCCTCTTGTCGCAACGCCAGTCGGCAGCGGCTATCCTCAGCGTGTTCTGCGGAATAGAGGTGAAGTCGCCCGTGAAGCCCTCGCCCACCTACGATGCTGCCCCGGCTGTGCGCCCCGAGCTGCGGCTCGCCGACTCACAAGTGGCACTCGCCAATGCCCGAGAGAAGGCCCTGGGCGCAGCCTTGCTTCCTCGGATAGGCTTGTTTGCACAAGGCTTCTACGGCTATCCGGGCTACAATCTGTTCGAGGACATGATGCGTCGCCGCTGGTCACTGAACGGAATGATTGGCGCGCGGCTGACGTGGAACATCGGTGCGCTCTACACCCGCAAGAACGACAAGGCACAGCTTCGGCTCGCCCGAGAGTCGGCAGAGAACAGCCGCGAGGTGTTTCTGTTCAACAACAAACTCGAAGAGATGCGCTACAACGAGCACACAGCGCGCTACCGCCAGCTGATGGCCGACGACGAGGAGATAATAGCCCTGCGCTCAAGGGTGCGCAAGGCTGCCGAGTCGAAGCTGGCGCATGGCATCATCGCCGTGAACGACCTGCTGCGCGAAATCAATGCCGAGAACACAGCACGCGTGCAGCAGTCGATGCACGAGATTGAAATGCTCAAGGCAATCTACAACGCAAAATTCACAACAAACAATTAAGGACTGAAAAACATCACGTTATGAAAAGAATTATCATACTGGCAGGCGCGGCCATGATGCTTTCCGCCTGTGGAAACAAGGAAAAAGAGTTTGATGCCACAGGCACATTTGAGGCAACGGAAGTGACCGTGTCGGCCAAGTCGTCGGGCGAAATCAAGCAGCTGAGCGTGGCCGAGGGCCAACAGGTGGGCAACGGTGCTGTGGTCGGAGCCATTGATGCCGTGCAACTGAGACTGAAGAAGCAGCAGCTCGAGGCCACTCGCAGCCAACTGAGCGCCAACAAGCGGCAGCTGGCATCGTCGCGCAACGCCAACGACAGCCGCACGCTCGACTTAGAGAAACAGCTGGCAGCCATACGACAGCAGATTGCCAACGCGCAGCGCGAGCGACAGCGGTTCAGCGAACTGGTCAGCGACGGTGCCGTGCCGCGCAAGCAGCTCGACGACATCAACTATCAGATAAAAGTGCTGGAGAAACAGCTCGCTGCAACAAACGACCAGATAAGCAGCAACAACACAAGCCTGAAGAACCAGAGTGCTGGAATAGGTGCACAGATGGACGGTGTGGATGCTCAGGGAGCCGGACTGGAGGCACAGATACGCCAGATTGACGACCAGATAGCCAACACCAGCATAGCTGCTCCCATCACTGGCACCGTGCTTGAGAAGTATGTGGAGCCCGGCGAGTTCGTCACAGCCGGAAAACCGCTGTTCAAGATAGCCGACACGCGCAATATGTTCATACGCGCCTACGTCACCTCCGCTCAGCTCCAGAACATCAGGATAGGCCAGAAAGCCAAGGTGTTTGCCGACTTCGGCAACGGACAGCAGCGCGAGTATGAAGGCAGGGTGAGCTGGATCAGCAGCCAGTCGGAGTTCACTCCCAAGACCATACTCACCGAAGACGAGCGCGCCGACCTTGTCTATGCCGTCAAGGTGGCCATACGCAATGACGGCCTTGCCAAGATTGGAATGTACGGAAAGGTGAAATTCCAATAAGGCAGCAACCAATATGCACAATAATCAATGCCTGACAGTAACGACTCAATGCAATGAATGTGATTGAAGTAAACGGTGTGAGCAAGAGCTACGGCTCGGTGAAGGCTCTCGACGAAGTGTCGTTCACAGTTGGCAAGGGCGAGGTGTTCGGGCTGATAGGCCCCGACGGTGCTGGCAAGACATCAATGTTCCGCATACTCTGCTCGCTGCTGTGCCCCGACAACGGCTCGGCCACGCTCAACGGGTTCGATACGGTAAGCCAGATGAAGGCCGTGCGCCGATGCGTGGGCTATATGCCGGGGCGCTTCTCGCTATATCAGGACCTCACGGTGAGGGAGAACCTGGAGTTCTTTGCCACGCTTTTCGGCACCACCGTGGAAGAGGGCTACGACGGTATCAAGGCCATCTATCAGCAGATAGAGCGGTTTGCCGACCGCAAGGCGGGTGCTCTCTCGGGCGGTATGAAGCAGAAACTGGCGCTGAGCTGCGCCCTGGTCCACAGTCCTGAGGTGTTGTTGCTCGACGAGCCCACGACCGGTGTGGACCCCGTCAGCCGCAAGGAGCTGTGGGATATGCTTGGTTCGCTGAAGGAGCGGGGACTCACCATAGTGGCTTCCACGCCCTATCTCGACGAAGTGCGCCGCTGCGAGCGAGTAGCTTTCCTCGACCACGGGAGGCTGCGCGGCATCGGCGAGCCAGAGGAAGTGCTCGAACGCTTTGCCGACATATTCAATCCGCCGGGCATAGAGCAGGACAAGAGCAGGGCCGCCGAGAGCGAAAACGTTATTGAGGTGGAGCATCTTGTGAAGGCGTTCGGCTCGTTCCATGCCGTCGACGACATCAGCTTCAGCGTGCGCCGCGGCGAGATATTCGGTTTCCTCGGAGCCAACGGCGCCGGAAAGACCACCGCCATGCATATGCTGACCGGGCTGAACCAGCCCACAAGCGGCTCGGGCACCGTCGCCGGCTACGACATTCGCACCCAGCACGAGCAGATAAAGAAGCACATAGGGTATATGTCGCAGAGGTTTTCGCTCTACGAAGACCTTACCGTAGCCGAGAACATCCGCCTCTTTGCCGGCATATACGGCATGAAGGAGCGCGAGATAGCCACCAAGACCGACGAACTGCTGGAACGCCTGCGGCTGGCCGACCACAGAAACGACCTCGTGGCATCGCTTCCGCTGGGCTGGAAGCAGAAGCTGGCGTTCTCGGTGGCCATCGTACACGAGCCGGGAGTGGTGTTCCTCGACGAGCCTACGGGCGGAGTAGACCCTGCCACGCGCCGCCAGTTCTGGGAACTGATCTACGAAGCAGCTTCACGGGGCATAACGGTGTTCGTTACGACCCACTATATGGACGAGGCTGAATATTGCGACCGCATCAGCATCATGGTAGACGGCAAGATCAGCGCGCTCGGAACACCCGAAGAGCTGAAGCTCCGCTACGGCCAGCCCGACATGGATCATGTGTTCACATATCTGGCAAGGCAGGCAAGGCGGTCGGGAGATTGAAAACGTATTGAATGAAAATGCTTATGAACAAGAAATATATGCCCAACAGCAAGCGGCGAGGGCCAAGCCCTTTTGCAGCGTTCGTGAAGAAGGAGGCCCGCCACATAGTGCGCGACCGTCGCACGATGCTCATACTCTTCGGTATGCCTGTGGTGCTGATGCTGCTCTTCGGCTTTGCCATCACAAACGACGTGAAGAACGTGCGCACGGTAGTGGTCACTTCACAAACAGACCACCTCACCCAGCGGGCCATAGACCGTCTGGCAGCCTCTGAGTATTTCATTATCACGGCCACAGCGGGCACACCGCATGAGGCCGAACAGCTCATACGAAACCAGAAGGCCGACCTTGCCGTGGTGTTTTCACGGGACTTCGCCTCGAAGAAAAGCGGCCTGCAGCTCATCGTCGACGCGTCGGACCCGAACATGGCACAGCAGTGGACGAGCTATGCCGCAGGGACATTGGCCAATGCCGACGGCTCGCCCATAAACACAAAGTTGCTCTACAATCCGCGCATGAAGTCGTCATACAACTTCGTGCCGGCCATCATGGGTATGCTGCTGATGCTTGTATGCGCCATGATGACCTCCATCTCGATAGTCCGCGAAAAGGAGAAGGGCACCATGGAGGTGCTGCTGGTGTCGCCCGTCAGGCCGCTGATGATTATCGTTGCCAAGGCTGTGCCCTATCTGGTGCTTGCCCTTGCCATCCTTGTATGCATATTGCTCATGGCCCGCTTCGTGCTGGGCGTGCCGCTGATGGGCTCCATAGTCTGGATTTTCATCGTTTCGGCCATATACATTCTGCTCGCCCTGTCGCTCGGACTGCTTATCTCGAACATAGCCAGCAGCCAGCTGATGGCCCTGTTGCTCTCAGCCATGGTGCTGCTGATGCCCATCGTGATGCTCTCAGGTATGCTGTTCCCCATAGAGTCGATGCCACGGGTGTTGCAGTGGGTGTCGGCAGTCATGCCTCCACGCTACTACATCGAGGCGATGCGCAAGCTGATGATCATGGGTGTGGGCATAGGCGAGGTAGCCCGCGAAGTGGCCGTACTGAGCCTGATGACTGCCGTGCTGCTTGCCGTTTCGCTCGCAAAGTTCAAGACGCGTCTTGAGTAAGATCATCAATCACCGACCCACCCCCAACCCCTCCCCAAGGGAGGGGAGCTGGAACACCAGTCACCAATCCACATTCCCCAATCACCAATCCCCAATCAAGCTTATGATAAAGTATCTCATACAAAAAGAGTTCCTGCAGATACGGCGCAACGCTTTTCTGCCCAGACTTATCATTGCGTTCCCCATAGTGATAATGTGCGTGATGCCGTGGGTGATGAACCAAGAAGTGAAGAACATCCGCGTGAGCATTGTCGACAACGACCGCTCCACGCTGAGCCAGCGACTCGTGCACCGCATAGAGCAGAGCCACTTTCTGCTTTTTGCCGGCGAGCAGCCTACCTATCAGGCCGCACTTAAAGAGATTGAGCAGAGCCGAAGCGACATGATTCTCGTCATACCGCGCGGAATGAGCCGCGACCTCACCCTCGGAAAGAAGCCGCAGCTGCTCATTGCAGCCAATGCTGTCAACTCGGCAAAGGGCGGAATAGGCAGCAGCTACCTCGCACAGATTGTTTCCGCTCACCTTTCGCCACTCACCATTCACCAATCCCCACTCACCACTCTCCAATCCCCAATCCTCAATCCCCCCTCCTCACTCTTCCTATACAACAAGAACCTCAACTACAAGGTCTTCATGATACCGGCCTTGCTTGCAATAGTAGTGATGCTGATGTGCGGTTTCCTTCCGGCACTGAACATCGTAGGCGAGAAAGAAACCGGCACCATCGAGCAGATAAACGTCACTCCCGTGTCGAAGTGGGCGTTCATCCTCGCAAAACTGATACCCTACTGGCTCATTGCATTGTTCGTAATAACAGTATGTCTGCTGCTGTCGTGGGCCGTCTACGGCATAACCTGCCAGGGACCGCTTTGGCTGGTCTACTTGCTGGCCATGCTGCTGGCACTATTCTTCTCATCGTTCGGACTGCTCATAAGCAACTACAGCGATACTCTCCAGCAGTCCATCCTCGTGATGTGGTTCTTCGTGGTGTGCCTGCTGCTGCTCAGCGGCATCTTTACACCGACGCGGTCGATGCCCGAATGGTCGTATCTCACAACCTACGTCAACCCAATGCACTACTTCATCGATGGCATACGCACAGTGTTCGTGCGCGGCGGAGGGCTGGCCAGCGTGGCCCATCAGCTCGCGGCACTCGCTGCTTTCGCAGCAGCAATGGGCACATGGGCTGCGGCAAGCTACAAAAAAAACTCGTGAGCCGTCCACCTCAAGAGTGTCCATTTGCGCCTGAACTCCCTTGACGACAAACCATGCAGCCTCTGGAAGAACTTGCTGAACGAGCTCTTGCCGACGACAAGAAACATAGTTTATCCATAAATGTATCGTTTCAGACAACTTTTGTATCGTTCAGACTTTGTCCGTCTCAACAGAATCAACACCATCTCGCCGGGAATAGTGGTGACACCGCTTGCCTATGACGAGTTCAATGCCAACGGCGAGGGCTATCAGCGCATGATTGATGCCTCGGCAGCCCAGCGAACAGGCACAAGCGACGAGATAGCCGAAGCTGCCGCCTTCCTGCTGGGCGAGCACGCACGCTTCATAACAGGCACCGACTTGCTTATCGACGGCGGCGTGATAGCATCAATACGCACTGGAGAATACAAACTGGGCTGAAACACACCAGCTGCCGTTCCCCCCTCTCAATCCCCCAAGGGGGGAGGAATTGTCTGTCGGACTTATAGGGAGTATGTGACTTATAGGTCTTATAAGTCTTATGGGAAAGTAATATGGCCCATATTGGTTGGTAATATGGCCCATATTGGTCAGTAATATGGCCCATATTGGTTTACAGTTTGGCTGCGGCAAGCCTCGGCTAAGCAAAAAAGAAAGACTTTTCAGCCATCTTTCTTTGCTTTGCGCTCGCTTAATCGTATCTTTAGAGAAGATACTAACGCTCGGCAAAGCAAAAAAGAAAGACTTTTCAGCCATCTTTCTTTGCTTTGCGCTCGCTTAATCGTATCTTTGCAAACGATATGGAAAACAACAGAATACTACAGAAGCTGGACGGGCTGGAGTCGCGCTACGAAGAGGTTTCGACCCTGATAACCGACCCTGCGGTGATTGCCGACCAGCAACGCTACGTGAAGCTGACAAAGGAGTACAAAGACCTGGGCGACATCATGGATGCACGCC
>Ga0310695_10008469_pt1 | contig 15882 bp, 18 predicted proteins | sample RumenRJG_04DNA_FD_203882 | JGI IMG/M metagenome (GOLD analysis project Ga0310695, IMG submission 203882) | Bovine rumen microbial communities from Lethbridge, Alberta, Canada - RJG_04 (v2) (version 2) | ecosystem: Host-associated > Mammals > Digestive system > Stomach > Rumen | place: Canada...
CCCATTATACGATCATTATCATCAGAGTTAGACACATTGTACTGTCTCTCTACTTCAATGGCATGGTAATTACGTGCTATGAACTCCTTGATATCATTAGTATAGAACCCATTAGATGTTCTTATTAGATCATCAAGATATTCAATATTGTAGCTTGAAGGGTATTCATCGCTTAGGTAATCATTGATATATAGCTTTTCAAGCTCCTTATATAACTTCTTAAACCCTATACCTTTGACTTTCTCCAGATTGCGCTTTTTATTACCCATGACTGCAAGTATGAATGGATATAATAATGGGTTAATAAGCACTTTATATTTATCCACCATGTCATTTTTATATATCAGGTATTTTATTAAATTGGCTCTTGTTAGGATAACGCTATCGTCACCTTTAGGTATTAACACCAGAAATCCATGATTAACATACTGCCAATCATATGTATCCTTTGTAAGGATCATATTGAGATCAGACTTAAGTTTCTTATTGGTCATACCAAGATATGGTATAAGTGATGAATCTATTTTTGATGCATGTAAGATATATACACTATCAAGGAAATCAATTATCTTATGGCAGTACTCAACAGCACCAAATATGATCTCATTTACCTTGTTATACTTGGACTTGTTATACATGTCATAATAGTTGTATCTATATTTCTTAACATGTACCAGATTGTTATATCCATCACGGTTGTCAAAATCGTTGTAGAAGAATACAATATTACTAAAAACCCGCTCTCTTGTAAAGTATAGGCGGTAGTGTGCAGCCACATTGATTATATTTGCGATTACGCGTTTATACTCTTCCAGAAAGCCGTCTGCGGTGGCGCTAACGAGATACTCCTCATATGATTTTTGATGTAATGGATTTAGAATGGACTCCAGATTTATGTACAGAGTAACACTTCGTATATCTGTCAACTGGAGTCCCCTAAATAGTTCATTAAGCTTTAGATACCGTATCTTAAAACTGTTATAAAGGAAATCCATAATTTATGTCTCCATTCACATATCCAGATACAATCTTCAAGCCTTGTAGCGATTTCATGTTCTTAGTACCTGATGGATCATCAACATTGAAAATACTAGATAACTGCTCTTCAGCATCTTTAAGATCGGCATATAAAGATATAACTTTGCATGACAGAAAGCCAGATCTTTCAACTATAGCAAAACACCGACCTTCGGTTATTATTGGTGGCCCAATAAATGGTACTACTGTATAGCCCCTATAATTGGATTTAAGCCATGTGTCATAATCGATCTTACTTGGGTCAATAACATCAACCATTGGTTCGTCATTGTTTTTATGTACCCAATAGATATATTTGGCTAGCATGTACTTAACCATTATATCACCTACTTGTCAAACTCTATCACCAAGTCATCTTCGAACTGGCTATTGTCAAATATCTTATTGCGATCATGCAATGCTTTTTCGATAGCGGTTGTTGAACCATAACCGTTATCAATCAGAATATCAACAACAGTATCACATTCTTCATCTGTAAGGGATATGCCTTTACCATACATATTTCCCCCATTCTCTTTAAACTGGATATTACGGATGTCTACTCCAGCCGGTCTATCATTGTATGCTACTTTATATACATATTTACACCAATTAGAATTTTTGGACTCTTTTACAACTCCTAGCCATTCCTTAACATTACATGTTAATGGCTTACTTTGTTTAGGCATAATTATCACCGTCCTTATATAATTAAGACTATGTGAGAGCCACTATTTCTTAGTAATTGATACTCCAAATATAAAAAGTGAATCACCACAAGGGTGATTCACTTATTTAACTTAATGGATATCGTTTAATGGATCCTGAATCGGACGACGTTTGCTACGAACACGGCTAAGCGCAATGTTAGACCAGAACTCTTTGCGACGGGTTTCAGGATTTACCCTGGACCTGGGCTTCTCGAGATAGTCAAACGTATAGTTGCCGATGTCCTGCTTGCTCAGATTGAAGCACATGGCCATTACAGAATCGGAATCCAATACAGTATAAGCCCGATGGGACTTCTTCTGCAGGTTCCAATATACTTTATGATTGCCATTAAATCCAGACAGCAGCTTATTCAGTGGGGTGTCTTCACGCAGATGCAACTGAGAGGAATCGCGGAAATTATTTAAACCAGCTCTCAGGTTGTTACGTACTTCCGCATCCAGACCGCCAGTGATATTGAAGTCGGATCCTTCATCCATCTGTTTAAACAGAACCACCAGGAACGGTAATTTTGTATTGTTTGATGCTTTTACCAAGCTGGAAGCATCGCGCCATTCATCTTTAAGGATTACCCTAACGATGATGGAATTTGTGTTGATTCCGCGAGCATTCAACCATTTCATAACGGTTTCTTCAATAACTGTGCTCGGGAAACGATACACTGTTGCCACAGGGCTTAAACCCATAGCATTGTCCAGAAGCTGATCTTTCTGTTTGGGCTTCTGCTGTTGAGTTGGCTGTGTGCCAGTTCTTACTTCAGACATAATGTCTTCCTCCTTTTACTTAGTCCTTATGGGACTATTAATTGATAGCCTTGTAGGGCTACATGACAATGATATCTATCCGAACACCTGAGTTGATTTATCGGGTGTGATAGACGATATGGTTATGTTATGTATCATATAAAATGTAATAGACCTTGACCTAATTGGTCAAGGTCTATATATTATCCCATTATCCATCTATAAGACATAGTTGCTTCATCGCGCAATCCTTTATCATCCAATGCCTTAAACACATTGATTTTATCATTATAGTGCTGTGACATATAATAGTTGATAAAGTTGAATTCAGGCTGTATCTTAGATATATTGGTGATAGAGTCCTTAAACAATGTGACAGATTTATCCATAACATTTAATGCCTGTTTAGCTTCTGAGCTTGTATCACTAAGAGATGGATTATACTTATTGTATATCACGTTGATCATAGAGTACAAAGCACATAGATTATTCTTATATTGTTCATACTCTGTGTCTTTCATATTGCGATCTAAAGCCTGTTTACAGATATCATATTTATGTTGCCAACTGTCAAGCTCGTCTAATAAGAAAGACACATTGCCATTCTTATTGATCTGGATACCATTGTATAGATCTTTAAAATCCGTAGCTTCCAGTTTTGGAATAGGCTTAATTGGTAAAGTGATAGCACGTGTTACCAGTTTGAATGTAATATCTGAACCCATAAAGTAAGCTAACACATTATGGTTATATTCTGGATCATTGTAATCGTATATAACAACCATAAAAATGATTGAATTTGTAAACTGTGCTTCCATGGCACAATATATCTTATTTGTATTAAAGTCCTTGATAAAGTAATAATACCCATCATTAGGAATATGCTTAATATATAGACCTAATGTTGAAAATGTCCCAAGTAACCTTGTATACAACAGCCGTTGATGGATTGATATATATTCAGAATCATTGAATGAAACATCTGGGATTACTACTTTATTACCATATTTACGTTTGATCATGTTGTTCATAATCATACGGATACGCTTAGTGTTTGTAATAAGGTTAATGAACTGATCCACATGGAATATATCAGTATCATTCATCTTAATTATTGATGGCAATGCCTTCTTATCTATTGGAGCAAAATCAGAAGCGCCTGGATCATCTGGAAATACAATATTATGTATACCTTTATCCCCTGTAGCTTTAGCATTGTTTAATATTTCTTGATCTTTGTACAACACATAGCGCTTTTCCTCATCGGTTAAAGCAGATGTATATCCTATTAATGCTATAGCACATGCAAGTATAGTACCAGTACCAATAGTCCTTAGTATATTAATTATATCGTCCAATCTATGATCATTAATCGCCTTCTGTAGATCAACATACAACATATCATGACGTTCATTGTTACGAACAGCAAAGTTTGGTATATCAATTTCCGATTGATCATATTTTGTGCTCATGTATTTCAGCTCATCTATACCTTCTAATGCTGCTATCATATCAGCTTGTACAACATATCCGTTGAGAACAGCTTCTGCTACAATAGCAGATGTCTTAATATTTTTATCAGCTAATGGTGCATTGGATCCCCATAATTTCTGTAACCGTTCTAATGGTCCATTACTATTATCCATTTTACCATTACCAAAGTTCATTTTGATGACCTGTGGTTCTAATGGAACTATAGGAGCCAACTGCCCAATATGGAATTCCTGCACTAGTGTAGCTTCCTTTAGGATTGTCTTATCTGCATATTTATAAAATGCTGACGACGGCTGAACCTTTACCTTCATACCTAGCTCTTTAGCACGTCTGTTAATATTTTTAGCCAGCTCTGGTTTATCAGAGTCCTTACAATATTTGAAGAACTGGATAGCCTTGATAACGTGGGCCTTATCCGGCATTGGGTATTGCCTAGTCTTAGGTAATCCAAACATGGAATCGGGCAACGCTTTAAGCTGCTTGGCTGTTAGTTTAGCCATGTTATATCAGTCCCTTTCTTATAACTTGATTACCTGAATGTGCTGATCTATATAGACACACAGATATGTAATTTATATTGAATGAGGTGAAATTATGAGTAGATTCTTGGATGTTTCATTAACTGAATCCTGGCGCACCATGCTTGATAAGATCCCTGTTGTCGGTGAAGCTATCAACGATAAGTTGAATAAGCCCTTACTTGATAAATTTATGGGTGATGCTGTTGTTAAAAAGTATCTTGTAGATACAGCCAAGAAACAGTACGATGAAGACGATAATATGAATAGGAAAGCGTATGGTAAAGCCTATGGTGATACCGTTAAATTTTCCTTAAAGAAGCCATCTGGGAAAGTATTTGAACTAGCTACTGATAAGCATGATGAACGCTCTTTAGATTCTAACCAAGGCATCATTAACTATCCATACACTATTGAAGGTATTAAGTTCGTAGTGGGTGTTAAAGGTGATTCTATTGGTAGAGTTAGCTATTATGCGTATCGCTATGTTAGCGACGAAACTCCAGACAGGAATGGTTGGTATGAAGAGTTACATTCAATGTATCCACCAACCAAGGACGAGCTTAAGAAGTACTGGAAAGAATGATATAACACATACTTTCACTAAAGGGGGTGAAAAAATGTGAGCAATTTTATTGATGCTGTAATGACAGAATCTTGGCGTACTGTAGTTGATAGGATCCCATTGGTCGGTTCCAAGATAGTGGATAAGTTAACAAAACCCACGCTTGATAAGATAATGAAAGACCATAAATTACGTGATTACATTAAGAAGCAGACCAAAAAGACTTTTGATGAAATGGCCTCTGAGTATAACACAGAGTTCTCTAATGGTGAACGTAGGATATCCCTAACAAAACCCTCTAAATTTGAACCCTTAGCAAGTGAACGTGATGTCCGCGGTATTGATGAAGGTATGATCAATTATGAATATCAAATTGATAATGTTACCTATCATGTGACTACCGATGGTAAGACCATCCGTCGTGTTCATTTTGCATTCTATGAGTACTTAAGGAAAGAGGATAAATGGTATGAATCATTTATAACTCTATATGCACCAGCTAAAGATGAATTGGCTAAAATGTGGAAACCAATCAGCGATGGCGAATATCTAGATGATGAAAATTGACAATAATGATGATGACTACTACATGTAGTCATCATCTTTAACCCATAAAGCGTGGTTTATCTGATTGGATAACAGGATAGTATCCAACGTTCTCATCATCATCGGTTTGACCAATAAGCAATGATTCACTAGCCATATTAAACCCATATGATGGTATCGCAAATACGATACTCTCATGTTTTCTAACAATATCCCAAATATCATTAATATATGGATAAAACACCATATCCGGTTTAACTGTCTCTATACACATATCAAATGGACCTGTGATGTACTTCATCTTATTGGTGCGATCATTAAACATGTATTGAATATCAAAGTCGACCCTTTCATCATAATTGCGAGTCCAAAAGCATATATCAGTTATGAAGAATGCACGAATATATGAATCTAGATGCTCATATAATGAGGTTGTCGGCATACTCATATACATATTTTTATCCCTATGATGAAGTGATTTATAGTTACGGTCATAATCAAATTCACCGTAGGCTAACCATTTTAAAGGATTGGCTTCATTGCGTGACGCATATATTATATCCATATCCTTATCAGATATCTCTTGTAATAAATCAATGTTTATGTACTCACTGAATTGCTCAGAAAATTGATCACGTATCATACGAAGTATATATAAACCAGGTTGTTTAATAACTTCATCATACGCTATTATCAATTTACTAGGTATCATATCCATTGGTGTTCGTTTGGTTCCTAATATATCTTCCATTGTATCACCAAAAAATAAGCCGTCGGACGACTACGTATATCACCCGACGGCAATGTTATTTATGCAAATGCATCCAGATTCAGTTCGTCCATACCACCAATATTTTCAGGTTTGGTATCTACTGCAGATGTAAACGATCCTGTTGTTGATGATGCACCAAATACACTTGGAGCACGATCGTAATTCTTACCAGATCCACTGTAGAAGTCTAAACCATACTTAGCAGCCAGTTGTTTGTAGAACTGGAATACATTGTCATCATACCGTTTATTGATATTACGTCCAGCATGATATTCAGCGCCAATCAATGCTGTAGCCATATATTTCAACGCCCGTCCAAATAACTTTAACTCAGACTGGATAGGAAGCTGGCATGTCTTAATATCAAATTCATTATTGCCGGGTAAGCCATCATAATTATTGAGTATATATGCTGCATTAAATGTATAACTCAGCATTTCTTCAGGTAACAGTGTTCCTGGTTTGATATTACGGGCAATTGCCATATACGGAATAGGTTTACCACCTGACCGTTTAACACCGCTTGATACAATCACAGCACTGTTACTACCAACAGTTACTGCACGTGTGAACTCTCTGCAATCATTAACTGCTGGAATTAAGTCGTCCAGAATGATATCACCTAACGCATCGGCAGTCTTATTATCTAATATGATATTGATGGCTTTATCATAATCATAAATGCTGCTCTTGGTTTGCTGTGATTTTTCCTTCGCTGGATGAATTTTTAAACTAACCAACTGGTTCCACATGCCAATGATTAATGTGCTTGGTTCAAATCCGTTGACATTAAACATCTGTATGCCCCTTGTATTAACATGAACTTCTTTCTGTTGGTTGTTCTGATTAGGGAATGCCATGTCCCCACCTCCTATAAATATAATATTGTGATGTCCGAAAGCATATCACGGACAATATATGGTTGAACTAATAAGTATCAGTGATAGCTGACATCGCAATACTATGATATATACCTATAATCGTAGTTGATGAATAGGAGGTGCCTCAATGGAGGATAAACAAGCATACGATCAGTTAAAACATGAACTGCAAACTACTGTAGTAACCAATGTGTTCGGTAAGGATGAGTTCAAGGAACAGTTCCTGATAGTCTTTGAGCACATGGCTAAATATTTATCAAGTACTCTTGGGCCATTTGGTTCTGCCACTATGATCGATAAGGGTACTGATTTTTCCGTAACTAAGGATGGATTCCATGTATTAGCAAACTTAAGGTTTGCTGATATGAAGCAGAACCGTATATATACAACCCTGTTTAACATATCACATCAGATGGTAACGCGTGTTGGTGACGGTTCAACATCTGCTGTTATCGCAGCATATGCATTCCTAAAGGAAATGATGAAGAGTGGGATATTGGATGATCCAACAATCCGTCCTAAAAATCTGAATATGACTATACAGGGTCTTGTCAATAAGATCTGTACTATCATTTCTAATAATGCCAAACAGGTAACATCCGATAATATTAATCAGGTAGTAGAACGTGTAGCACGTATTGCTACTAACGATAATGATACATATACAAATATGATCACCGAAATATATAAGAAACTTGGTGCTAACTGTGATATCAATATAAGCAAGTCACAGACATTTGAAACCAGTGTTATATATGAAGATGGTGTATACAGTAACGATAACTATCTAGTAGATAAGCTATATCATAACCGTGGTAATACATGCCATCTTAATGATTGCAAGGTATTGATATTTGATAATGCCTTGGAACCTGAAATATTTGATCTGTTTGCTATTGCATTCAACAGCTTCTGTCAAATCAATAATAGCACTTTGATTGTAATTGCACCATATTATGATCAGTATCTAATGGATAAAATCCGTAAGGATGCTGAAAAGTATGTAAATTTATATAGTAATGCAGCAGTTATCAGATTCCCCATGGTATTCATTAAATCTAATCTGACTAAACCTGTACAGAAAGAAATGTATAGAGATCTTGCTGCTATGCTAGGTGCAACCATTATTCAGCCACCTGATGTGAAGGAAGTAACTCAGTTACTTAATGATGTAGCTAAGGAAGCTGCTAAAGCCCGTGCTGAAAATAAGATACCTAGTGAAGAAACCATGAATAAGATCAGAGACTTCATAAAAGACCATCTTGGTGGATGCGATGAAGCCATATTAGGTGATAAAACATCTGCATTCAAGGGGTTCTCTAACATAAATGAAGCCCTGTTCAATAAGGCCATTCATGATGCCAAAGTATCATTGGAAGAGGCTGAGGCTAAAGCATCTAAGATGGCTTTAATAGATGATGATGTATATGATGCTAAGACAAGACTCAGTAAGATCAATTGTAAGTCTGCTACAATAGTGGTTGGTGGTGCTAATGCTCTGGAGATAGAGATGAATGCTGACGCAGTTGACGATGCTGTTAAGGCTTGCGCGTCTGCTGTCAAGTATGGCTATAACATGGGTTGCAATCTTGCAATCATTAAAGCTATAGATGCATGTGATGCTATTGTAGACACATATCTGGATCAACGTATTCTGTTGTGTTTGTCAAAAGCATTCTACGATGTATATAAAACCATATTATGCAATGGGATGCCTGAAGATGAAGCAATGGCAATAATCCATGATTGTGTTAAAAATAATTATATGCCATATGATATGGCAAATGGTAATATTGATAAAGATGGTGCAGTTATTAATTCATGCCAGACAGATATTGAGATACTGCGTGGCGCAATAGCAATGGTTGGTGTTGTATTAACATGCAATCAGTACATCAGTACTACATTGAATAGGTAGGTGATAATATGAGTAATATAGCAGAGTTAGATCCGTTTAATAACCTTTACCATAAATCTGAATCAGATTCTGTATTAAGGCGAACCAAATGTGATCATTTGGACTTCAAGTTACGTGGTTTTGAATATGTTAAACGTATTGATAGTGATATTAAGAAAATAATGGATCTACCAAAAAGGAGTACGTTGAATTCGGCTGGATACGACTTTGTAAGTCCATTTTTTGTATATATTGCACCTGGTGAGACTAAGAAGATACCAACTGGCATTAAAGCATATATGCAACCAGATGAATATCTGGCAATACATATGAGGTCAAGCCTTGGTATTAAGCATAATTTATCACTTGCAAATTGTACAGGTATTATAGATTCAGATTATTACAATAACCCTGATAATGATGGTGAGATCATTATAGCTATTAAAAATAATGGTCCTGACTCATACGAGATCAAATTCGGTGAACGGTTTGCACAGGGTATATTCTGCAAGTATCTGTTAGCAGATGATGATATTGCTATTGGTAGTCGTAATGGTGGAATAGGTTCCACTGATAAGTAATATCTGTTCACACATATGATTAGGTATAGCTCTTGCTATACCTAATCTTTCTAACCTAAGGGGGACATAAATATGGCTTTCCCTATACTATTTAGATTTTTGGAAAACCCATCATATCTGGATCGTAAACAGCTTGGTTATAACTGGATGCAACGATTTAATTATCATGATAGATGGAACCAATTCAAGAAGCAATACAATACGTTCAATACTGAATACTATATAGATGAAGAAGATGTATCATATTATGTAAAGATGCAGGTTCCTTCCAATGCAAGAGGTAATACGTATGATGTAGTTATACACTTCTTCACAGACTCTAAGACTGTAATGTCCGATCATTCATTGCGTAACTATAGTATCCAGATATTTTCTAATAATCCAGTCTTTGCATTCCAATTTGGGTATGCTAATAACAAGGCCGGTATAGTTATACCATTCCTTGCTGATAAATTGGGTGAAGATATACTTAAGACACCAGCACGTAGGAACAATCCTAGAAACGCTATAGGCTATGACCACTCATTCTATATAGCTGGTATGTGGCTTATGGATTCAGCAAGGCTGATGAATAAAGGGTATATTAAGGAACATGCTAAGTCCTTCAGTGCTAAAGAGATTGCAGGAAATGTGCGATCCTTGAAAGAAGTAATGGAGGAATATGCTGATAATAAGGATAAGAATGCCAATAAAAAGGCATTCAATAAGTCCAAGACACTAACTGCTAAAGTAGGAAATCTAATAGATGATATCACTGGTAAAGCTGGTGAATTAGTAGACCGCACGTTTAAACGCACATCAAATGCTCATGTTGTCAAGGCATCAAGAAGAGTTGGTGGAACGTCTGGTATTACATATAAATCAGCAACCAAGAGTAATGTGTCTAATAAGGCAAAATCTGGGATATCACATGCCAAAAGAATCAAACCACATAAATAGATATATATCATACAGGTGCATTTGTTAATTACAAAGGAGGTAATGACATGCCAAGAGCAGCAGGTAAAAAATCTAACAAGCCGGAGATAGAAATACTACCAGTACCCGAAGGCGTAGTCGCGGTTGATGACTGGGGTGCTGTATATGGCTTTAAGGTTACAGATGATGGTGAAAGTGTCCCTGTGTTAGATCACTGGGATATACCAATAGAAGACCAGGTATTGAAAGCCCATGATAAAATGATCATTATAGATTTCCATAGATACTTCCCAATACCTGAAACAGCATTTAATAAATTCTACCTGCAGTATAAAGATAGTTATGTCACTAAGTTAAACCTAATAACCCATTATATTAACTATTTCATTAAATATTATGACTATGATGATGAATTGCTTGGTAACTATTTGAGGGTTAAATATTGGCTTGATGTGAATCCTGATAATGAACCTAGAGAACGTGAGGACTTTATAAACATCCTCTATACATCATTGATAACCGATACTATGTACGATAAGATCAAGAAGATGGTAGAGGATAACTACAGGATTGACCTGGCTCAGACCAACAAGGACAACATCAAGTTCTCAGAATCCTTGGAGTTCACTAATGAACATGCTAAGTTGTTATTAATTATATCGATAGTAATCAAGATACTTATTCCTATCACACTGCATTACATTACACATTACAAGGATAAACGTGAGATCCATAATCTGTCAATGTATTATAAACCAATCTTCGATATAATCGAGGAAAAGGAACATGTTAACCTGTATGGTAAGCTGTTCAACTCTATCCATGTAAAGGTTAATTTGTCCGAGACCAAGAATAAGCTGATATGGGAAAAGTATGAGATGGAACAACAAGATGCTGCCAGTTATGCTAAAGAGCTGCTGGATAAAAACATCATTGTTGATAACATCTTCAAGTACCTGTTTATAAAGAACATCATAGCATTCAATAGTGTAATCATTGAAACCCAGCTTGACTTCTTTGTTATAAAGAATCTGGGCATCAATATGAGAGAGATAAGCACTGATAAAGATAGTGAAGGATTATCATCCCTGGATAAGCTGGAGATGAACACAACCAAGATAGACGAATCCCTTATTGTACTATCTAAGATCAATATAAAGCAGACCATAAAGCGTATTAAGAAATCCCTCAGGTTTACTATAACCAAAGAGGAAAAGCAGTGGTATAAACAGTATCTGACAATAACACCTATTGGTCGTGACATGCTGTTTTACTACTATGCTAAATACTTTAACGGTTACCGTGACCTAAAGTCTATAACCAAACGTCAATATATCCAACTTATGATATTGATGAAGAAAGCGTTGCAGATGAATGGCGCTATCTGGTTACCGCAAATATTGTCAGCAGACATTGAAGGACGCATAAATGCACGTACTATACATAATACGAAGCTGATAGAAAAGGTAGAGTCATCTGAAGCATACCAGAAAATGCTAAATGATAAATATGCAGCGTTAAAGGGTATGAATAAGCAGAATGTGATAATCAATCTACTATCAACCCTTCTTAACACCCAGTTTAAGTTCTGCGATTTTGATATGCAGGACATGAACGGTGAGTATATTGAACCCAATTTTGATCAGCTATGCCAGGAGTTTATTGACTTCATCAACCTTATTTAGGGATATATATCATATATACGGGTACATAATGTACCCGTATATCTTTTATAAGGAGGATATGTATGGCTGATATAAATGATGTTATGGAAGCAATGATGCAGACACCATTAGGTAGACGCATCAATGAGCGTCAGATATCTGTATTATGCCCAGTGTGTGGAGAGAACTATAAACCCGATAGAAGGCATTCGCATTGTTATGTCGGCCCTATACAGGGTCATCCACCATTAGTATATCACTGTTGGATTAATGAGTGTTCTGGTGTTGTAACGCCAACATTTTTACATGATCTTGGTATATATGACTCTGATTTGGATAATGCTCTTAATGGTTATAACAGATCATCAGGTAATGGTATAAACTATATCAATACAAAGATTAAAAGATCTAATAATAAACCATATGATGTTAAGATCCCTAATGTAAGAGATACACAAAATAACCAATATAAGTTATACTATATGAAACAGCGTCTTGGTGTCAACTTTAGTTATGACAACCTTAAAGGGCTGAAGGTCATATTTTCACTTAATGACCTTCTAAAGTATAATAATATACCACCAAATAAGAAGTATGCTAAGTTTCAGAAGCTGCTTGACCATGATTATATTGGATTTCTGTCAACTATGAATGATTGGGTTATATTGAGGAATACCAAACCAAATAACAATATGCGGTATGTTAAATACGGCCTATTTAATCAGATAGACACGTCAAACATAGTATACACACTACCGGGCACACAGGCCGATTTATTTTCCGATTATGTAGAACTCAATATCTGTGAGGGCACTTTTGACGCCCTTGGTGTGTTCTGTCATGTTAAAAAATACAATAGATCTAATGCTATATATGCTGCATGTTGTGGTTCTGGATATATCAACCCAATCAGGTATTTTATAAAGTTGGGCTTTATAGGAAACCTACATGTTAACATATTTTCTGATAAGGACAAAGATATTGACTTCTATAAAGATCAAGGCATATATGATAAAATAGAACCATGGGTAGAAGGTATTGATATTTACTATAACGAAAGGGGTAAGGATTATGGAGTCCCAAGATCAGAAATATCAGTCGTGTGTTCAAACAAAGCATAAATCAGATTCTGCAATACAAGTATCTATATATAAATCATTATCAGATGCTATTAATTCTGCCGATCTTCTTGAACCAGGAAGTATAGTATTTACACAATCAGAAGATCAGTATACTTGCTATATGACTGCAGATGATCATTTTGTACCACTGCAAGCTTCAACAACGTACCAAGATACCCATACACTAAAAAATATGCCAGAATGTCCATCATGTGGTGCACGTAGCTATGTTAAAACAGATGATGGGTATAGATGTGAGTACTGCGGTAATCTTGTATGTATATAGACGTAAAATCTATCAGATTGGATATATATCATATAAGTGTATTAAGTAACATATAGGAGGTATGTGTATGAAATTGAAGAAGCCAAATAGTAAGATAGGTAATGTTGATATCGGTACGGCTATGGCTGATATTAATGACCGGTCTAAAAGAAGTCTTGACGACATTAGGACTATCCAGTCCTATATAGCCAATGTCAAACCAAAGCACACAAAAGCTGATATGCTCGACACATTCGAGGAGATCAAATTACTGTGTAGCGATATTGAAGACAGGTTGAAGATGATCAACGATACGATCGTTGATTGCGAGGCTGATAATGTATCAGCTGACAATGACGATTGTATATGCGTAGAAGAGTGTGCCAATAATTATGTGCAGGATTGGGTTGATCTGGCTATAGAGAAGGGTGATCCTCCTGAGAGAATGCTTGAAGAAGGGTTTATCACTAAGTATGGGCAATATGTAAAAGCCCGTATGCTTCTTGATCTGTATGGAAAAGCGACTTATTCACTCCTTAGATGGAGCAGTGGAAACAGTATGATCAACAAGCGTCTCTACAAGAAGCATCTCAAGAAGTATGTCAAAACCCATAAGATTAAACCCTATAGCAGAATCATCTAAACGGTTAAAGACCACACCAGCTAAATAATGCCGGTGTGGTCTTTTTTATATAGATTAGCATATAGCTAAATAAAGGGCGTACCAGGACCATGTAAGAGGAGGTTGTCCTCCTTATTATGATTATCTTATTGGGTTTGGCCCTGGTAGTTAGGGTGTGTAAAGCAACAATACAAGATGGATATTATCCATCATATATTTGTCATACGTCCTATATTTTTTTATTAGTATACTTAAATGTTTCAAATATATATTATATAGGTGAATAGGATAGCAAGCAAATAAATATTATACATTACACCCAGTAAGTCTTGCACTATTACTATGATCCATAAAGCCATAATGATCAGGTTAACTACTAGCTGGAGTAGGGAAAGGAAAATACAATGGCTAAACAGTATGAAGTAAAAATTGGTAATACTTGGAATAAAGTTACCGAAGTTGAAGATGGAATGATTGAGGTCGTTGATGATAGCGGCCATCATTACATCTGTGATTCTGCGATGCATGAACAAATAGCTCTTGCAATGCATTTCCCGTATTGCGTTGCAATTGGAGAAGGTAAACTATTACGGGCAATCTGGCCCGCAACAAGCGTAGGAGAAGCTAGAAAAATTGTCGACCAGATAAATTGGGAAGACAACACAAATGTGTTTACATTAGTAAATACGCCGAACTCGGGATTTCAGCCAAGGATTATTTAAGGAAGGAATAGTAATGAACATCACAATGATTAAAGAAGCATTACCAGTAATAGAAAAATCCTATAAAGAAGCAATTGAAAATATGACCCCTGAAGATCCTGTATCTGTGGCAATGGCAATCAATAGTTACAAAGCTATGATGCTTGCTAAGCGGATGCTTGGATTGGTAAAATAGCAAAGGGCCTCTGATAAAGGCCCTCATTTTTTGCCATTTATATAGGTATTGACATAGTTGTAATACTATATACAGGAGGCGACATGAGTCATGAAAAATTTTTGGGACTCAACCCTAGGTAAGATAATAACCACCATACTTTGCACATTAGTTGTGGTCGGTATTTTTTATGGAGTGTATAAACTTTATAATCAATCCGTTCTCGCCAACGCCGCCTTAGAGGCCGCTAACAAACAGATCGAAACGCTAACAAAGCAGAATGGAGACCTGGCTGTACAGCTGGCTAAGGCTAAGAAGGATTACATGGAATTAGGCACTAAAACCACTACTAATACAGTAGTTCACTATGTGGAGAAATCGTCACCTAATGACGCAGACTTTCAGGTAGATAAGACACCACCAAAAGTAATAGTAAATGCTGGTGATGGTGTTAAATACGATATGACTCCAGAAGTTAAGAGTGGACAGGTTATCAAAGATGGTAAGGTTGTATTGACAGAGGATAACACATTAACACTGGATGTAGAGAAGATCGTAGATGCCAGGTTTAAAGATAAAGTGCAGGCTATAGAAGCCAAGCATAAGCTTGAGATGGATACCAAAAATGCAGAACTGGATAAGGTTAACAGGGTATTGAAACGTACTCGTATAC
>Ga0310695_10008471_pt1 | contig 15881 bp, 13 predicted proteins | sample RumenRJG_04DNA_FD_203882 | JGI IMG/M metagenome (GOLD analysis project Ga0310695, IMG submission 203882) | Bovine rumen microbial communities from Lethbridge, Alberta, Canada - RJG_04 (v2) (version 2) | ecosystem: Host-associated > Mammals > Digestive system > Stomach > Rumen | place: Canada...
AGGTAAGTGAAAAATCTGACATGGCAAAATCCTGGGCAACTTTTTGTTGCTCAGGAACTTATAAAAATAGTTAAACTAAAGTGCTGCGGAATTAAGGGAATACAAAGAAGATATTTTTGTAGGATACCGTTTTACCGACAAAAACAAACTCAAACCGCTTTTCCCGTTCGGACACGGTTTAAGTTACACCACATTTGAGATTTCGGAACCAAAAGCCGACAAAAATATCATGACAGAAAACGACAAAATCAATATTTCCGTAACGATAAAAAACACGGGAAAAGTTTCGGGTTCTCAAGTTTTACAACTATATATCAGCGATTTGCAATCCTCGGTGGCACGTCCGGTAAAAGAATTGAAAGGTTTTCAGAAAGTGCATTTAACGCCCGGAGAAACCCGAGAGATAACATTTTCAATCGACAAATCAGCTTTAAGTTTTTATGATGACAAGACACATTCTTGGACAGCTGAAAAAGGTAAATTTTCAGCATTCATCGGCTTATCGGCTGGCGAGATAGGAAAGGCTGTGAAATTTGAATTAAAGTAATTTTTTTCGGCAATTTGTAATAACAAAAGTATAACAAAAAAAACGCGAACCCTAAAAATTTTGGTTCGCGTTTTTTTTGTTTTTTTAGACTCTTCTTTTTCAGAAAAAATTAGAAGCAAGATATTAAAACTGATGTTTTGCAATCAAAAAGCACCAATACGTTCCGTAATCTCCGCCCTTGGCTTTTCCAATTCCGATGTCGTAACAATCACCCCAAAAATCATCCATTCCGAGAAGATGTCTGCGGTGTCCGGCATTAGAATCACTTGCCCCGCCGTCATTAATCAATTGAATTACCGTTGCTTTGCCTTCTGCATTCCCCGCAGCAAGACTTTCAAAATAATTCATGCTTTTGTCAGAATACCAACTTTCGTCCAAAGTATATCCGGCGTTGTTAATCTTTATGTTTGTGCCGTAACCGTCAGGGTCGGTATGCCCGAAATAATTTCTTGAAACCATATCTTCGGCTCTTTCGCGGGCAACTTTCGCCAAAATGTCATTCCATTTCAATTCGTGAATCTTTGAAACGCCGCTGAGGTCTACGCCGATTTCTTTGCTGTAAGCCGACGGGTTTTGTCTGACGGCATTCAAATACTCAAAGGCGGCGGCAACTTCCTTGTCTTCTACGGTTTCTTCATCAGTGTCGGTGTTTTCATCAACATTGTTTTTCTCATCATTGTTGATATTTTCCTCAACATTATTTTTATCATCATTGTTGATATTTTCCTCAACATTATTTTTATCATCATTGTTGATATTTTCCTCAGTGTTTTCGGGTTCGTTGTCCTCCCCGTCATCATCAATTATGGAACACGAAACAATGTTGAACAACAACACAAGGCTTAATAATGGTAGTATCTTTTTCATAGTTTGATAAATTTAGTAATTTTATTGTAAAAAATATCGTGTCAAATATAAAACAAAAAACTCTGACTAAAAAATTTTTCAGTCAGAGTTTTTTGTTAAAAAATTTTATTCCGCTTTCAGAATAAACCAGTTTTTCTTGCCTTTTTTTACCAAGACGTATTTTTCGTCAAGCAAAAACGAAGAATCTATTTTCAATTCCGGGTCGGAAACTTTCTCCTGATTGATTGAAAGTCCGTTTTCTTTAATCGTTCTGCGGACTTCGCCTTTTGAGCCGAAACATTTTGACTTTTCTGCTAATAAATCCAAAACGCCGATTCCTTGGATAAGTTCGTTCTTTGAAATCACAAACTGCGGAACGCCTGCAAAAACCGACAAAAACGTTTTCTCGTCAAGTGCTGTCAACTGCTCTTTCGTGCCTTTGCCGAAAAGTATCTGCGATGCCGAAACAGCCGTATTGTAAGCCTCTTCGCCGTGAACCATTATCGTTATTCTTTTTGCTAATTCCGATTGAAGAACCCTTGCTGCGGGATTTTCTTTGTGTTTTGAAATCAAAGCCTCAATTTCGTCTTTTGACAGCAGCGTGTAAATCTTGATGTATCTTTCCGCGTCTTCGTCAGAAGTGTTAATCCAAAACTGATAAAACTCATACGGAGAAGTCAGTTTTTCGTCAAGCCAAACGTTGCCTTTTTCGGTCTTTCCGAACTTTGTGCCGTCAGCCTTTTTAATAAGCGGACAGGTAAGACCGAAAGCCTCAGCCTCAGGACCGTCAATTCTGCGGATTAACTCCATACCGGTCGTAATGTTGCCCCACTGGTCAGCACCGCCCATTTGAAGTTTGCAGTTTTTATGTTTCCTCAAATAATAAAAGTCATAACCCTGCATCAACTGGTACGAAAACTCCGTAAAACTCATTCCTTCACGCGAATCGCTCGCAAAACGTTTTTTAACGGAATCTTTCGCCATCATATAATTAACGGTGATGTGCTTACCAATGTCGCGGATAAAATTAATGAACGAAAAATCTTTCATCCAATCGTAATTGTCCACTAATTCGGCCTTGTTAGGCGCATCGCTTTCAAAATCCAAAAACTTTGCGAGTTGCGCTTTAATACATTCTTTATTGTGGTTCAGTGTCTTTTCGTCCAAGAGGTTGCGCTCGGCAGATTTTCCTGACGGGTCGCCAACCATACCCGTTGCACCACCTACCAACGCAATAGGCTTGTGTCCTGCCATCTGAAAATGTTTCAATATCATTATCGAAACCAAATGTCCTATATGAAGAGAATCCGCCGTCGGGTCAATACCAACATACGCAGTGGTCATCTCTTTCGCTAACTGTTCTTCTGTACCCGGCATGATGTCATGTATCATGCCACGCCATTTCAAATCGTCAATAAAACTCATTTTTTTTATTTTTTTTCTCGTTCTTTTTTGAAAAAAAGAACCAAAAAACTTTTATATTCGCGCTTCGCGCGGAGTGGCATACATAACCCTTACATAACTTACTCCGCGCGAAGCGCGTTCTTAAAAGTTTTCCGGTTCCCTTTTTTAAAAGGGAACAAAGAACTCAATATTTAAACCTTGATAAAAACTTCATATCATTCTCAAAAAACATACGAATATCGGTAACGCCGTAGCGGAGCATTGCTGTACGTTCGATACCCATACCGAAAGCGAAACCTGAGTATTCGTTGGGGTCTATGCCGCAGTTTTTGAGAACGTTGGGGTGAACCATTCCACAGCCGAGAACTTCGAGCCAGCCGCTGTTTTTGCAGATTCCGCAGCCTTTGCCGCCGCAGATTGAGCAGGAAACGTCCATTTCTGCGCTCGGTTCGGTAAACGGGAAATAACTCGGACGCAGACGGATTTCTGTTTTTTCGCCGTAAAATTCTTTGGCAAAATACATTAACGTCTGTTTCAAGTCTGCGAACGAAACGTTTTTATCGATGTAAAGACCTTCGATTTGGTGGAAAATGCAGTGTGAGCGTGCTGAAACAGCCTCGTTTCTGAACACACGTCCGGGAACTAAAACTCTTACCGGCGGTTTTTGTTTTTCCATAACGCGCACCTGACCGCCCGAAGTGTGGGTACGGAGCAGAATGTCGGGATTTGTTTCGATGAAAAACGTGTCCTGCATATCGCGTGCGGGGTGTTCGGGTGCAAAGTTGAGAGCCGTGAAGTTGTGGTAATCGTCTTCTATTTCCTGACCCTCAGCAACGGTAAAACCAAGTCTTGAAAAAATCTCAATAATCTCGTTTTTAACCATCGTAATCGGGTGATGAGAACCGAGGTTGTAGTTAGGACCAGGAAGCGTGATGTCAAGGTCGTTAGGTTTTGACATTTGGTCTTCAAAAGCCTCCTGAGCAGCGGCTATCTTGTTTTCAACCAACGTTTTAAGTGAGTTGATTTTTTGACCGTATTCTCTTTTTTCTTCTGGTTTAACCTTTTTGAACTCGGCGAAAATCTCGTTTAAAACGCCTTTTTTAGAAAGGTATTTTAAGCGGAGTTCTTCTGCTTTTTCTTTTGTATCGACAGCGAAATTTTCGACTTCCGCCATCAAATCTTTTATCTTTTCTAACATTTTTCTATACTATTTTACCACCGTTGCCTTAATGATTTTGATGTCTTGTTTTGGGCGATCGGCTGAATCTTTTTCTGCGTTTGCGATTTTGTCTACAACGTCCATACCTTCAATAACCTGTCCGAAAACAGTGTATTGAGCGTCCAAAGTTGGTGCGCCGCCGATTTCTTCATAGTCTTTCAACTGCTCATCAGAAAATTCAAAACCGTATCTTGCGTATTGTTTCAAGGTTGAAGCGGGAGTTTTTGTACCGTCAACGATATAAAACTGTGAACCCGAACTTCTGCGCTGAGGATTGCCTTGATCGCCGGTTCTTGCCGCAGCAATTGCGCCGCGTTTGTGGTAATGCGAGGGAACGATTTCAGCGGGAAGAGTGTAACCCGGACCGCCTGAACCTAATCTTGCACCCGCTTCGGCTGTTTTGCTTTCGGGGTCGCCGGTCTGAATCATAAAGCCTTGAATGACACGGTGAAAAAGAATGCCGTCATAAAAGCCCTCGTTAACGAGTTTCAAAAAATTGTCCCTGTGGACGGGGGTGTCATTAAAAAGTTCGATTTTAATGTTACCCAAAGATGTTTCTAATAATATCATAGCGTTTTGTGATTTCTTTTGTGCATTTGCTGAAAAAACAGCAAAAACTAACAATGTTAATAAAAAAATTTTTTTCATAGTAAACATTTTTTTACGGCTGCAAATTTAATTGTTTTTTTTGTTTTTTTCAACTAATTTTTTGATTTAATACAAACATTAATTAAAATATATTTACACCGAGAGAATCTACGATAATTTTTTCTAATGGCAATTGCTTACGCCACAAAAAATGTTACATTTGCAACTTGAAAATAAAAAAAAATTAATCTCTAATATTTTATGAAAAACAAAATTAAATTTTTAGCCATCAGCGGACTTGCGCTCTGTGCGGCGTGCACTCAGGAAGTAAAATTTGAGGCTCCTGAAACTGTCCTCTCAACTATCGGCAACCCTTATCTCCCGCTTTGGGAACATATTCCAGACGGCGAACCTTACGTTTTTGACGACCCTGACAATCCGGGACAAAAACGCGTTTACATTTACGGGTCTCACGACATCGAAATCAAAAATTATTGCGGACGAGACCAAGTAGTTTGGTCAGCACCGGTTGATGACCTTACAAAATGGCGTTACGACGGCGTAATTTTCAAAGTTGACAAAAACGGTAAAGGCGAGGTACAAAAAGAAGCTGACGTACTTTTTGCACCGGATGTTACAATGGTTGAAAAAGACGGTAAAAAAACTTACTACCTCTACCCTAACAATCAAGTCGGCGGCAGAAACGGAATGGTAGCAAAAAGCGACCGTCCCGACGGACCTTTTGAAGTTATCAATTGGAGCAAAGCAAATCCCGATACAACAGACGGCGTTTTGAAATTTGACCCGGCAGTTTTTGTAGACGACGACGGCAAAGTGTACGGCTATTGGGGATTCGGCACATCGCACGTTGCCGAACTCGACCCCGAAACGATGGCAACAGTCAAGAAAGGAACAAAAGTAACCGTAAGAATGATTGGCGGTTTTGAAGACAAGGACGACAACGAGTTCCGTTTCTTTGAAGCCTCATCCATCCGCAAAATCAAAGACAAATACGTGTTCATTTACAGCCGTTTCACCAAGGACGGCGATTTTGGACTGCCCACTTCCAACTACACACTCGCCTACGCATACAGCGACACCCCACTCGGACCTTGGACCTATGGCGGAACGATAATTGACGGTCGCGCCCGCGAAAAAGACCCCGACGGCAAGGTTTTCGCCTCGGCTAACGTCAGCGGAAATACGCACGGTTCAATCTGCGAAATCAACGGCAAATGGTGGGTTTTCTATCACCGTCAAAACGGATTGAACGAATTTTCCCGTCAAGCAATGGTTGCACCGATAACAGTTGAAGTAGAAGAAGGCAAAGGCGGAAAAGTTACGATTTCGGAAGGCGAATACACCTCAGAAGGCTTTTCAGTTGAAGGCCTCAACCCGTTGGAAATTCACCCCGCCGGAATTTGCTGTTGGTATACAGGACCTAAAACAGCAATTCACGAATGGCCTAACAACAAGTTTTTTGGCTCATACGTAGCAGCCGCATACGGCACTGATAGCAACGAAAAAGAACCTTACGCCGTAAAAAACAACATCAATCCCGTTGTTAACAACACAGACGGTTCTATTGTCGGTTACAAATATTTCAACTTTGATAGTTTTAACGGTAAAAATGACGTTTGGTTACTTCTTGGAATGACGCCCGAAGGCATTGAGGGACAGATAGATATCTACATTGACCGTCCATGGACACAACAAGGTGGAAAACTTGCAGGAACTCTTAAAGTTTCATCTCAAATGTCAAAAACTTCCGCCGAACAGCCCGTCAAACTCAACGGCTTGAACAATTTGACAGGTAAACATGCTGTATTTTTGGTTTTCAAATCTGACACAAAAGAAAAATCAATCTGCACGTTAGAAACAATAAGATTTGCAGCAAAATAATTTTTTTTAACAGCGTTTTTGTCCGAATCTCACTTTTTTTAGTGTTTTGAACAAAAACGCTGATATTTTTATTCCGTCTTCAACGTTCTGACAGGATTTTCGTTTGCGGCTTTAAGACTTGAAACCGTTACAACAATAAGCGTCAATAAAAGCGTTAAAACAAATGCCGCCGCAAAAATATACCAATTAACGGGGCAATGATTTGCAAACGCTGAAAAATATTTCTGAACCGCTAAAAACGCCAAAGGTAAAGCAATTGCAAAACATACGCTGACTAAAACCGCAAACCGGCCGTTGAACAACAACAAAATATCTTTCGTGGTCGCACCGCTGACTTTACGGATTCCGATTTCTTTTCTGCGTCTTTCGGTCTCAAACAAAACCACGCCAGTCAAACCCATCACCGTTATCAAAACTGCCGCAAAAGTAAACGCCGAAATCAAAGCCGCCAAATTCGTTTCGCCGGTGTAAATCTCTGAAATATAGCGGTCATAACTCTGAATTTCATAAAACGGACCGTCATATTCGGGGTCGGCTTCAAGCAAAGTCTGACGGACAAATTCCGAAGTTTTGGCGTATTCTGCACCCTCTTTTGTCCTGACATAAAGACAGTGGCACGGATACGGGTAACTCCTGTTGTAAACCTGAAACGCAAATTCGCCCGACTGGTACTGCAACGGCTTGAAATATATATCGTTACAAAAACCGGCAACCTGTTTTCTGCCGCCTTCTCCCTCGCCTATTTGTGAATCCAAAGTCAAATTGAATTTTTTACGCGCCTTGTCGTTGAAAATCAAAAGCCGCTCGGAAGTTTTTGAGTCAGACTCCTGAAAATCACGACCTTCTGAAACTTTTATGCCCATAAAATCCAAAAAATCCCACGACACATAAAGACATTGATACAAAATGTCTTCGCCGTTTAATTTTTCGCTGTAATTCATCTCCTCTTTTCCGCCCAACAAATATCCTGACCACGCAATATCCTGAATGTCTGTGTTTTGCAACAGTTTTTCGCGGATTACGTCCGTTTTTTCGGCGATTTTGGGCGTAACGTATGTGGTCAGCAGGTTGTCCTTATTGAACCCCAAGTCCTTGTCAAGCAGAAAACTGTTGTTTTTTTGGATAAACAACGTGCAAATAATCAGCACAATAGACGCGGTGAACTGAAATCCGGTTAAAACATATTTCGTAACAAAATTTCTGCCTTTTTGCGCCGTTATGCCTTTCAACGCCAAAGCCGGTTGAAGCCTTGTGATGTAAAACGCTGGATAAACGCTTGACAAAACCGCCGCCGCAAACGCCAAACCTGCCGTTAACAGACTGACAGTCAGATTGTCGGAAAAATCCAAAGAATGTCCGATAATTTCGCCCAAATCAGCCGTCTGAACCCCTCTAACAATAAAAAACGCCGTCAAAACCGCCGCAAAAGTAAACACCGCCGCTTCAAAAATGAACGACAAAATCAGGTTTGCGCGACTACAACCGTGAATTTTTCTGATATTGACACTTTTAAGTTTTTGCGGAATCTGCGAAAAGAAAAAGTTGATATAATTAACATACGCAATCAGCATTATCATTATGGCAATCAGTAACATAGAGTAAACGATTTTTTTATCGGCGCGGTGTCCGAAACCTCCGATGTTGCTGCAAAACTGCAAGTCAGTCAACCTCTCAACTCCGGCAAGATACAATGCGGTTTCATCGTCAATTTTTTCGTCAGTTAATTCGTCATCTCCCTTGAAAACGAAACTGCGAATCAGAGGTTTAATATTTTCAGCAAATTTTTCTTTGACGTTTTCTGTGCCGTCCTTGACCTTGAAATAATACACGTATCCCCACAAAAACATCTGGTCAATGTCCGCATCACCGATAAATTTGATGACGTCGTATTCGGCAAACTCGGTGTTTTTGCTGAAATCATCAAACACGGCTGCGACCTCGTAAACAACTGAATCTCTGGGAGATGTTTTAAGCATCGAACCTATGTTTAGAGAGAATTTTTCGGCGGCTGAACGGCTGATTATAACTTTGCCCTCAGCGGAAAAATCTTCCGGCTTGCCTTCGCAAAAGTCAAAGCCGAAAATCTCCAAAATTTGCGGCGTACAGGAAGCGGTCTGCAAATGCAGGTTTTCCCACGCACCGTTTTTTTGAGCGAAAATCTCGCCTTTATAAGTCTGTCTGAAACAGCCGCCGCTTTCAATAAACGGCATCGTGTTTATGATTTTTTCGCCTAACGGTCTTGGAATCATGTTCATAGGCGAGTCATGAAAATCCAAAGCCGTTATGCTGACCTGATAAATATTTTGGCAGTCTTTTACGTCTTTGTTGAAATTTATGTCAAAACTCGTGCTGACCAAAATGATATAAAACGCCGCCACAGCCACGGCAATTCCCGCAATATTCAAAAGCGAAGATGCAGAAAACAAACTTTTTAACCTAAAATTTTTCATTATTGTTTTATTTTTACACCAAGCAACTCTTTTATTCCGACTTCAACGTTCTGACAGGATTTTCGTTTGCGGCTTTGAATGATGCCGCCGTAACCGTTAAAGCGGTAAGAACAAGCGCACGGATTAACGCTGCAACAAAAACCCATACATAAACAGGACAATGGTATGTGAAGTTTGAAAGATATTTTACAACTACATAATACGCTATCGGACATGCAATTACAAAACTTATCAAAACCAACGCTGCAAACTTTTTATTAAACAGCAGAAGTATCTCCTTCACCGTTGCGCCGTTGACTTTCCGTATTCCTATTTCCTTGCGACGACGCTCGGTTTCAAACAAAACCACGCCCAAAAGTCCCGTCAGCGCAATCAAAAGCACCGCAAAAGTAAACAGAGTTACAAGCATCGCAAGATTAGTTTCCTGAGTGTAATTGTACGCCGTCTCGCGGTCAAAAGTTATAACGTCGCGCTGCTGAGTCTCGTAATCAGGGTCAAGTTCCGTCAGCGTTTCTTTGACAAAATCCACAACCGACGGCAAATTAGAACCCACTTTTATACGCAGATAAAGTTGCTTTTGCGCCCGCCACGGGTTTGCACCCATAACGTAAAACGCAAACGGCTCTATTCCGTACTGCAACGGCTTGTAATTGAAGTCTTTACAAAAACCGGCAATGTCAGTCTCATCAATATGTCCGTGTACTTTTGTATCCAAAGTAAGACGGAAACGCTTTTTTGCCGTCTCGTTGAAAATAAAAACGCCGTTTTCGCATTTTTCGTCGTTTTCCGTAAAATCCCTGCCTTCGGGAACTTCAATTCCCAAAAATCTCAAAAAATTCCACGAAACCGGATAACACTGAAAATTAATATATTTGCCGTCTAACTCTCTGCCCCAGCCCATGCGCTGTTTGCCGATAATGTCGCCGTCAGCCCACGCAATATCCTCTATCGCAATGTTTTGCATAAGTTTTTCGCGGACGGTTTCGCGGCTTGTCGCAATTTTGTCGGTTGTAAAAGTACTCAGAAGGTTTTCCTTGTTGAAACCAAGGTCTTTGCTGAGCATGTAATCGTTGTTTTCTTTGATAAACGACGTGCTGATAATCAGCGCAACAGATGCCGTGAACTGAAATCCGATAAGAATATATCTCAGTTTTGACTTCGGATTGCTGTTAACAGTGCCTTTTAATGCCAAAGCCGGTTGAACTCCTGTTATAAATACTGCAGGATAAATACTTGTAAGCGCGGAAATTAACGTTACGCTAAAAAATGTTATAACAGCAATTTTTATGTTTTCTATAAGAGCCAAATTCTTTCCGATAACCGCTCCGAAAGGCGATGCCGAAATGCCCCGCACAATCAAATACGCCACACCAAGCGCGAAAAACGAGAAAACAACCGATTCAATAACTTCCGTCAGAATAAGTCCGGCACGGCTGCAACCGTAAATCTTTTTGATGTTGACGGCTTTGAGTTTCTGCGGAATCTGCGAGAAAAAGAAGTTTAAGTAATTGATATACGCGATGATAACCGTCATTATTGCGATAACGAAAAGCGTCCAGACGATTTTTTTGTCAGCGCGGACATGATAACCGTAAATTTCGGGATAAAAATGCAGTTCGTCAAGCGGAACAGCCTTGTACCGCACCTCAGACAACTCGTCTTCAAACTCCTGCTTTTCTTCGTCATCACATTCCGCAAGTTCGTCGGCGTACATCATCCTGTAAATTGATTTTGCATCGTCCGAAATTCTTTCTTCAATGCCGGTTGCGTTCTCTTTCGCCTTGAAATAATAGATGAACGAGCCTTCTCCAAGGTTGTCAATACAGATGTTAGCAATATTAAAAAACGACTGATACTGAGCAAATTCGCTGTTCTTGGGCATATTCTCAAATATTCCCGTAATTTGATATACTGTGCCGTTTTCGCCCGTTAAGACACTGCCGACAGAAAGCGAAAATGTCTCCGCCGCTGAGCGGCTGACAACGAGTTTCGCGCTGTCAGAAAAGTTTTCCCAAGAGCCTTCCAAAAGTTTGACGCCGAAAATTTCCAACAGCGGTTTTGAACACGCCGCGTTTCTGAGAGCGATTTTTTCTTTCTTTCCGTTTTTTTCGGTGTAAAGATTGTTGCCCCACCACGGCGCGAAACAGCCGCCGTTTTCAACATAAGGCATTTCTTTTATAAAAGTTTCGCCGAAAGGACGTTTCTCGAAGTTAGCGGCATTGTTTACAAGCATATAAATTCTCTGATAATCAGGAATTTCTTTATTGAAATTTACATCGAAGTCCACGCAGACAACAAGAACGTAAAACGCCGCAACCGCCGCCGAAATGCCGAGAATGTTCAGCAGCGACGACATTCTGAAAATGTTTTTGAATCTGAATATTTTCATGGCTTTACTTTTTTTTACAACTCGTTTTGTACGTCGCTGACAATCTTTCCGTCAAAAAGATTGATGATACGTTGAGCGCGGGCGGCATCTTTTTGAGAGTGCGTAACCATAACAATCGTTGAACCTTCGCTATGAAGTTCGCTCAAAAGATCCATAACTTCACGACCATTTTTTGAATCAAGGTTTCCTGTCGGCTCGTCAGCAAGAATGAGTTTCGGATTCATAACTACGGCACGCGCTATCGCAACCCTTTGCTGCTGACCACCAGAGAGTTGCTGAGGAAAATGTTTCGCACGGTGAGCAATGTTCATGCGGCGGAGAATCTCATCTACACGTTTTTTGCGCTCCGAAGCACTAATTTTCATGTATAACAACGGTAATTCTACGTTTTCGTAAACGTTCAACTCGTCTATCAGATTGAAACTTTGAAAAATAAAGCCAATATTGCCTTTTCTGAATTGTGTTCTATCTTTCTCTTTTAAATTACCAACTTCTTGATTAAGAAGTTGATAACTACCGGATGTCGGATTATCGAGCAGACCAAGAATGTTCATAAGGGTTGATTTTCCGCAGCCAGAAGGCCCCATTATTGCAACAAATTCACCGTCTTTTATTTCAAACGAAACACCGTTCAATGCCAAGGTTTGTACCTCTTCCGTAGAGAAAATTTTAGTAATGTCTTGTACTTTTAACATGATATTTTAGTTTTAATTTATTACGCTAAATAGTACTACATTCCACGTGCCAATTTCTTTATATACTTGATTTTTAAATTATTACAGATTTTAACACACAAAAAAAGTGTAAAGAAATTTTACAACGGTGTAAAGATTTTTTACAATTTCAATCTCGCACAGACTTTTTTTTAATAAAAATACTCAAGTAGATTTTTTACGACTTATCCATTATCTCCCACAAATTTAAAACTTTATAATTATTGGCATCCCAACATATATTTTTGTATTGCGTGGGATTTACTATCAGTTGCTGCCAGTTTTCCTTTTTTAGTTCGGGATCAAAAGGACATTTGCGGCGGGCATCTTTGTATGCCTTCACCACCATTTCTTTGTTTTCTAAAACCCAGCAAAAATAGTCGCTGCCAACATATTTCTGATGCGTGTGTCCGTGTATGTTGATAAATTGATTATCTGATAAAAATACGGGTTCGTGACTTAGAATATATTTTTGGTTTATCAGCACAGGATAATCGTAGATATAATCAAAACCAAGATTCATAATTGTTTGGATAAATGGCCTGTCGTGATTGCCCAAAACAAGGTTCAACCTGCGGTGTTTGCCTTTCATTATTTTTACAAATTCTTGCAAAAGTGATAAATCTTTGGTCGAGAGCGTTGGACCAAAATATATGTCACCTAAATTCCACAGTATCACATCGTTGTCGTCGGGAATCTGTTGATTTATAGAGTTGACGATGTCCCAACTCATTTGTATTGCTTTTGTGCGACTAAACGGCATATATTCAGTACGTTCGGCATTTTTTATAATCCTTTCGTGCAGCAAATGCAGGTCGCTTGTGATGTATTCTTTTTTCATTGTAGGTTGGGGGAATTAATGCTCCAAATTTATGAATTTTTCCTAATTTTGCAAAAAACAAAAAATCTTGAAATTATGCTTAAGGTTGTATTTACATTGATTATAACTATGTTAACATCAACATTATTGGCTCAGGGCGTGGTGGACGTTAATAGCCAAGACTCAGGCAAAATGATTGTCCGCATTGCCGAAATCGAGGTTTATCCTCAGTATCTTGCTGAGTATCTTGAATTTGCCAACGAGGTTGACCGTCTGAGCGTTGAGCGCGAGCCGGGCGTTATCTGCCTGTTTCCGATGCAGAGTGCCGACAACCCAACTCAAATCCGCATTCTCGAAATTTACGCCTCCGATTCCGCCTATCAAGCGCACCTCAAAACCGACCATTTTCTCAAATACAAGCAAGGCACGCTCAAAATGGTTAAAAGCCTCAACCTACCCACAATGCAGCCGTTGGACGAGGAGACTATGAAACTGATTTTTAAGAAAATTCCAACCTCAACACAGCCATAGGTTTTTCCATTCCCGAAAGGTCCGAATCAACGCAGGTTTCGCCAGTGGGTACAAAGCCGCATTTCTGCATAACGCGACCCGAGGCGGGATTGTCAACAAAGTGGCTACTGATGAGCGACTTATAATCGCTAACGGCGCGGATATGTTTAATCATTAGATTAAGTGCCTCGGTGCAAATGCCTTTGTTCCAATACGGTTTGCCCACCCAATAACCCACGAGCGGTTCGTTTGGACGCGATGGAAGAGTGGATGTGTAATTGGTCATATATCCGATAGAGCCGATTGGTTCGCCTGTTTCGCGGAGGATGATAGCCCACGTGGTGTCGTTCATCAAGATATTGCGCAAAACCTCTGTGCTGTCCTCAATGCTTTTGTGGGGCGGCCACCCTGCGCGAGTGCCTATAACGGGGTCGGAAGCGTATTTGTAGAGAGCCTCCACATCGTCCTCACGCCACGGACGGAGAAGGATGCGGTTGGTATGGAGTTCCCATTTCGCCATCGAAACCCACGAAACGCCGTTGTCGAAATGTTCGGTTTTGAAAGTCCTGAACCCTTCGCGCTCGTAAAATGTGTAAGTGCTTGTGATGTCGGAAGTTGTTTCGAGCCAAACGCGGTTGTGCGGCAATACTTCCTGAATTTTGTGGAGCAACTCTTTTGCGTATCCATTGCGCTGATATTCAGGTAAAACCATCAACCGTCCGATAAAGAGCGACCCGTCTTCCACCTTGCCCCTCACCGAGCCGACAATCTTGCCATCGTCAGCCACCATTTTGAGCACGGTAAAATTAGGAAACGCTTCAAGAGCCGTTTCGATAGTTTCGGTGATATTGGGTGCGTCGAGCCAATTAAGCACCTCACCCACAGGCAAAAACGCCTTATGTTGCAGTTCCAAAATTTCAGGAACATCGTTGATTGTTGCAGTTTGGATTTGCATTGTGTATTATTAATTGTCAGAAATACCGTGCTGTTTTAATAAGAGACGGAGTTTTTCCAATTCCTTGTCTTTTTCTTCTAATGCTTTTTTTGTTTCTTTCAATTCTTTTGCTTGCTCCTGCAATTCTTCCGTTGATTTTTTTAGAGCGGCTTTTGCAGCGAGATGTTCAAGATGTTCTTGATATTCTTCGTTTTCAACAATCATCAGTTCGGTGGTGTGTTCATCGGTGAATACCATAGATAAACGGTTGACAACTTTTTGCATATCAGAATCTCCGGCAATCAGATTGTCGTCGAATAGCATCTTGAATCCGTCTTTTTTTACCGAAAATTTCTGATTGAAAACTTGTAGAATTTTCTCGGCGCGATTACGGATTTTGTTGGACAGCAACGGCACTTGAACAATAATGCAATTATGCGAAAGACTTTCAGCAAACTTGTCGGGAACGCCCTGAGTAAGTTCGTGGTCGTCGTAATCGAAATATTTGCGGTTGAGGTAGGTAACGGGTTCGGTGAGTTTGCCTACGCGGTGGTTGAGAATATAGACAGCAACAATTGGAAGTCCGTAATCGCGGTCATCTTCTGTGTCGTGAAATATATTTTCGGGTGCGATGTAGTTGTTGCCAAGGTAACGGCGAAAACGCGGCACCTCATAGTTGACCCACGCCTTTTGAAGTTCGATGATGATTACTTTTTCGACATCTTTTCCGTCCGCATCCTTTGCAATGATGTGTGCTCCAAAGTCGATTCTGAGCACAGATAGTTCACCCTCGTCGCCTTTTTGCATATATTCGTTTTTGCGGGGTTCGAGTTTGGTTACGCTTGTTTTCAACAAAGCCGACAGCAAGATTCTCGCCGCTACTTCGTCAGCCAAGAAAAACTTGAACACCGAGTCGAATATTGGGTTTCCGATCGTAATCATTTTTAGTCCTCCGTATTTTTGGTCGTACATAATTTTCCGCAAAGGTAGCAAAAATATTTTGAAAAAATAGTGGCGGTGTGGAAAAAGTTTGGTATATTTGCGGTGTCTAACCGTTGCCGAAAGTCTTTTGGGGCTTAGGGGCGGGGCGACAGACATATATTTACATAAAGGCGTTATTTGCGCTTTGTTTTTGACGCATTGAAATTTGGTCGTTTCGTTATGATAGTCAATTGCAAAGCAACAATGATGTCTGCGGATTATGTATTATCGCATACCTAATGGTGTGCCGTGTACATATAATCGTGGGCTTTCGGCGTTGCTCGTTTCTGACTATCGGGCACGACCAAAGCCTCAATGCGTGGAACGAGTGTACAAAAAGAAATCCCACGTCTTTTTTATATAATGTGTTCCGATTTCGGGATTTCGGGGGCAGCGGGCGGAAAGACATTTTAAATGGTACATATCGGTCAGGAGATAAAAAACGAACTCATACGTCAAGAACGTTCTGTTACTTGGTTTGCCAATCATTTGTGTTGCGATAGAAGGAACGTTTATAATATTTTTCAGAAAAACAGCATTGATTGTGAACTACTGTCTCGTATTTCTAACATATTGAA
>Ga0310695_10008473_pt1 | contig 15880 bp, 12 predicted proteins | sample RumenRJG_04DNA_FD_203882 | JGI IMG/M metagenome (GOLD analysis project Ga0310695, IMG submission 203882) | Bovine rumen microbial communities from Lethbridge, Alberta, Canada - RJG_04 (v2) (version 2) | ecosystem: Host-associated > Mammals > Digestive system > Stomach > Rumen | place: Canada...
GGCTGCAGTGAGCGTTGCCACGAGTTTGTCGTTGTCCCACGGCTTCACAATAAAGTCGAAGGCTCCGCGCTTCATTCCTTCCACCGCCAGGGCAATATCGGCATAAGCCGTAAACAGGACCACTTCCACCTCCGGCACCATCTTTTTGATTTCACCGGCCCAGTACAGCCCTTCATTCCCTGTGTTGATGCTGGTGTTGAAGTTCATGTCCAGCAGCACTACATCCGGACGGAACTGCTCCAGCGAGGACATCAATGTCGCAGGTGATGGAATCGTCTTCACCTCTGCAAAATGAGTCGGCAACAAAATCTCCAACGCCCGTCGGATGCCGGCGTTATCATCCACTACAAGTATTCTCCCTTTCTTTAAAGCCATAATCAAATACGAATGTAAGCATTTTCTGTTGCACGCGCAAGTACAACCCCTGTGCCTAATTCAGCAAACGACTGGTTACTAAATTTTTATGAGAATTGTCGTTTTATGGTTTGTGTAAAGATTGTTTCCAATGTTGTAAAGAATCTTTACATTTGTTCAAATTACCTCAAGTTTCTTGTTTACCTTGTAAGGGCTCTGGTCAAAGGCCGCGTTCATAACGGTCTTTCAGGACTGGTGGCGATATCTGCAGAAAATGTAGATTCTTCAAATCTTTCCCCCCAAAAAGTGTAGCCAAACCTAATCGTTGTAAATGATTTTCTCGATCTTGTAGCGGGTAGAGAGCGTGCCGCTGTCGTAATGCCCGTTCACACTGTTGCCCAGCAGGGGGTCATGTATACGGTTCTGGGGCAGGCCGCTGCGAAGCACTTTCAGCCTGGGCGTGCCGTCACGTCCTTCCTTTTCCCAATAGATAACGGTGAAGTCGTGGTCCACCGAACTCTCGTTGGTCATATCCATTTCCAGATACCAGTCTTTGTCGCCCGGCACGGGATAGTGACGTTCGAACTTGCATCCCTGTGGGAACTTGTTCACTATGTCAGCATCGCATTCGTCGATAATATCGGGAGCTACCGGATTAACCGGCTGCGAATAAGACTGCGAGTAAGTCCCTACTGTGGAGTGGGTGCTGGAGCGGCTGTCTTCCAGGGCGTCGAGGGCGCTGAACAGGAAGGACGTTATGATTCCCGTGGCAAGGCTGAGTGTGCTGTTGCCGCTGCTCGAAACGGGACTCGCCGCGTTGACTGCACGTGCGGCCGGAGTAATTATTGTATAGTTGCCCTTGGGTTTGGAGGTGGTCACCTTCTGCCCGCTCATTTCTTCCAACTGGCCAAGCGCGGTTTTTGCCTGAGTGCCGGTGTCGAATTTGGACTGTGCGCCCACCGCCAGGCTCAGGCAGGCTAGGGCAAGCATTGCAATTATCTTTTTCATCGCTGTATCAAGTCAAGGTCTTTGAGTAAAGGCAGGGAATACCCTTCAGCCGCGGGGTTCTCGAAGCTGAAAGTCTTTCCTTCCGGAGTGGTGAATGTAATGCTGCGGAGCGCGAGCATATCGTTGTGTACAAAGTACTTGGCCGACTTGAGGGCATCGGCCGCAAAGTTGTTGAATTCCTCTTTGAACAGAGGGGCGTCCGCCCGGGGAACCCGGATCTTGTAGGTATCCTGCAGGATTTTGTCCACAGAGAAAAGGAAGCATTCGCTGTCGGCGTCGTAGCGGCTGAGGATCAGGCGTGCATCGCTTCCTACAATGGCCGCAGCGAAGGCTTTCTCGGCGGCGGGGAGCAGCGACGCGACGTATCCCGCGGCCCTGGAAGGATCCTTCTTCCTCGCTTCGAATTCAGCGGTGGATTCGAATTCTCCCTTGGTCCAGAGCTTATAGCGGTTCCAGGTGAATACGGAGAACGATTTCTGGGGATAGAACATCACCAGCATGTCGAACATGTCCGCATTCTCCATGTACGGGAGGAGTTCGTTTCCTTTGTGATTGAGGAGCGCACGGCCCTTTCCGCGCCCCGCGATGATTGCGAAGGGCAGGCGCAGGGAGCCGCTCACGGAAGGGCTGAAACTGTATGGCGAAAGCCCGTCATAATCTTCCGGGAGTATCTGTTTGCCGCCGCTTTCCCTCATTCCCCACTTGCCGCCGGGCTTACGGTAGCACCAGCTGTCTGGAGCCTTTGGCCAGTAAGACAGTCCGCTGTAGACGGGGGGGACGGCTTCGACGCCATTGTCACCACGCACACCCCAAAGGCCCTTCTTGTTCACGTAGAACCAGTTTGCCGAGGCCCATTTCCCTCCCCACTGGCGGAGCGGGGCAGTGAGGGAGACCGTGTCGTACTGAATGGGGATCACCACGCGGGCGTCCGAAGACACAGCCCCCCACTTTCCTCCGGTCTTGACAGCCGCCACCTCATTGTTGCGACTGTAGAGAACGGTGTTGTCGTAATGGTCCGGAGTGCCGGCGAGATGCTTCCCAGCTTCGTCTATCCAGCTGTAGAAGCCGTCTTTGCCGCGGGCCAGCAATTGTGCCTTGGCACCGTTGGCATGCCCGAGAGGTATGGCCTCGCAGTTATATCCTTTCAGGGTCTGTTTCCATTTCCCGTCCACCAGACAGACGGCTGAATACTTCGACCCCTTATTGTAGATTACCAGTCCTTTGGAGAGGAACCACATCTTGTCGCACCTGACTGGGCCGTAGGCAAGGGTGGCGATGAAGTCGCTTCCCGACTTGCGGATGCGGGCTATCCCGCACCAGATTTCGGGAGATACGCCCGGTATGGCCACATTCTTCGAGACGACCGTCCATCCCTCCTTCTTTGGGAGCATATTGCCTTCGCAGAGCCGCTTGAAGTCGGCACTGCCGCTCACTATCACATCCTGCCCGGCCAGCTGGAAACCGCCGAGCAAAAGAAGCACTGCGGCCAGGACAATATTACGCATAGCAACTAGAGATTTAAGTGGAAGTCCATACCGACGGTCCAGCGGCGCAGCCCGCCTCCATCTGGCGACAGGTCCAGAAGGCCATAGGCGGCCGTCAGCTTGAAGGAAAAGCCCTTAGTCCCGAATCCGGCCCCGGCTTTGAGAAAGATATTGAAAGGCTTGACCCCGTAATCTTTCAAACAGTCCAGTTTCTGTTTGCTGCCATTCGCGTCCTTTGGCCAAGAGGTATTGCTGCTGGAGATTTTTGACGAAAGGCAGTAGTCGAATACCGGCCCGACACAAAAATTGAAAAACCCGCTCTGCCGGTTGAACGTGACAGGCATCTGGACGTGCTGCTCATGGATGTCCGTATCAAAGTTGCCCAGGGATACGGGGCATAGTTTGGTGTCGTCGTCCCAAGCGCCTGGAGCGCCCCAGAGTATGTCGTATTTGTAGTTGAGGCCCACGTTGACCATACTGGACATAGATACCGGGATACCGTATATTATGCCGGCATAGGGGCCCATTCCGAAGCCGCTGGCCCTGTATCCTTCAGGAGCCTCACGGCTCATGAATTCGTAGTTCATTCCGAAATCGAAGCCCAGCTGGGCCGATGCCCCGGGGGCCGAAAGGCAAATGACTGCCAGGATAACAAAGAGAACCTTTTTCATATGCTCCTGCTTTTAATTCAACCTCACCATCGTGGTGACAACCATGCCGGCATTGCCGTCGCTGCCGACGTTGGTCTTGATCTTGCCGCGGTCGGCGCCCACCACGGAGGTGTAGAAATTCAGTTCCGTGCCGTTGGTCATATAGGCCACGAACTGAAGGGTAAGAGATGCCGCCTCGAAACGTTCCATACGGAGGGTCCCTGGCACGATCTTGCTTTGATATTCCGCCGCGCTGCTCCAGTCGAGCGTCACGTATTCGGCCGCATCCTTGGAAAGGTCGCACTCCCAGTAGCCGGCTGTGCCGTCGATGGCATAAGCAACCCCATTTACATATTCGCCCTCGAGGAAGGGATAGTGCTCCGGCAGCGTTCTGGAGGAGACGGTGCCGGCTTTCGGGTCCAACGTATAGATCTTGGTTCCGTCGTATTCGTTTCCGTCCCACCAACTGAGCTTTTCAGTTGTAGAGATATAAACCTGGTTCGGGTCCATTCTTATATTTAAACTGCAGATGAGGTTTCCCAGTGAGACTGAACTTCCGGAAACGGTGAGATTGTAGAAGTCCGTGCAGTCTTCGGTCCTTGTCCAAGACCCCTCCTTGCCGTCTCCCTCCTGGATTTCTTTCTGATAAGTGTTTGCATAATACAGCTTTCCGCCTACGGAAAGGAGGAAAGACTCTTTGCTCCCTTCCACCTGGAGAAGCACGGGTTCGAAGGAAGGAGGGGCGATGATTCCCTGCATTCCGCCATTAGCGCCTGGATAACCAAACGTCCCGCCCAGACAAGTGCTGCCCGCAGGATAGATTTTCCAGCAGGAGATATTGTCTCCCAGCACGTTGACGGCATCCAGCGTGTTGCCATTGTCCTGCAGACGGATCAGTGACGGAAGCCCTCCGTTAATGCCCTCATAATTCCAGCCACCGGTCCTCACAAACAGGTCCTTGCCCAGCTGGTGGAACCAGCCATTCAGGAAGGTGGGCTGCTTGAAGCCGTCGTCCATCCCGTTGGGAGCGCCCGCCTCCAATGTCCACTCGAACAGGGCGCCGTCGCTCTTTCGGATAAGGTAATGGGCGCCGTGACGGTCGTGATACTTGGCGCTGAAATCATTGATGATCTTGGACAGCGCATGACGCGCAGACTTGTTGCCGTCCGTGGGATAATTATTCCATCCGCCCTTCACATCGTAATGGCAGTTGGCGAGCCACAGCCAGCCTTCGTCAACCGGAAACACGAAGCCGGGGGAAATGATTAGATTGGCCTGGATGGTCTCGGCCACTTCGCCATCGGCTCCTTCGACATCCACATTATAGCTGACCTCCACCATCGAGCCATCTTCAGACACCGTGTAAAGAGCCCTGGGGCCCACGGTAACATCGCCCTCGGCTTTGGTGGCCGCGCCACCCTGTGCGAGAGCAAGCATGTGTGCGCCGGAGATATTGGCCTTTCGGAAAGTCACATTGACATTCTTGCCGTCAGAACCCCCGAACTTGTCGCAGGAAGAAAGAAGGGCCATTGCGATGGCCAGAATGGTTAACAGTCTTGTTTTCATACGCATGCGTGTTTTCTGCAAAGGTATCCGACCTAAACGAATTCTTTGTAGCGGATTCCGCCACAAAGAGCTGGTTTTCAATGATTTTTCAATAGGAAATGATATCTTTGTAAAGCCATGCGCCGTTTAGCCGTCTTACTCATAATACTGGCAGTTTCAGTGCTTGATGCCCGGTCTGAACCGGGCATGACGCCGCGTTTTGTGAACTATTCTGCGGCGGACGGGCTTCCGTCCAATACGGTGTATGCCATCGCCCAGGACGCAGATGGCTCTCTGTGGATAGGCACCAGAAACGGGCTTGCAAGTTTCGACGGCCAGCGCTTCAGCAGTTGGAAGGAGTACGGCAGGGTGAACGCCCTCACGACGGACCGGGAGAACCGGCTGTGGGTGGGCACCACCGAGGGGCTGAGGGTGAATAACGACAGAATGGACGGCAACATCCGGGCGCTGCAGACCGACTCCGACGGATATGTCTGGGCAACCGTTGGCGACACGCTGCTGCTCAAACTCTCCTACAAGGATGGTATCCGGGAGGAGGCCCGCTGCTGGTACGACAAGCGGGATTCGGAAGGCGACTATCCTTATTATCAGATTTACGAGGCCTCCGACGGCAGGCTCTGGCTTGCGGGCCGCCTTGTCCGCAACCAGTTCGTCGAAGACAGGAAGAAGCCGCAGGTCACACATCCCGCCTGGAATGGAATGTTCTGCAATGGAAGCTACGCCGAGAGCAGCGGGGAGCTATACGTCTTTGAAGACCACACATCGCTCCTTTATGTTTGCAGAAACGACAAGCCTGTCCTCCTCGGCCGACTTCCCATAGCCCATACGAGGCTTATGACCGACAGTAACGGGCGACTTTGGGCCGCCGGCTCCTATGGCCTGGGCATCGTGGACACCGACCGGCCGGAACAGACCCGGGTACTCCGCCACAAGGCCGATGATCCCTCCAGCCTGTCTTCCGGTGAACTCTTTTGTATATTTGAAGACCGTCAGGGCAATATCTGGGTGGGCGGCGATAACGGCCTCTCCGTGCTTTCTTCTGCTTTACAGCAGGTGAGGCAGGTCTCTGCCGCCCAGGTATCCGCCCTTATGGAGGATCATAGCGGAAAGCTCTGGATCGGGACGGCCGAAAACAGGGTGTCAAGCTTGTATGAAGACAGCACCGGCACCGTTTACGTAGGCCTTTGGAACAACACCGGATGGGAAGTATGGAAGAATGGGAAAATGCTGCACAAGGACCGTCTCTCAGGCCCTCTTCCCGAAGAGCAGACAGAAGCACGGCACCTTGACGGGGCCAACTGGATTTCGGATTTTCTGGAAGACAGCCGGGGCCGGTTCTGGATAGTAACATGGGAAGGCGTGGGCCTCAACGAATGGGACCGAAAGGCCCGCCGCAGCCTGCCGCCCCGCTGGCTCAGTCCCTTCCGCTACCCTTCGCCGAAGGTGGACTCCAGCATCTACGTAAGTTCCAGGCTCGGGAGCCGCATAATCGAAGACCTGAACGGCAATCTGGTCTATGCCACCACCCAGGCAGGGCTGAACATAATAGATAAAGATACGGGGCTGGTAACCAAATACTTCCGAGGGAACTCCACCATTCCGGACGATTACGTAACGGATCTCTGCCTCACACCGGACGGCACGGTCTGGGCAGCAACACGCGGCGGGCTGTGGAGTCCTTCCGGGGAGCACTTCCTGGACGGCATGCTGGTACAGTCGGTAGAGGCCGACGATAGGGGACGCCTCTGGGCCGGGACGGAAGACGGGCTGTATTTCATCGACACGGACGGCAGCACGGGCCGGGTTCCGAAAGAACTCGGCTTCCCTTCGGACATTTACGGCGAACACGTTTCATGCCGTCTTAAAGACGGATCCCTTGCCTTCGGAGGCTCTGCCGGTGCAGCCGTCTTCCACCCGGACAGCCTGATCTCCGTCCGGGCCGCAGGCAATCTGCCGCTCGCCCGCCTTGTCAGGCACCGGTACCGCCTGAACGAGGGAGAATGGACGGACGGCAGCTTCACCGGGTTACCGGACAACATCCGGCCGGGGAGATATTACCTCCAGGAACAAAGTTCAGATATCTTCGGCCGCTGGGACCGCGGGGAGACGACCGGCCGGACCATCCGTATCCCCTTCCCGCTTTGGCTCCGCTGGCCCTTCCTGCTGCTCTACGTCCTGCTGCTTTCCGCCATCGTCTATACGGTGATGAAACTCCGCGAGCGCAGGCTCCTTGTGAAGGAACTGGATATGAGAAACCGCCTTTTCTCCATTATATCCCACGATCTCAGGGGCCCCGTCTCCGGAAATTACATCCTGTCACGGGAACTACTGGAGAAGGTCGACGGCCTCTCCAGGGTGCAGTTGAAAGAGGCGCTTGCCGAGATGTCCGGGTCGGCCGAAAACGCATCTTCCCTGTTGGAGAACCTTCTGCTGTGGTCTCTCAGCCAGAAGGGGATGCTGAAGCCCGTTATACGTGAGGTGAATCTCCTGGGCGTCGCCAAGGAAGCTGTGGGAAGCGTCCGTGGGCATGATGTTATCACGGTTGATATTCCCGAAAACCTGATTGTACGCACCGACCGGAACATGCTGCTTACCATTCTTCGGAACCTTTTGGACAATGCCGTAAAGGCCTCGCAGCATTCTGACATCCCGGGGGCTCCTGTCATCCTGAGGAGCGAAGCGACGAAGGATCTTCTCCATGCGCGTCAGATTGTCATCATCGACAATGGCCCCGGCCTTCGGGAAGAAGCCTCCGAGTGGGGCCATGGCCTAGGCCTTGTGATTGTCCGCGAACTGCTGGATAAGCTCAGCGCCGGGATGGAAATGAAAAATCGGCCCGAAGGAGGCCTTCAAATAACCATTGACCTATGATTCATGTTCTTCTCGTGGAAGATTCCGCCGTTTTCGTAATGGGACTCAAGTTGGCATTGCAGTCCGACAGCGGGTTTGCGTCCATTGAATCCGTCGCAACTCCAGGCGCAGCCGTAGCTTTCCTCAACGCCCATTCGGAAACGGATGTTGCCGTGGTGGACATCTCCCTGGAGGCTGAGACCGACGGCCTTACGCTGCTTGGCATCCTACGCGAGGCCTTTCCTTCCGTTAAGACTCTGGTTTTGTCGCATTACAAGACTCCGGCCTATATCCTGAAGGCCATTTCTTCCGGGGCATCGGCCTATCTGGCCAAAGATTCTGCGCCTGTGTCCATCGTGGAGGCCATTGCCGATGTTGCCGACGGCAAAAGCCTTTTCTTTGGAGAAACCATCGATGCCGACCGGATTACCTGCCTATTTGGCGGACGTGAAAATCTGCTTTCCCGTAAACCTCAGGGACTTACGCCACGCGAGCTGGAAGTGCTCCAACTCACCACATCCGGCTACTCCAATTCACAGATTGCATCGGCCCTTGAAATTACCCTCAACACAGTGGACAGTTACAAAGAGCGCATAAAAGGGAAATTCGGTCTGGACAGCATTGTAGAGTGCGTTGCCTCCGCAGTAAAGAGTGGCCTCGTGTCTGTATGACCCCCCTGCCCACGTTCCACTTATGGGCAATGATTCTTCCGAAATGAGCTTTAAGCCAATTTAAAACCGTCGACATATTTAAAATGAACAAAAACTAATTTATTTTCTTTTTGTTTAGTATAGTCAACAAAAATTTGGTTATCTTTGCGTTTGAAAGATATAGATAATATGGACCTTATATCAAGACCAAATTACTACTCCAAGCTGGAAAAACTCCTCGGAAAAGGCGTTTTGATTGTACTCACGGGCCAGCGGCGCGTGGGGAAAAGCTATGTAATGAAGGAACTTGCCGCCCGTAAGGAGGAAGAAGCGGGGGCCAATGTGATTTACATCGACAAAGAGAAAACGGCTTTCGACTTCATTGTCACGTATAAAGACCTTGTCGCATACGTGGATGAACGCCTGGACAAGTCAAAGCATAACTACATCCTGATTGACGAAGTCCAGGAAATCGAGGAGTTCGAACGCGGCCTTAGGAACTACTACAATGAATCCTATATCGATGTGGTGGTTACCGGCAGCAACTCCGACATCCTTTCCGGTGAACTGGGGAGTATGCTTTCCGGCCGATATCTGGAGGTGTACATCCAAGGGCTGAGTTATCCCGAATTCTTGGAGTTTCACGGCCTGGAGGATGGTGAATCGGCCCTGAACAAATATATCAATTATGGCGGTCTTCCAGGACTACGGACTTTCGGACTGGATAATCCTGAGACCATCAACGACTATCTTCAGGGCGTCTACAACACCATTTTGGTCAAGGATATCATCCGGCGCAAGAAGATTCGGAATGTTTCTTTCCTGGAAAATCTCATTCGCTACATTGCCGACAATATCGGCAAGCAGATGTCGGCAACCAGCATCCAGAACTACATGACGTCCAATGAGAGCGAAGTGTCCAAGAACCTGATTCTCAAATACATGAAGTCCATTACAGAGGCTTATCTTGCCACGTCGGTCTCCCGGTATAATATTCATGGGAAGAAACTGCTGGAGACCAATGACAAGTTCTACTTCGGGGATGTGGGAATCCGTAATTTCATCGTCGGCGGACGCAGGGCTGATGACATCGACAAGATTTTGGAGAATCTCGTTTACCAGCAGTTGGTGCGTCTGGGCTATGACGTGAAGGTCGGGCAGCTATATAGCACGGAGATAGACTTTGTCGGGACAAAGGGCGACGAGGTTGTCTATGTCCAAGTTGCATACCTGATTTCGGAAGAAAAGACATTCAATCGCGAATTCGGAAACCTGATGCCCATCAAGGACAACTACCCCAAATATGTCATATCCATGACACCCTACATGGATTCTTCCAAATGGGAGGGCATCATCCACATTCCTTTTTCCGATTTTCTGAAGAAGGGATTTGCGAAATAACGACACTGTACTGTTCGCTGGAAAAGTGTAGTTTTGCAACTGCGTATAAACCTGGGCTATGTGTCATGACAGTTGAACCGTTCTTGGATTTTTCGTGCAGGGAGCAGCTACGGGGGTGGCTGACGGCCGTCTCGCCCACAGGATTTCGCCCCGCCGCAAAGCCGCCGAAATGCCCGAACTCCAAATCACCGTCTCCGACCTTCTGGAGGAGGCAAAGAGGTTGATTGAGGAGTTGGGGCGGGTGGCGATATCCGCAGGAGATGGAGAGGTTAGAGGTCAATGCAGCGGCCGGAGTTGAATGAATTGTGTTCTTTGGCAAAGACATATCCCAACTGGTTGCACACAAACTGCGTTCCGCCTATTTGTTTGTCAATATTCCGGTGTGAGTGACCGTAAATCCAATACTGGGCGCCGCATTCCTCAATGAAATCGTCTTCATTCGCAACAAAGGCACCGTTGATGCGGCTTCCCTTGAAATCGGGTGACGACAGTTGGAACGACGGCAGATGATGCGTCACGATTATTCTTTTGGATGCCTGGGACTGATTGACGGCATCTTTAAGGAAAGCCATGCAGCGTTCATGCTCCTTGTTGAACAAGTCAAAAGTCAGCGGCTCTCCATCGAAGAGAATTCGATGAAAATCTGATACACCCGACTCAGTTGCAAAAGCATCCTGCAAGGGAACTCGCGCCCATAGGGTAGAAAGAATAAACTCTACGTCTTCGAGATTAACCACGCTATTGTAGTACACATTTACATTGGGCTTGACGGAGAGAATCTTTCCATCAGGCAGTGTAGATATGTCGTAGTACTTGTAGAATTCATGGTTGCCCGGAACGACAAGCACTTCCGCGTAATTTTCGGCTACAAAGTCCCAGAAAGGGTGCGAAACGTAATTGTCATCGCCCAGATAGCCAATATCTCCGGCAAGAACCAGAACATCCCCGACAGGCTCAATGGGATGAGTCTTCAGGTAGCGCCAGTTGTCGGCGAATTCCAGATGGAGGTCAGATGCGTATTGAATCTTCATTGCGCTATGGTAAAATTGCTTTGCAGAGTATTTACTAAAGAGCCAAGGTAATCAACCCCCACTCCAAGCGATGCTGCGATTGACTGACTTATCTGCGGATCTGCAATTGCCTGAACGAAAGAATTCAATACCTCTTTGATATGCGCGGAGACCTCAAAGACCTCAGTTGGATCAAGTGAGGCCACAGCCATCATCACGTCCCGACGATGCTTCTTAAGATCATCGGAATTAACCTGCTTCCCAGCTTCCCTTTCTGCACTTAAGTTCATATAAGCCAGCGCCTTCAGGCAGATAAGCGAATCTGGCGAGGCATATCGGATGCCCTCGCGTATAACGTAATGCGTAGTCAGATATGCGTAATAATCAGGATCCAGGATGATGGCCGACAGATGGGAATAGTCCTCATCGGTTTCAATGTATTCGATGTGATAGTCCGCTGGTTGGCCGATTCCTCCTACCGGCTTGGACAGAATCTCGATTTGGCTCGGATATCCTTCGACTCCACCGACAAAGCTATAGAAAACATATTTAACCTCGCCTTCAGCATTCTTCCTGGATGCAAACTTGTAACCGCCTTCCTTAATAAATTTCCAGAAAGCGTTGATGAAGTCTTTCCCCATATTTTCAAGCACGAGTACCATATCGATGTCGCGAGTCCTTCGGGGCTGTATGGGGCCGTCTGAAAGGACTGCGCGGCACGCGCTGCCGCCAATGACAATGAATGAATCCGAGAATGCGGCAAAGGCTCTCTCAAATTGCTGTATTCCAGAAACTATTTCCATATTGATTCAAACATCTGTTGGGCTTCCTTATGTACACGTGGATCCTGATCTTCTTCAAGGGATAGGAACAGGGACAGCCTATCTACAACTCCTTCTCCAATTGGAGGGTATTTCCATATTTCCACTTTGAAGCGTCCATCAAAATCATTCACGCCCTCGAAATTTACCTCCTTGAAGCGTCCGGCATAGACGGCCACTGTAGGCGTATCATCATCGGCCAGGTTGCTGAAAGAGGAAAGGGCCGAAATACCTGCTGCCGGATACTTTCCACTTGGGAGCGCATCGCAAAACACTGTCTTCTTTATAGGAGAAGTCATGAATGGCTTGGCCTTTTCCCATAGCTCCCGTCCTGACTCTGAGAAAGCAATTACCTTTGTACCATCCGGCTCTTTCTTGGATGCTACAAGAGAAAGGTCTTCCAGATTCTGAACGCCTTTTGCAATACTTACATAAGTGTAAGGCATCCATTCGGCCAGCGCAGATATGGTGCTGCCTTCAATTGCCTTTCCCTGTAATTGCGATAACAGAATATACTGGCCGCAAGCTGAAAGGTGTCCTGTGGTTTTTCTTTTGGTTGATGGAGTAGTAAGTAATGTGGGAAGGTACGCATTGTTCTTTCCCGCTACATAGTACACGCCTTTTTCCAGAAGCCGTTTTTTCTCGTAAAAATCAAGATGTTCAAAGTAGAAGACTATGTGTTCCCCAAGAGTAGCACTGAGCCTAGCTGCCCTTCTTTGATATTGCAGCGGTGTCTCCTTCGATAATTTGGAGACAAGAAGAAGCATGGCGTTGCCTTGGAAGGAGAAGTCATAGAAATTGTACCTCACGGAATCATCCACGGTAATTCCCTTCAGATTACTTTTTCCCCGCTCTTTTAGGGCGATCTTTATTCCTGCGACTATTATATTATCCAAATTTTGCACGATTATAAATACTGTTTATAACAGTGCAAATATAGCGATAATTATTTGTTTTACAAATCCTGTTTGTCAATGATGCGCTAAAACTCGGTTGAAAAAGTGTATCTTTATGCAGAAAACTCGCTTGAAAAAGTGTAAATTGCATCAATTATCCGATTAATGCTTATGCTCAAAGATGGCATTCTTATAGAAACCAAGCGTCTGCTGTTCAGGCCCTGGGTCGATTCCGATGCGGAAGTGCTCTTCAAATACGCCTCCGACCCGGATGTGGGGCCGCGAGCCGGATGTCCGCCGCATCAGAGTGTAGAGGAGAGCCGGAAGGTGATCCGTGACATCTTCTCCAACGGCCACACTTGGGCCATGGAGCTCAAGGAGACCGGCGAGCCCATCGGCTGCATGGGGTATTTTGCATGCGGAGAGAGCAATATCGGCATTGGTGAAGAGGATGCCGAGCTGGGCTATTGGATTGCCAAACCGTATTGGAACCAGGGCCTTTGCACCGAGGCGCTCCGGGCCATGATAGATTGGTGCTTCAATAAAAAGGGCTTCCAGACCCTATGGGCCGATTTCTTTGTGGACAACCCCGCCTCCGGCCGCGTGATGGAAAAATGCGGTTTCTTGGATACCGGCGAGGTGAACTGGCTGAGTCAGCTGTATAGGGGTGGTGAGCGGCCGGTGAAGGTGATGAGGTTGGATTATGCGTTGTAAGTATTGAACCGCTGTTGTGTCGTCTGCAAATGAACTCGGATGGCCTTAACGATGGAGACCTCGGGATAATGTTATAATAGGGAACTGCAACAAATATCGTTATTCTCGCCAAAAATTCCTATCTTTGAACTTGCAATCCTCATAAAGGAACGCATTTTAACATACCGAAAGCGTTTAGCTTTGATTCCGACCAAGTCGAATCGCCAATTCAAAGGGTACCGGAGTTCAAGTGAGACGCTTGCGCTGGCTATATTATGGGTCTCGGCTCACACTATAGCAGTGCGAGCCGTTATTACTTTAACTTGTTCGTACCCGGGGCTTTGGCGAGCCTGACTTGGAGATCAAGACCTAAAGGAGGCTCGCACTTTCGCGTAGTATGGGTATTACCCCGCCAACGAGCCAGGCGGAACGGGAGCATACAGTCCGTGATAGAAGTCGGCAGCATTGTCAAAAACCTGATACCTGGCGAGTCGGTTGTGATTACCAAAATCCAGCAGCTCGGTTCCAGCATTTCTCTATCATATACCGGAGTCAACACCAAGAAATCCAGCTCCAAGGTCATCAAAGCCACCCAGATGGACAAGCTGGAGATTCTAACCGAGGAAGGCAAATTCAATTTCAAGGGTGACCCGGAAAAATTCGTCCTGTTTGCCGAAGCGGAGCGCATCAACTCCGCCTATCAGTTCGACCCGCTCTTCGCCATCAACTGCAGTGTCGTAGATCCTCTGCCCCATCAGGTGGAAGCCGTCTATAAATACCTGCTTCCGCAGCCTTCAATCCGCTTTCTGCTGGCCGACGACACCGGTGCAGGTAAGACCATTATGACGGGCCTCCTACTCAAGGAACTCCTTATGCGCAAGCGAGTGGAGCGAGTGCTGATTGTTACACCTGGTGGCCTCACCAAACAATGGCAGGAAGATGAAATGGGCGTCAAGTTCAACATCCCTTTCGTCCTGGCCAACCGTGCAGCATTCAATTCTGAGCCGACCATCTTCCAGGACCACGACAGGATTGTTGCCTCCATTGACTTCATCTGCAAAGAGGATGTAATGAAAGTCCTGGCTTCCACCAGCTGGGATATGATCATCTTCGATGAGGCCCACAAACTCTCCGCCTACGAATACGGCACCAAACGCTATCTGTCCCATCGCTATGAGGCTGCACTAACGCTCTCTAAGCAGTGTGAACATATCCTACTTCTAACAGCAACGCCTCACCGTGGTCGTGCAGACACCTTCAAATGCCTGATGCAACTGCTGGATGAAGACATCTTTGCCACACCGGACCTTGCAGCCTCTCGTATTCAGGAAATTGGGCAAAGCGGCATCAACAAGTACTTCATCCGCCGTCTAAAGGAAGATATGAAAGACTGGCAAGGCCGTCCGCTCTACAAAGAGCGTTACACCAAAACCGTTGCCTACCAGCTTACCCCGGAAGAGAAAAAACTCTACGATGCCGTAACGGAATACCTCACCGTCCGCAAGGCAGAGGCGTCCGAGAGCAAAAATATACACGTATCCCTGGCCCTGCAGGTGATGCAGCGCCGCCTTGTGAGTTCCATCTACGCCATTCGCAACACCCTCCTCAAGAGATACACGGCCCTGCAGGGACTGGCCGATCTCGTTGCCCAGAATCCCAACATCTGGAAACAGCGTCAAAAACTGGAAGATTTTGACCTGGACAGCATGGACGACTACGACGAGCTGGAAGACGATGAGCGTGATGCCTTGGACAACATTATGGCCGACCCGAAGAAACTCAAACTCTTCACGACGGCCAAAACCGCTGTTGAAATCCAGCAGGAGGCCAAGCAGGTAAAGGCCTTATACAACATGGCCGATACCCTTTATGTCCAGAATCAGGAAGAGAAGAAATTCCAGGAACTCAAACAGCTCCTCAACTCCGAAGGCGTCATCAACGGCGAGAAACTGGTCATCTTCACCGAGCACAAAGACACGCTCATCTACCTGACAGAGCGCCTCAGCAACAGCGGCTACAAAGTGGCTACCATTCACGGCGGAAAGAATGTGGATGAGCGCCGTGAGGCCCAGAATGCCTTTATGCGGGATGAGGCCCAGATCCTGATTGCCACGGACGCAGCAGGTGAAGGCATCAACCTCCAGTTCTGTCGCTTGCTCATCAACTGGGACATTCCCTGGAACCCCAACCGCCTTGAGCAGCGCATGGGACGTATCCACCGCTACGGCCAGCAAAGCGACGTGATGGTCTTCAATATGGTTGCCGGCAACACCCGGGAAGGCAAAGTCCTTTCCAAGTTGCTGGAAAAGATGGATGTCATTCGCGAAAGCCTTGGTGACGACCGCGTGTATGATGTGATTCAAGATGTCTTGAAAGATGTATCCCTGGACGACATCATCTCATCCGTCTTTGACGGACGAGCCTCAGAACTGGACAGGTTCATCAGCCAGGATGACGACACAATGCGCAATCTCTTCCGAGAGAAAATCAAGGACCA
>Ga0310695_10008474_pt1 | contig 15880 bp, 7 predicted proteins | sample RumenRJG_04DNA_FD_203882 | JGI IMG/M metagenome (GOLD analysis project Ga0310695, IMG submission 203882) | Bovine rumen microbial communities from Lethbridge, Alberta, Canada - RJG_04 (v2) (version 2) | ecosystem: Host-associated > Mammals > Digestive system > Stomach > Rumen | place: Canada...
AGTTCAAGAATAACAAGCTCTATGTCAACGGAGTCCTGACTTATCTTAAGGGCACCAATCGCCACGACATCGATCCGCTCAATGGGAAAGCGGTTCCGGTCGGGACCATGCTCAAGGACATTCTCCTTATGAAGCGTCATAACATCAACACGGTCCGTACCAGCCATTATCCCAACGACCCCAAGATGTACGCGATGTATGACTACTATGGCTTGTACATAATCGACGAGGCTGACCAGGAGTGCCATGGCAACAACACCATCTCCAAGACTCCTTCATGGGAGGAAGCCTATGTCGACCGGGCCGAAAGGATGGTCAGAAGAGACCGTCTTCACCCTTCGGTGATAATATGGTCCCTTGGTAACGAGTCCGGACCAGGCCCTAATATCGTCGCGGAGAGGGACGCTGTACGCCGCCTTGATGACCGTCCGATCCACTATGAGGGAATGAACAGTGTCGCCGACCTTGATTCCAGAATGTATCCTTCGCTCCCTGAGATGGAAGCCCAGGACAAGGATGGCTCCCAGAAGCCATATTTTCTTTGTGAATATGCCCATGCCATGGGGAATGCCATCGGCAACCTCTCCGAGTACTGGGACTACATTGAGAACAAGTCCGAAAGGATGATTGGAGGCTGCATCTGGGATTGGGTCGATCAAGGTATCACCCGTTTCGGTGAACTAAATGGCAACATTTATTTCGGAGGTTCCTTCGGGGATTATCCGAATGACAACGATTTCTGTCTCAATGGTATCATTACTTCTGACCGGAGGGTGACCCCAAAACTTCTCCAAGTCAAGAAAGTTTACCAGTACGTCAAGATTTCAGCCGAAGGGCCGGTGCTGTTGCTCCTTGAGAACCGTTACACTACACTCAACCTTTCCCAGATGGAACTTCATTACAAAGTACTCCATGACGGGATTCAGGTCTCAAGTGGACAGGTCGCCCTTCCGGACACCAAGCCTTGGCAGACTTGCCGTGTGCGGCTCCCTCTGGACAAGAACATTCTGGAGGCTGAAGGCTGTGATGTGACACTCCAGGTCAGCATCCGGATGAAAGATGCGACCCGCTGGGCCGAGGCCGGTCATGAGGTGGCCTCAGAGGAGATCATCCTTTCGGAGCCTTCCAGAAGTTTGGCCCCGACTCCGAGAGATGGAGCGTCTCCGCTTAGGACCTACACCGAGGACAATCGTTTCCTCTGCGCCGGAAATGACAGGATATCAGTTCGTTTTGATAAGCTTGAGGGACAACTCCAAAGTCTCTGCCTTGATGGCAAGGAAGTCCTCCATCTTTCTGGTGAGCCTTTATTCAACGGCTACAGGTACATCAGTAACGACGCCGCGAGATTTATGGGAATCGAATTCCATGACCCTCTTCGGACTACGACCCAAGTGACTGATTTCAAGTATACCGTCTCTGGAGGTGCCCTTAGGGTCATGATAGACTTTACGGCCACGGTCGGTACGACATCTGTGCCTTTCGCCGTCGTGTACGATGTTCATCCCTCAGGACACATTGATGTCGAGGCAACCTTCAAGCCGTCTGAGGAATTCAATCTCCACCGGCTCGGGCTCCGTTACTTCCTGGATCCTTCTTTCGAAAACGTCACATGGTACGGGCGTGGACCCATGGAGAATTATATTGACAGGAAAGACGCCGCTTTCCTTGGTGTCTATGAATCGACTGTCACGGACATGGCCGAGCGTTACACCCGCACGCAAACAATGGGTGAGAGGACGGATGTCAGGTGGATCCGCTTCAGTTCTGATGACGGGACTGCCATAAAGATCTCCGCGGAGGCTCCTCTTTCTTTCTCCGCCCAGCATTTCACGGATGAGGACATATTCAGGGCCAAGTACTTCCACAATCTGGACAATGTCCGCCGTCAGGAAGTTGTACTTAACCTTGACTGCTTCATGGACGGGATCGGCAACGGAAGCTGTGGCCCTGGGACCCTCGAGAAGTACAAGATCACCCCTGGACAGGAATATTCCTTCAAGTTCAGGGTTGAGGCTGACGATGCCGAAACCACCTCGGATTCCGCCACCGGATTATCCTCCTGGCTTGGACGAGGGAAGGATTTCTCTGATAAATACACTCTCGGGAAGGTCGTGGCGCTAAGCCGCCACAACATCCGTTCTCCTTTGTCCGGGAAAGGCTCCGTGACTTCCAGGATCACGCCACATGACTGGTTCTCCTGGACGTCAGCTCCTGGCGAGCTTTCTTTGAGGGGAGGCGCGTTGGAGACCCGTATGGGACAGTTTTTCCGCCAATGGCTGATCAGCGAGGGCTTGATGGTTGAGAACGAGGTTCCCGCTGAAGGCGCTATGCGCTTCTATGCCAACTCTTTGCAAAGGACCATAGCGACGGCTCAATATTTCTCGAGCGGCATGCTTCCGATTGCCAACGTGAAAGTCGAGCGTCATTATCCTCTCGGGACCATGGATCCCGTCTTCAAGCCCCAGCTCACGAACATCGACGATGCTTTCCGTGAGAAAGCCTTGAGCCAGATCAGGGATCTGGGAGGGAAGGATGGCCTTGATGGAGTATTCTCAAAACTTGCCCCGAACTTCAAGGTCCTGGAGGATGTCCTTGACATCACGAAATCTCCTTCAGCCAGTAATGACACCCTCTCGTTCAGGACGGATGATCTTGTTTTCCATTTTGAGAATAATAAAGAGCCGACGATGACCGGCGGGTTCAATATGGCAAATGCGGCATCTGACGCTCTCATACTGCAGTATTATGAAGAGCCTTCCAAGAGGAAGGCGGCTTTTGGCCACGACATCTCATTGGAGGCCTGGCACCGGATCGCCGAAGTGAAGGATTGGTATGGAGACCTGCTGTTCACAGCACCTATCGTGGCCACGAATGTGGCTCACCCTCTTCTTGAGACAATTCTTTCGGAGGTCCGGACCGACGGTCGGAAATTCTCCTTCCTGTGCGGCCACGACTCCAACATCGGAAGCGTCCTGGCAGCCTTGGACGCTGAGGAATATTCCCTTCCGGGCACGATAGAGAAGAAGACCCCGATAGGTTCAAAGCTGATGGTTACGGTCTGGAACGGTAAAGACGGAGTGAAATACGCCGGGCTCCACCTTGTCTATGAATCACCTGAGCAGCTAAGGAACATGCCGTTGCTTGGTCCATCTGAGATGCCCAATGCTTACCCTGTGGGCCTTAAAGGTTTGAAGAAGAACAGCGATGGGCTTTATCTCTTGTCAGACCTTGAGAGGCGGTTCGAGGAAGCAATTGATGCTTATTGATCTTATTTTGCTATATTTGCTATACTTAAACCGTTTTATTTTTTTTGGTCTTAAAAACATTCTCGATATGGCTAGGCTACTTATGATGACTGATTTCTCGGAATCGTATGCGAACAAGCTCCTGAAAGGAATCATGCGTTATTCCAATGAACACGATCCTTGGGTTGTGTGTAAGATGCCACTCTCTTTGCGGGACAATGGCCGCATGGATGAGGTAGTGAAATTCGCTGTCTCATGGAAGGCTGACGCCATCATAGGTCAGTTCCTCGCGACCGATGATGTGGACGCTTTCAGCCGCTATGGGATAATCGCCTTGGCCCAGGATTTCCATCAGCCATTCCCCTCCATCTGCAACATCAGTGGTGATTACGCTGCTTCCGGCCGGATCTGCGCTGATTATCTGATCAAGAAAAGAGTCCGCAACTTCGGCTATTTCGGGTTGCGAAGCATGGTCTGGTCGGATGGAAGACGTGACAGCTTCATCGAAGAGATCAAGTCAAAAGTCCCCGATGCCACAATCTCAGTCAAGGAGATGGATGACATCAGCGAGACTTGGTGGTACGACCTTGACGAACTCAAGAATTGGCTCAAGGAGCTTCCAAAACCTGCCGCTGTCCTGGCTTGCGACGACAACCGGGCATATTACGTCATCGAGGCCGCCAAGCAAGTGGGTGGCCCGGACATGCGTATTCCAGAGGATGTGATGGTCCTTGGGATTGACAATGACGAGTTCTTGTGCCAGCTCTGTTCTCCGCAGCTATCATCTCTTAACCAGGACGTTGAGGAGGCCGGCTACGAGGCTGCCCGTTTCATCGATGAATCCCTCTCGGTCCCGGTAAAGGATAGGATGAGTAGGATCCAGAACATATTCGTCAGGCCGACTTTCATCACGACCAGACGCTCAACTGACGCTGTCCTTCACCCTAATCCTTACATATCCAAGATTCTTTACCACATCAACAACAACATCCACGAAAGAGTCTCTGTGGATGATGTCGTTGCTCTCGTCCCCATGTCCCGCCGTTTGCTGGAAAGTATTTTCAGACGTGAGATGGGTACTTCCATATACCAATACATAATCAAAGTCCGTGTCGAGAAGATGAAAGATCTGATGGTGAACGGGTACTCCCCGCTTGGCGCCGCTGACATGCTAGGCATGGATTATAAGATCATAGCCAGAAGTTTCAAGAAACTAGTTGGAATGACTCCTGGCGAATTCGCAGACTCATTAACGCAATAAGATTCAAGATAAATGAAGAAATCTTTGATCGCGGCCCTTGGCTCGCTCGTACTCTTGCTTTCCTCGTGTGGAGGAAATGATCCCAGGCTTGTTATAATTACTTTCGACGGCTTGCGTTGGCAAGAATTATTCACCGGAGTAGACTCCAGCCTTGTCGGTAATCCAAAGTACGTCGATAATCCCCAATATTTGAAAGATAAGTATTGGCGGGAAACACCCCAGGAACGTCGTTCGGTTCTGATGCCATTCACGTGGAGCTACATTGAATCGAATGGTTATATGCTTGGTAATAGATTGAAGGGCAGCCAGTTCCAGGTTTCCAACGCTATGAGTTTCTCTTATCCTGGCTATAGCGAGATGTTTTGCGGCTGGGCGGATGATGAAAGGATCAACAGCAATGCGGCTATCCCGAATCCCAACACCAGCGTGCTTGAGGTTGCGAATGCAGATCCTCGTTACAAGGGCTCCGTCATGGTCTACGGGTCTTGGAATTCTATCCGGTACGCTGTCAACAATGAGAGGGGAGGTTTCCCAGGCAGTGTCTCCTACGAGCCTGACATAGCGTCGGCCAAGACTCCAGCCTTGGATCTTATCAATGAGATGCAGGAGGTGATGCCCCATTATTGGGGAGAGGAGCGTTTCGACGCGTTCACGTACGCTTATGCTCTTGAGACCATGAAGAAAGATCACCCGAAGGTGATGTGGGTCGCTTTCGGGGACACCGATGAGTGGGCTCATGCCGGAAAATATGATTTCTACGTAGAGGCCGCGCATGGGACAGACCAGATGATCAGGCGTATTGTAGAGGACTGCGAGAGCGATCCTTTCTACAAGGGCAAGACCACTTATATTCTTACAACAGACCATGGCCGCGGCAAGCTGGGCTCGTTCACAAGTCACAGCAGCGGCACCAAAGGTTCTGAGAACACCTGGATGATGGCGTTCGGAAAGGGGATTGAGCATCTTGGGGAGACATCCGGCAATGGACCGTTCTACACCAAACAGTTCGCCGCCACAGTGGCTCAAGTCCTTGGGATAGAATTCACTCCGAGTAATGGAGAGAAAGTCTCGCCTATTGACCCTCACTTCAAAGGTGAACCTCTTAGTGAGGATCTCGGAATCAAGGACGTGGGGTATTTCCACGAGATCAAGGCGACCCCTAAAGGACCTGGAGTCCGTTACAAGTATTATGAGGGACCTTTCATGAGCGTGGATGAGCTCGCGAAAGCCAAGGTTCTCTCCAGCGGAATCGCCAAGGATTTCTCCTTGGAAGGCGCCAAGGTCGCTGACCATTTCGGCTATGAGTTCAACACTCTGCTTAAGATTCCTACGGCGGGAAGTTACACATTCACAGTTGGTTCTGATGATGGATCGAAGGTGTTCCTGGATGGACAGCTGATTGTCGACAACGATGGTAGCCACAGTGTGAACATCGTCGAGGTCAAGGCTGCAATGGACGCCGGGTTCCACCGCCTCCGGGTCTTGTACTTTGATGACACGGAAAGCCAGGATCTCGCGATCGGCATTTCCGGCGGAGGGCTCAATTACGAAATGATTCCTGAGTCGATGCTTTTCCACGAATAACAGTAATTTAAAATGAAGAAAATACAGTTCTTTTTACTGGGCATCTGTGCCCTGGTGGCTTCTTGCGCCAAAACCGACAATGATCCGAAAGTGATCGTGATAACCTTTGATGGCCTTAGATGGCAGGAAGTCTTTACTGGAGCCGATTCCACTCTGATCAATGATCCCCATTTCGTCTCGGATCCCCAGGCGACCAAGGAGGCTTATTGGCGTCCCACCCCTGAAGCGAGGCGGGAGGCCCTGATGCCTTTCACCTGGAGCCATATCGCGAAGAATGGTTATCTGATTGGCAACCGTTTGAAGAACAGCCAGATGCGAGTCTTCAACAACAAATCGTTCTCGTACCCGGGCTACAGTGAGATGTTCTGCGGTTGGGCTGATGACGAGAGGATAGTTGAGAACGATCCGGTGCCGAATCCCAATGTCAGTGTCATGGAGGTTGCCAATAAGGATCCCCGCTATAAAGACCATGTGATGGTCTACGGGACATGGGAATCAATCCGTTTCGCAGTCAATAATGAACGTGGCGGTTTCCCCGGCAGCACTGCCTATGAGCCCAATGTGTCTCCAGATCCCAGCCCCAGCTTGAAGATGATCGACAGGCTCCAGGAAAGCATGTTCGGCACCCCGAAAGGAGGTGAGCGTCCGGATGGAATCACTTACGCCTACGCCATCGAGACCATCAGGAATGACCATCCTAAGCTTTTGTTCATCTCATTTGGTGAGACTGATGAGTGGGGCCATGGCGGAAATTACGACAAATACCTCCATGCGGTCCATTTCACTGATGGCTTCATAAAAGACATCGTGGAAACCTGTGAGGCGGATCCTTTCTACAAAGGCAAGACCACTTACCTTATCTCGACCGACCATGGCCGGGGCAAGGGTGAGAAGTTCAAGAATCATGGTGCGGACACCAGAGGAGCTGAGCAGACATGGCTTATGGCCTTGGGTAAGGGGATTCCAGCCCTTGGCGAGACATCCCAGAACGGACCTTTCTACACAAAGCAGATCGCTGCCACGATCGCTGACCTTCTCGGAATAGACTTCACTCCTGGCAACGGGGTAAAGTGCGATCCTTTCGATCCGTCTTACTACAAAGAGCCCGAGGCGCCTAAAGCCTCAGCCAGTTTCAAAGCCATAAATGCCACTCCTAAAGGCCATGGGATCCGTTACACCTATCACGAGGGACCTTTCATGAGTGTGGGAGAGGCCCTCGCCAGCCCTGTCAGGAAGAGTGGCACAATACCCTTTTTCTCCACTGACGCGAAACTTACCGAGGACCATTTCGGCTTTAATTTCAACACTTTGATGAAGATCGAGAAAAGCGGCCTTTACCAGATCTCACTTGCGTCTGACGACGGATCCAAACTTTTCCTTGACGGAGAGCTTCTCTTCGATTTGGACAGGGATGGAGGCGGCTTCGCTGAGGCGTGGATACAGCTCGAGGCCGGCTTCCATCGCCTTGAGATCCCGTATTTCGAGAACTATGGCGGCGAGAATCTGGAAGTCGGCCTCGTCGGCGAAGGCATTGAGGTCGAGCAACTTCCCGCCTCAATGCTCTGGTACGACTAGCTATTTGATCACTCCAAGTTCTTTACCCACCTTGATGAATGCGGCAATCGCTTTGTCAAGGTGTTCTTTTTTGTGCGCCGCTGAAAGCTGCACCCTGATTCTGGCTTGTCCCTTAGGGACTACAGGGTAGTAGAAACCGGTCACGAATATTCCCTCCTCGGCCATTTTGGCGGCGAACTTCTGGGAAAGGGGAGCGTCGTAGAGCATCACCGCGCAGATGGCGCTCTGGGTCGGCTTGATGTCGAATCCTGCGGCCATCATAGCGTCACGGAAGTACTTGACATTCTCCTGCTGGCGGTCGTGGAGCTCATTGCTCTCTCCGAGCATCTTGAACATCTCAATGCCGGCGGCGACGATCATCGGAGGCAGGGAATTAGAGAACAGGTACGGCCTGGAGCGCTGGCGGAGCATGTCGATGATCTCCTTGCGGCCGGTCGTGAATCCACCCACGGTGCCTCCGAAAGCCTTTCCGAGAGTCCCGGTGAATATGTCAATCCTTCCGTAGCAGTTGAATTGCTCGGCGACGCCGCGTCCGGTCTTTCCGACGACTCCGGCGCTGTGGCTCTCGTCCACCATGACAAGAGCGTCATATTTCTCAGCCAGATCGCAGATCTTGTCCATCGGGGCGACGTTTCCGTCCATCGAAAAGACTCCGTCGGTGCAGATAATCCTGAACCTCTGGGCCTGGGCCTCCTTGAGGCAGCGCTCAAGGTCTTCCATGTCAGCGTTGGCGTAACGGTAGCGTACAGCTTTGCACAGGCGGACTCCGTCGATGATGGAGGCGTGGTTGAGTGAGTCGGAGATGATCGCGTCCTCAGCTGTCAGAAGCGGCTCGAAGACACCTCCGTTGGCGTCGAAGCAGGAAGCGTAGAGGATGGTGTCCTCAGTCTTGAAAAAGTCAGAGATGGCTTTCTCGAGCTCCTTGTGGAGGTCCTGGGTGCCGCAGATGAAGCGCACCGAACTCATTCCGAAACCTCTTTCGTCCATAGCCTTCTTGGCTGCCTCGATAAGCCTCGGGGAGTCGGCCAGGCCGAGATAGTTGTTGGCGCAGAAGTTAAGGGCCTTGCTGCCGTCCTGGAGTGTGATTTCCGCGGACTGGGCGGAGGCGATGTTTCTTTCGTTCTTGTACAGGCCGGCTTCCTGGATGGATGCGAGCTCTGCTTTCAAATGATCCTGAAATTTGCCGTACATGGTTATAATTGTTTAATTAGTTTCGTGTTTCAATGAAATTAATGTAACTTTGCGATGCTAATTTAGCGATTTATTCATAAACGGCAATGAAAAATGTACTTGTGATCGGGTCAACCGGACAAATCGGTTCCGAGCTTACTATGAAGATCAGGAGGATGATTCCTGAAGGCAATGTGGTAGCTGGCTTTATCAAGGGCGCTGAGCCCAAGGGCGAGCTTCTTGAAAGCGGCCCCTCCGCCGAGGCGGATGTCTGTAATGGTGAGCAACTTCTGGATGTCGTCAAGAAATACAAGATCGACACCATCTACAATCTGGCAGCCCTTCTCTCCGCTGTCGCTGAGAGAAAACCCCAGCTCGCATGGCACATCCAGATTGATGGCCTGATGAATATCCTCGAGATCGCGAGGGAGAACGGCTGCGCCGTGTTCACCCCGTCTTCGATCGGATCATTCGGTCCCGAGACCCCTCGCCAGAACACGCCTCAGGACACCATCCAGCGCCCCCGGTCCATGTATGGCTGCACCAAGGTGGCCACTGAGTTGCTTAGCGACTATTATTTCCACAAATATGGCGTCGACACTCGTTCGGTCCGTTTCCCCGGATTGATCTCCAACGTGACTCTTCCCGGAGGCGGTACCACTGACTATGCTGTCGAGATTTACTATGCCGCTGTCAAGGGCGAGGAATTCGTTTGCCCGATCGCTCCCGGAACATTCATGGACATGATGTACATGCCCGACGCCCTTAAGGCCGCCGTCGACATCATGAATGCCGACCCTTCCAGGCTTGTGCATCGTAACTCCTTCAATATCGCTTCGATGAGCTTCGATCCCGAGATCCTCAGGGCGAAGATAACCGAGCATATTCCCGGATTCAAGATGCGTTACGAGGTTGATCCTGTCCGTCAGGCTATCGCAGAGTCGTGGCCGGATAAGATGGACGACAGTTGCGCCCGTGAGGAGTGGGACTGGAAACCGTCCTACGACCTTGAAGGCATGACCGTCGACATGATCGATGCCCTTCGCAAAAAGCTTCTTTAACCGCTTTATCTGAATTTATCCATATTCCAGGAGGCACTGCCCTCCAGAACCACTGCCACCCTCGGCACGTTAAGAGGGGGGACCGGAGCATCGCGGAGCGATGCGAGCGGTGGGGCCGCAAAGCGGCGGTTCTGGAGGGCAGTGCCTGACGGAGCGACAATCTATTCTGTGATTGAGATTGTAACCGGGCCGAGAAGACCTGAGGGCAGCAGAGGGGAGGAGGCGTCGAAGAACTTGTAGGAGGTGAAAGTCTCCGCTGAAGGGTTCTGGCTGTCTCCGACAAGCCGGTTATGCCAAGGGTTTATAACCGTGATTTCCAACTGGTTCTCTCCAGGTTTCGCCATCTCTGTGATGTCTGCCTGGTACGGAAGTTTCCAAAGGGTTCCGACCGGTTTCCCGTTAATCTTCACGACAGCGATGTCCCTGACGTCTCCCAGATCGATGAATAATCTTTCCCCGTCCTTCAGGGCCTCCACATTGAATGTCGTTGAATAGTCAGCCTTGCCTGAGAAGTATTTCAGGGACGGGTTGGGTGATTCGGCGAGAGAAGTCAGTTCCTTTACGGTAGTTTCCATGGTGGCCACATAATCCTTCCGGCCTTTTTTCTTTTCCCTCAGAGTGACATTCCATGGGCCTTCAACGGTGGCGGCGGTCCGGACAGTCACTGGTTTCACCGTCTTGGATTCTGAGGCGGCTTTTCCAGAGAACACTACGAATATTGCGTCATCAGGAGCCAGGTCGAGGCTCACGACAGTCATTCCTCCTTCGGTCCTGAAAGGCACTTCCTCAATCTTGCCGGTCTCGGGGTGCCACACGCTCACATCCTTCCCGGTCTGCCTGAAGAGGATCTCCATCGCCTGACCCTTGGTTCCTGGACGGTTGATCCAGTAGATGTCCGTTCCGGGAAGGCTTCTGTGGACAAACAGGATGTTCTCTTCGGGATGGAACATTATGTCAGGAACGATGCCGGCATTATTCAGTACCGTGTACAACGGTTCCTCAAAGTGAACGTTCTTTATGGTTTTCAGCTTGTCCATCAATGAGTTCCATTCCTGAGGATCGTCCATCATCCCGGCAGGGGCTTTGGGAGCATGTCCGCAGATCACGGCTCCTTTCGAGGCTAGTTCCACAAGCTTGCCCAGCACGCTCACGGACATCCTCTCCGAGTTCTCATCCAGGTACAAGACGGAATATTCCATATTCCCGGCCGTCAGACGCCCATTTTTGACTCCAAGCTCATCCTTGACGACGGTGGGACCGGCGTAATCGTAGTTGTATCCGGCAGGGATGAATCCAGGCATCTCGGAGACAGAGACTTCCGCGCAGACGTTGCTGTCCTCTCCATAATAAACCAGGATGTCAGCCACCGCCTTTCCTCTCTGGAGCATATAGCAGCTACGAGCGAGGTAGTCGGTCCACGCCCTGGCCTCGTCGGCCCAAGTCTCATGGCGGTTGAACCACTGGCCGTAAGGGCCGAGTCCTAATCCGGGGAACACGTCGTCCAGCGGCTGGTGGGCTGATTCGTGTATGACGAAACGATTGACTCCGTGGGCCATCTCCCAGTCGGCTGTGGACTTGAGTACTCTCGGAGTGTATTTGTAGGCGCTCTGGGAAGTGCCGTGGGCGGTAAGTGACTCGGCGGCGACGATGTTCTGGCCGTAGATGTGGGCGACGGAAGCGGACTCCCTGATGTCAGCCGCTGCCATCGAGGCTGAGCCGGCGTCAATCCAACATGCGGACATCGGCACCGTGGAAGTGCGCTTGACATCCATTCCGTCAGCGATGTAGGCCCTTCCACACTCATGGGACTCGCTGTATCGTCCCTTCATCCCATACTCTTTGACAAAGTCGTTTATCTTGTCGTAGCCGTCAGCGTAGAGCTCCGCTATCGTGACCGTCCAGTCTCTCAGGAAGGCCTCGCTTTTCTCTATTGATCCCACGATCTCACCGGTCAGGACAGGCAACCATGGTACTAGGTCATAGCCCCGTCTTGTGCGGAACTCCTCGATCATCCCGGGAGTCCAGTTCTGGCAACCTGCCTCGTAGCTGTCTGTGAGAATGTACTGGATGCCCCTCTCTCCCAGAAGCCCTCCTGTGGCCTCCTTGTACATGTCCAGGTACTTGTGGAAATACCTTGACCAGGCTCCGGGGTCGAGCTTGTCGACCTCCAGACCTGTGGCTTCCGCAGGGGCCGGACCGTTCTTGTGGCCTGTCAGGGAATATCCCAACCGCAGTACTTTCCAGTTCCCCTGGGGAGCATCCCAGGTCAGAGTCCCATCCTTGACATTGCCGGTAAGGTCGATCACTTCGGTGGCGAAATCCCCGTCTGTCTGGGTGTAAAAGTCGTGGATGTCGTGCGGGGCGCAGAATCCCGCCTTCTCTTCAGCATGGGTCACTCTTCCAGTAGGGTAGAGGTTGAACTCGCTGACCATCAATCCGTTCCCGACGTTGATCGCCTTCAAGCGGAAAAACTTTCCTTTAGCCTCAGGAAAAGACACAGTCGATCTTCCGCAACTCGTGCTGGGGATCTTGGCGACTTCGGTGAAAACCACCCCGTCATCGCTTCTCTCCAGAGAGACATCCCAAGAGGCGCCGGACAGGTAGGGCCAAGGCCTGACCCTGCCATCTCTGGTCGAGACAGCCCTGAAACTGACCTCTTCAGGGAACTCATAGGTTATCCATGCAAACCCCTCCTTGCCGGCGGGAAGAAGGGCCGCGTCATCAAGATCCTCTCCAGAGAGGCTCTCGAGGGTGAAATTCCCCCCGGAGGAAGTAACCTTGACTTCCATGTCCCTAAGCGCGAAATCACTCTCCGGTTCCTTGACTGCCAGCACGGCTATGTCCTTGTAGAATTCTTCGGATGATCCTTTGACATTCTGGAAGTTGCCGGCCGCCTTGAAAGGCTCCGGAAGGCTGCCGGAGAAACGCTGTCCTCCTTTAACGCGCATGTCCCTCCAGACCAGCTTTTTCATGGCGTCCTCCGGAGTCACCCAGGGACCACCGGTGCAACTCCATCCTGGCGAGCTGGCCACGGTCATCTCCATCCCCAGCGAATCTCCAAGGGCTATAGCGTAGCGGAATGCGTCCTTCCAGTCGTCATGCATGTAGACCATTCTGTTCTCGACGACCTGCGGCACGCCGATCCCGGCGTCGAAATGATGGAAACCTCCAATCCCGATCCGGTCCATCCAGAGAAGATCCTCACGGATGCCTTCCTTCGTGATGTTGCCGTTCATCCAGTGCCACCACAGGAACGGACGAGCCTCCCTCGGGGGCTCGGCAAATCCGGCCTTCAGGTCGGAGAGAGACTCGGAAGACTGTTTGACAGAACAACTGACGGCTAAGCATAAAGCCGTGAGCGTCAGGAATATCCGGCGCTGGTTAGATAAACGGTTCATATTCACTGTAACTATTCTTGCTCGCTGTAAAGGCGAATGATATTCAAAATAACCTCGGAGGCTTTCTCCATTGACTCAAGGGGAACGAACTCCATCTTGCCATGGAAGTTCAGTCCGCCGGCGAAGATATTCGGGCAGGGGAGGCCCTTAAAACTCAGGTTGGCGCCATCGGTACCGCCTCGGATAGGCTGGATCTTAGGCTTGACTCCAGCCATCTCCATTGCCTTGACAGCCTTCTCGACCACATGGTAATGAGGCTCGACCTGCTCGCGCATATTGTAGTACTGGTCCTTGATGACAGGGGTGGCGGTACCTTCCCCATATTTGAGATTGATGAAGTCGCAACATTCTTCAATGGTCTTCTTCCTCTTCTCGAATATGGCCCTGTCATGGTCACGGATGATGTAGGTCATGGACGCTTCTTCGACGGATCCGGAGAATCCGATCAGGTGGAAGAAACCTTCGTAACCCTCTGTGTATTCGGGCCTTTGCTCGACCGGAAGCAAACCGCCAAGCTCCATTCCGATGAGGAGGGCGTTGCGCATCTTGCCTTTTGAATATCCAGGGTGGACGTTACGTCCCTGAATACGGATCTTAGCGGAGGCTGCGTTGAAATTCTCGAACTCCAGCTCACCAATCTCACCTCCATCCATCGTGTAGGCATAGTCGGCGCCGAATTTCCCAACATCGAACTTCACGACGCCTCGGCCGATCTCCTCGTCTGGAGTGAATCCGACCTTGATCTCACCATGCTTGAAATCAGGATGTTCCATGATGTACTGGACAGCATCCATGATCTCGGCGACCCCGCCTTTGTCGTCAGCTCCCAGAAGGGTGGTGCCATCGGTCGTGATAAGGGTCTGGCCTATGTAGTGGAGCATCTCGGGGAATTCCGAAGGCTTTAGAGCCAGTCCCGGGACCCCTTTAAGCTCGATCTCCCCACCGTCATATTCGCTGATTATCTGCGGCTTGATGTTCGCTCCAGAGGCGTCGGGGGCAGTGTCCACATGGGCTATGAAACCTATGGCGGGAACTTTGGCATCTGTGTTTGAGGGGATCGATCCCATCACGTAGCCATATTCATCGAGAGTCGCCTCGACCCCCATCGCTTCAAGCTCGTCCCGGAGCATCCGAAGCAGATTGAGCTGCTTCGGGGTCGATGGCTGGCTTTCCGAATTCTCGTCACTCTGTGTGTCCACAGCGACGTATCTTAAAAATCTGTCAAGTATCTTTTCCATATCTTTTCGTCATTTTTTATTAACCCTCATTGACGACATGACCATGTACGCTATCAGCGCCACAAAAGGAACAATCGCGATCGCCTCGCCGTAGGCGGCATGCCAATCGGAGAGGAACCAGTTCACGTTGAAGAACTTAAGGAGCGCGCTTACGACTCCCATCAAGGCGCCGCCGGCGATGAAGCCGGAAGCGATCAGGGTACCCTTGTTCATACGCTCGTCGTTGACCTTCTTGTCCTTGGTCCTTGTGCTGACGTACCAGGAGATCGCTCCACCGACAAGCAGCGGGAGGTTGAGGTCGATCGGGATGAACATTCCCAGGGCGAAGGCCAGGGCGGGAACCTTGAACACTGTCAGAAGGATGGCGATCACGGCTCCAATGCCATACAGCAGCCAAGGGGCTCCTCCGCCGTTCATCATCGGCTGGATCACAGCGGCCATGGCGTTGGCCTGGGGAGCGACGAGGGCCTGGTCACCCACGAATCCGTAAGTCTTGTTGAGGACCAGCATTACTCCGCAGACAGTGGCGGCGGCGACAGCGACTCCGGCGAACTTCCAACCCTCCTGCTTTTTGGGCGTGCTACCGATCCAATAACCGATCTTGAGGTCGGTGATGAAGGATCCGGCCACGCTGAGAGCGGTGCAGACAACTCCACCGATGATCAAGGCAGCGGCCATGCCGGCATTGCCTTTCAGACCCACGGCCACGAGGATTAAGGATGCTATAATCAAGGTCATAAGAGTCATTCCGCTGACCGGGTTGGTTCCTACGATGGCGATCGCGTTAGCCGCTACCGTCGTGAAGAGGAAAGAGATCACTCCAACAATCAGCAGCCCGACTAAGGCCTGCCAGATGTTGCTGACAACTCCACCGAAGGCGAAAAAGGCGAATATTGCGAGCAGGGCGATCACGATCCCGAAGACGATGGTCTTCATCGGGATGTCCTCGTCAGTACGGAGATCCTTCGCTTTGCTCAGGGTGGCATTATTGTCGTCCTTGGCCAGCGGGCCCCGGAACTCCCTGACAGCCAGCCCAACCGCCGACTTGATCACCCCGAAAGACTTGATGATTCCGATGATTCCGGCGGTGGCGATGCCACCAATGCCGATGTGGCGGGCGTAGTCTTTGAATATCTGGTCAGGAGACATCTGTGAGATCGTCTCTGTCACTCCGGTGTTCATCAGGTCGATCACCTGCCCGCCCCAAAGGATATTCATCAGCGGGATGATGACGAGCCACACGAGGAGGCTTCCGCAGCAGATCACGAAGGCATATTTCAGACCTATAATATAACCGAGGCCCAGGACCGCCGCGCTGGTGTTGATCTTCAGCAGGACTTTGGCTTTG
>Ga0310695_10008475_pt1 | contig 15879 bp, 8 predicted proteins | sample RumenRJG_04DNA_FD_203882 | JGI IMG/M metagenome (GOLD analysis project Ga0310695, IMG submission 203882) | Bovine rumen microbial communities from Lethbridge, Alberta, Canada - RJG_04 (v2) (version 2) | ecosystem: Host-associated > Mammals > Digestive system > Stomach > Rumen | place: Canada...
CCTGGAGTCAACGACGACTATTACCGCACGCTCGACTGGTTCAAGGCCGTGTATAACACGCCCTACTAGTTCTCGGCGCCTCATTGAACGGTTATTCGTAAATTCACGCAAGGCCGCCAAGTTTTAAGAACTACTTGGACAACTTTCTTTATTATTTAATAACTGAGCAGTCTGAATTATCTGAGGGCATCCACCTCCCATTGCCCTCACGCTAAGCCGCAAAGTCGCTAAGTTTTTTCTTAGTGTCTGGGGGAAGTCTCAGCGTTGCTGTAGAATGTAGGGCCTCGCCTTGGCGTGGCCTCAATGCACCTGGATGTAACACACTGACATACTGCCTTTTTCCCGCTGCCTCACGGTAGCAACGGCCACGCCAAGGCGAGACCCTACTGAGAACAGTGGGTTTCTAACGCATTTAAGTTAATGAAAATCAGTTAATTAATATCGGAATTGCAATTAATGTTTTTTAATTTTTGAAAAGCGGGATTCCTGAGCACACTATTCCAAATAAATTAGATTTTTGCTTTATCGTGTAAGTATATGACGGATAACGATTTAATGACAACCTAAAATTTTTTAAAAAAAAATTAAAATCTCATGTAGATAATTCCGAAAAAGGTAGTATTTTTGCAATTGGAAATTAATAGAAAAGTTTTATCCGATTTACTGAAAAAATATCCTAGGAAAACTATGCTAGAGGGAATAGCATTTAATGTGTTGAATCACAGCCACTTACTACCCACACCAATTGCTAGGAGACGGTTTTGGGCTGGTTGTGTGACCTTGGGGCATCGCCTCGGGTCAAGTGTCATGTCCATCCTGCTGCTGGCAGGCATGCTGAGCGCATGCAGCAAGGACGAGCCCAAGTCATTGGGGTCGGCTCCCGTTGTTGTGTCCCTGCAACTGGACACGGCCATGATCGACTATCTGGTCATCGACAATGACTCCCGCGCCATTTCTCCATTTGATTTGCGCTGCCAGGTTGCTGCCTATGCCCAGGGCATCAACGGCAGCCTGTCGGCCGAGCCTGTTGCCCGCCAGACGGTGACCTTCAACGCTGCCGGCCAGTCCACCGAGTGCCGCATGGTGCTCCCCTCGGGCCGCTACCGCATCCTGGCCTGGGCCGACCACGTTGACGCCGGCACGATTGCCGACAAGTACTACGACACGTCCAACCTGGGCGACATCACCTTCAAGGGGCAATATGACGGCAACAACGACTACCGCAATGCCTATGCAGGCGGGGCCGACGTCGAGTTCAGCGTCCTGCTGGGCGACACGACGACCGTTGTCCGCCAGCCGCTGTCACTGCGCTCCATCATGGGCAAGGTCAAGTTCATTTCCACCGACTACAACGCCTATGTCGAGAAAGGCCAGAACCTGCGTGTCCTCGTGGCCTACAACGGTTTTCTCCCCAACCATTACAGCCTGACGCGTGGTGTCCCCTTTGATGCGACGACGGGCGTCAGTTTCCTGTCACCGATGACCGAGGTCAGCACCTCGGGTGACGGCCAGGCGACGCTGGGCTATGACTATGTGATGGTCAACGGTGAGGAGTCGAGCGTGACGATGACGATAGGCCTGTATGACGACGAGGGCAAACTCGTTGGCACTTCAGGGTCGCTCAACGTGCCCATCAAGCGCGGCGGCATCTCCATCGTCAAGGGGCACTTCCTGACCAAGACGTCCAGTGGCGGCGGCGTCGGCATCGACCCGAGTTTTGACGGCGACATCAACATCTACTATTGATCACAAAACAATCACAACAATAAAAAACCAAAAATGACAATGAACACAAGAAAAATCCTTTACTTGACGATGCTGATCGCAATGCTGCTGGGAACAACAGCATGCCAGCAAGAAGACGACCCCACGGTGGGTAAAGTCAAGGTGACCTTTATTGCCGAGTTGCCTGACCTGCCCGAGAGGATCGACTCGCGTGCCATCGGCGACGGTGACTATGCCAACGAACTCTTCCTGTGGGTCTATGACGACGAGGGACGTGAGATTCCAGGCTTGCGTCAGCACAACATCGGTTTCCAGGGCAAGATCGCGCGTGTCACGGTTTACCTCACTCCTGGCCACACCTATGGGTTCGCCTTCTGGGCACAGCACAAGGACATTTTGAGTTATGTGCCCGGCAACAGCCTGATCAACATGTACTATGACGTGGACTGTAATGACGAGACGCGCGACGCCTTCTGGAACTGGATTCCTAACCTAGAGGTGACCGAAGCCGGAGAAATCACCCAGGACATCATCCTGGTGCGCCGCCTGTCTCAGGTCAACTGCGGTATCACCCTCGAAGCCTATCAGGAGGCCAAGCGTGCCGGTGTGGACCTCAAGGACTATGACTCGGAACTGATACTGGAGAGCACCAGCGGCGAGCCCATCGCCTACAACTGGTTCAATGTAGTGGACGGCAAGCCCATCACCTATGACAATGACCACATGGAGTGGAATCTTGACTTTGCCAAGTCACCCATGCCCAACGAGCCCCTGCGTGTGGGCACCATCTCCTACATGTACCTCGCGCTGTCCTATTTCCAGCCTCTCGTGGATGTATATACCCTGGCCAATGCTACCCTGGTGCTGCATCACAAACTCGGCCTCAAGCCCGACATCACTTACACCTGGCCCAACTCCAGGTTCAAGGGCAACTACCGCACCAACCTGCTCATCAGGTCGCTGACCGAGAGCGTCAAGTTTGACGTCATCATCGACCAGAACTTTGCCAACCAGGACTACAACTATGACACCGACGGCAATCCGCTTCAATAAGTAGAAACGTGGGACTAGCAACTAAAAAAACCGAAACAATGAACAAGACATTATTATACCTAGCGACAATGCTTGTCATGGTCCTGACGATGGCGGCTTGCAGCAGCGAGGATGACATCATCACCACCGGCGACGAGATGAGCGTCACGTTTACCGCAACGCTCGACCAGTATATCGACAGCCGTGCCATCAGCGACGGGTCGATGGTGGACAAGTTGATTTTCATCGCCTATGACCAGGACGGCAACGAGATTGCCGGACTGCGCCAGGAGGACGTTCCCGTTACCGGCGGCCGTGCCACCGTCAACACCCGCGTGGTCAAGGGACACCGTTACACCTTTGCCTTCTGGGCACAGAACAGCAACTGCACGGCCTACTCCTTCACCAGCGACCACAAGTCGCTCAACGTGGACTACAGCGGTTATGCCAACGACGAGTCGCGCGACGCCTTCTACGCCGTCAACACCGACTTTGCCACCAAGCCCGTCACCGAGCCGTTTGAGAAGGAGGTCGTCCTGCACCGCCCCTTCGCCCAACTCAACTTCGGCACGACGGCCGAGGATATGGAGTCGGTCGATGCCTATGCACCGGCCACGGGTTCACGCATCGTCATCAACGAGGGCGTCTGCTCGACGCTCAACCTGCTTGATGGCATGGCCAGCAACCCTGTCAAGGTCGAGACCGAGGCCGGCCCGTTCCCCAGCGAGAAACTCACCGTCGAGGGCGAGCAATATGAATACCTGTCGATGAATTACCTGCTGGTGGGCAACGAGCGCAGCGAGATCAAGGGCATCACCATGACGACGGTCATGAACCGCCTGGGCAAGGATGCCTCCTATCCCCTCCAGATTGAGTCGCTGCCCGTGCAGCGCAACTTCCGCACCAACATCGTTGGCCGCCTGATCACCAAGGATGTTCAATTCGACGTTGTCATCGACCACAGTTTTAACGGCGAGATCGTCCACTATGACGACGAGATCAACTGGAACTATACAGTTAAGAAGCCGACTTTCTCTAGCGGCACCTATATCATCAATGAGCCGACTGAACTGGCCTGGTTCCAGGACAATGCGCCTGTCGAGGGCAGCACGATCAAGTTGATGCACTCGTTCAACATGAATGGCGGCGCGCTCACACCGCTGCTGCGTGGGGCGCGCAATATCACCATCGATGGCAACGGATTCCTGATCAGCGATTTTAAGATCACCGGTGTGGGCAGCGCGGCCCTGTTTGGCAACGCCGAGGGACTCACCGTCAAGAACCTCACGGTCAATAATGTTAATGTAACCGCCACGCCCGACGGCCAGGGCAACGCCGTAGCCGGCGCCCTCGTGGCCACGGCAACGGGCACGCTGACCCTTGAGAATGTCACTGTCAACTATCCCGTCATCATGGGCTCCTGCATGGTGGGCGGCATGGTAGGCCAGGTGGCTGCCGGGGGCAATATCGTCATGACGGGCAGCAAGGTGGCCAATGCCATCGTCGAGAATGTCGAGAATGCCGAGAACGGCACCCGTCAGGGCTTGGCCGGCGGCATCGTGGGCTATATCGCCAGCGGCGCCACGGCACAGCACGTGTTCACCTCCTGTGAGGTCTATAACACCGTGGTCAAGGCACGCATGAGCGACGACTCGCTCACCAGCGGCAAACTGCTGGGCGCCCTCGAGGGCAATAGCGACAACGACGACGTGCGCATCAATGGCTGCACCATCATGGTCAACTTCCAGGGCCTGGACGAGGATGCTGCTGCCCAGCAGTCGCCCTACGGGGCCGACCAACTCATCGGCGGCAACCAGCACGGCAAGGGCCATATATATATTAATAATGTGGAATTGCCACTCAATAACTAGAATATTCAATAACCAATCAATAACAAACAATTTTAAAACAACCACTTTATGAAGAAATGTTTATTCCTTGGTGCTATGGCAGCGATGCTGCTGGGTACCGCGTCCTGCTCCAGCGACATGGAGCCGACGATGGGCGGTGAAACGCCTGTAAGTTTCTCAATCAGCCTAGGTGACGACATCGACAGCCGTACCATCAGCGACGGCTTGAAGGCCAACCAGTTGAAGTTTGCCGTGTTTGAGAACGGCACCGAGATCACTGCTCTGGCACAGAAAGTGCCCGTAGCCAACAAACAGGCTACCGTTACCACTCGCCTGGTCAAGGGCCACACTTACCAGTTCGTCTTCTGGGCTCAGGATAGCACTTGCACCGCCTATAATACCGATAATATGGCGGCTATCAAGGTCAACTACGAGACCGTGAACTGCAACGATGAGACGCGTGACGCATTCTACAAGATGGACGAGATTACCGTAACCAAGGCCTTTGAGCAGGAAGAGGTCTTGACCCGTCCCTTCGCTCAGATCAACTTCCTCGCCAGCGACGCTGCCGGTGTGGTCAATGTTGACCAGTACCAGAGCCAGGTGACCGTCACCGGCGTTCCCACCACGCTCAACACCCTCGAAGGCACTGTGGCCGATCCCACCAAGGTCACCACCTATGCCTACACCACCATCCCCAAGGAGACGCTGGCAGGCTATGAGACCTACAAGTATGTGGCCATGAACTATGTGCTCGCCGCTACCGACAAGGAGATGAAGACTGAGGTCGCCCTCACCGTCAAGGACGAGAAAGGCGCCGAGGTCAACACCGTGACCGTAGCCAACTGCCCCGTGCAGCGCAACTACCGCACCAACATCTTCGGTGACCTTTTTACCCTCCAGGGCAAGTTCAATATCACCATCGACCCGATCTACGCTGGCGAGTTTAATCTCCCCGAGAAAGTTTGGGACGGCACTCTCAAGGAGCCCGCAAACATCACTGGCGATGTCATTGAAATTAATGATGGTAGCGAACTCGCTTGGGTTTTGAACAACGTAACCAATGGAACATCTTTGGCAGGCAAGACCTTCAAGCTTACCGATGACATCAACTTAGGCATGCTGGATTGGCCTTTAGTTAATGCTCAATGCGCTTTCACGCTTGATGGCAATGGAAAAACGATCAAGGGTCTGAAGTCAACTGGCGGCAATTATGGTGGATTAATTGGCAAGTCAAATAAGCCTATCGTGATTAGAAACCTCACGATAGCCGATTCTGAAATTGATGCATCAGGAAGAACTGGTAATGAGAATGCAGCTGGTGCTTTTATTGGATGGAGTGATTATGGTACCACATATATTACTTTGGAGAATTGTGTGTCAAAGAATGTCAAACTAGGCAGAGCACAATATAATGGCGGATTAGTTGGATATGCTTCAAATATGGTCATCACAAATTGTGTAGTGTTAAATGACGAAATCGTTTCAGATTATGATGAAAGTGGCGATTATAAAGGACATTCTGGCTGTGTTGCCGGATACGGTAATCAAAACGCTACTATTACCAACACAAGTGTTACCGATAGCAAAATTACAGGCCGAAATGACAGGGGCCGCGTAGGTATCTTCTATGGAACAGCCCAGGCATCGGTAACAATTGGCACTGGAAACAGTGTGAAGAATGTAACGATTTTAGGTAACCCGGCCACTAGCACCAACTTAGTTGGCGCTGTGGACAACCGTTCCGACAAATCAAATGACGGTAGCGTAGTATTCGAATAATAACTAATTATTAATATAAAACAATTATGAAGAAATGTTTATTCATGGGTGCTATGGCAGCGATGCTGCTGGGTACCGCGTCCTGCTCCAGCGACATGGAGCCCGCCATGGGCGGCGAAATGCCCGTTAGTTTCTCCGTCAGCCTGGGTGACGACATCGACAGCCGTACCATCAGCGACGGACTGAAGGCCAACAAGTTGAAGTTTGCCGTTTTTGAGAACGGCACCGAGATCCACGACCTGGCTCAGACCGTGGACGTGGTCGACAAGAAGGCTACCGTTACCACCCGCCTGGTCAAGGGCCACACCTATTCATTTGTATTCTGGGCTCAGAACAGCGCTTGCACTGCCTATAACACCAGCGACATGAGCGCCATCAAGGTGGACTACACCAGCGTGAACTGCAACGACGAGACCCGTGACGCCTTCTACAAGATGGACAGTTTCACGGTATCCGAGGCCTTTGAGAAGGAAGAGGTCTTGACCCGCCCCTTCGCACAGATCAACTTCCTGGCCAGCGATGCCGCCGGCGTGGTCAATGTTGACCAGTACCAGAGCCAGGTGACCGTCACCGGCGTTCCTACCACGCTCAACACCCTCGACGGCACTGTGACCGATCCCACCGAAGTCACCACCTATGCCTACACCACCATCCCCAAGGAAACGCTGGAGGGCTATGAGACCTACAAGTATGTGGCCATGAACTATGTGCTCGCCGCCACCAACAAGGAGATGAAGACTGAGGTCGCCCTCACCGTCAAGGACGAGAAAGGCGCCGAGGTCAACACCGTGACCGTTGCCAACTGCCCCGTGCAGCGCAACTACCGCACCAACATCTTCGGTGATCTTTTTACCCTCCAGGGCAAGTTCAATATCGAAATTAACCCGATCTATCAGGGCGAATTCATCCTCCCCGAGGTAACCAATGAAGTTACCAGTACAAATGGCCAAAAGTATTCAACTCCTAGTGAAGCAATTTTGGCTGACAAAGCCGCTGGAATTCAAGATATCGTTTTGACTCTGTCAAAGGGTACCTACACTGATGTATTGTGCAATAACAATTTGGGTACATTCAATAGTCTTACTATTAAGGCTGCTGATGGTGTTGATCCCGCAGATGTTATTATTGATGGTCAGTGTTTCTTCTCCTCACGCAATGTAACCATGAAGGGCATTACTCTCACTAATGCCAATGCACCAGGCCTGGCTGCAATTGAAGATCAGTATGGTGGAAATGGTAAGGGTTTCCAAACACAGAAGTCCTTGGTTCTCATTTGGACCAGTGGCACCTATAATTTTGAGAATTGTATCTTTAACAATGTGAGTCCGGATGCAACAGGTATTTATACTTATTGGTTGACTGAACAGACCACAGTAAATGTTAAGAATTGTGTTTTCAATGGCGGTGGCAACTATCAACGTGCTATTCAGATTTATGGCTTAACAACATCAACCATTGAGAATTGTACCTTTACTGATGTTTATCGCTACGCGGCATGTATTCACGGCGGTAGCAACATCATTAATTGGATAGACAATACCGTTCTTGAGGAAGGTCTTAACCCCTCTAAGAAATGCAATGCCATTGAGCACGGCTCAAGTTCATATGCTCGTGGTGCTAATGATCCCCAGGATCAGATTTATGTTAAAGGTGGAAATTATCCTGAAACAGGTAATAAGTTTGTTCCATATACTATCGCCTATGATGAGCAGCCCATCTTGACGGGTACAATGCCTGATGGTAGTGCGGCAATTTGGCAATAATAATAGATTAATAAATCTCATTAATCATTACGACTTGGGCAACAGTTGTTTAACAAGAAACAATGATACTAACAAGAGTTGTCACAGTTGCTCAACTGTTGTTCAAGTTGTCTGAAAGATATAGGAAATCAGTCAATAAAAACTATAAACCTTTTAAATTTTGTGTAACTTTATGAAGAAGATTTTATTCTTTGGTATGCTGGCAGCGATGCTGCTGGGTACCGCGTCCTGCTCCAGCGACATGGAGCCCACTATGGGCGACGACATGGTAAGGTTTACCATCGAATTGCCGGGTAACATCGACAGCCGTGCCATCAGCGACGGCCTGACCGCTAACAAGTTGACCGTGGCCGTTTATGACGACCAGGGCAAGGAGTTGCCTGACATCCGCGTAAACCAAGACATTCCCCACCAGACGACCGTTAGTTTCAAGCTCGTTAAGGGCCAGAAGTACAGCTTCGCCTTCTGGGCACAGGCCGCGGGCGCACCCTACGACTTCAACACCGCTGACGGTACTGTTTCCGTGAGCTACGAGAATGCTAAGAGCAACGACGAGACGCGTGACGCTTTCTACTGGTATGAGGCTGACCTCGAGGTAAACGGCCCGATTGAGAAGACCATCTACCTGTATCGTCCGTTCTGCCAGCTGAACTTCGGTGCCAGCGACTATCAGGACGCTATCAAGGCTGGTGTTAACGCCACCAAGAGCGCCGTGACTGTAAAGAAGGCTGCCAACCTTTTCAATCTGAAGACAGGTGAGAGCTCTGGCCAAGTTGACGTTACCTTCACCAAGGCGATTCTGCCCAACGATCCCGCAACGCTGACTGTTGAGGGCAATCCCTACCAGTGGATGGCCATGAACTACTTCCTGGTTCCCAACAATGAGGCTACCATCGAGACCTCGTTGGCCCTGTATGAGGACGGTAACGAGACCGCCGTTCGCGAGGTTTCCGTTCCCAACGTGCCCGTGAAGAAGAACCACCGCACCAACATCGTGGGTAACCTCTTCACCGAGGACGTGAACTTCAACGTCATCATCGATGAGAATTTCGACAACGTTGATTACGACATCATCAATGGCGAGCTTATGCTCAAGAACGCCATGACCATTGAAGAGATCAATGGCTTAATTGCAAATCGTGGCGGCGCCTTTGCTCTCGCTGAGGACCTCGATCTTACCGCTCCTATCGTTGTTCCCACGGGAGCCAAAGCAACCCTCAACCTCAATGGCCACAAGATCTCTAACACGACCGAAATCTGGGTTGGTGATAACTGGTCGCTGATTTCGGTACGCGGTGGCGATTTGACCATCAATGGTAACGGCCAGGTAATTGGCAAGGAGAATGACTGCTATGCCTTAGACGTGTGTGATGGCGGTAACCTGGTTATCAATGGCGGTGACTATAATGGCAACATCTCGGCACTGTATGTATATAAAGGCCATGCCGAAATTAATGGTGGCTCGTTCACGATTCAGCAGTTGCTAAATGGAAATGACTACCGCTTTGAGTTGAATCTGTACGATGCCAGCCGCAGGGATGGAACCGCGTCGATTGTTGTCAAGGGCGGCAAGTTCTATATGTTTGATCCCGCCAACAACCTCGCAGAAGGTGTCGGCACCAACTTCGTTGCTGCTGGTTACGAGACTGTCCAGGACGGCGACTGGTATGAGGCCAAACCCATCCAGGCTACTCCGGTGAGCACCGAAGCCGAACTTGCTGAGGCTTTGGACGCTACTGGCAAGTCTACGATTTCGGTAAAACTGATGAATGATGTTGACTTGAGCTTTGGCGCTCGTGTAGGTTATGGCGACGCTTCGACTAAGGACATTATTATCGATGGTAATGGCCACAACCTGAACCTCCATGGTAAAGACAGTGACTGGTCGAGTTTCGGTGCCAATGGCGACGCAAATCTGACCATCAAGAATGCTAATATTACCTTTACGAGAGATAATGGTGGTAACAACGCATGGAACAACCACGCTATTAATCTTATTAATAAAGGCGCAGGCAAGATTTACCTCAAGAATTGTGACATAAGCAATTCGGTTTCGATAGCAAATGATGCTGTTATTGAGGATTGCAATTTCACTGAGGTTGGTTTTTACACGCTGATGATTAAAGCGAACGTTAACAACACTGTTGTTAAGAATTGTACCTTTACTGCAACCAATGATGGTCGTGGCATCAAGGTTATTGACCAGTACATCGACGAGGCCAATCGTGTACAGTGCAATATCAACATCAGCGATTGCAGTTTTGAAACCGCCAACAAAGCAGCAATTCTCGTCACCAACACCGCTGGTGCCAAGATTACTGCCAGCAATCTCGACATTACCAAGGTCGCTAAAGACCAAGTCAATGCCGTTTGGAACGATAGCGGTCGTAAGGATGCTTGGGACCTTGTTGAGGTCTTCGGTTGCACCAAGAAGCAAGAGTAATCAATCTCATTAATTCAGATGACTTGAACAACGGATTGAAAAACAAGAGTTGTCACAGTTGTTCAACTGTTGTTCAAGTTGTCTGAAAAAACTGATTTTTTTAAAAAAACTATAAACTTCTAAATTTAATAATCGTATGAAGAAAATTTTATTTTTGGGTATGTTGGCAGCGATGCTGCTGGGCACCGCGTCTTGCTCCAGCGACATGGAGCCGACGATGGGCGGCGAAATGCCCGTAAGTTTCTCCGTCAGCCTGGGTGACGACATCGACAGCCGTACCATCAGCGATGGTCTGAAGGCCAACACGTTGAAGTTTGTCGTCTTTGAGAACGGCACCGAGATCCCCAAACTGGCTCAGACCGTGGCCGTGGCCGACAAGAAGGCTACCGTTACCACTCGCCTGGTCAAGGGTCACACCTACCAGTTTGTCTTCTGGGCTCAGAACAGCGAGTGCACCGCCTATAACACCGAAAATATGGCGGCCATCAAGGTCAACTACGAGACCGTGAACTGCAACGACGAGAGCCGCGACGCGTTCTACAAGGTGGACGAGATTACCGTAAACGAGGCCTTCGAGAAGGAAGAGGTGCTCACCCGCCCCTTTGCCCAGATCAACTTCCTGGCCAGCGACGCTGCCGGCGTGGTCAATGTTGACCAGTACCAAAGCCAGGTGACCGTAACCGGCGTTCCCACCACGCTCAACACCCTCGACGGCACTGTGGCCGATCCCACCAAGGTAACCACCTATGCCTACACCACCATCCCCAAGGAGACGCTGGCAGGTTATGAGACCTACAAGTATGTGGCTATGAACTACGTGCTCGCCGCCACCGGCAAGGAGATGAAGACTGAGGTCGCCCTCACCGTCAAGGACGAGAAAGGCGCCGAGGTCAACACCGTGACCGTTGCCAACTGCCCCGTGCAGCGCAACTACCGCACCAACATCTTCGGTGACCTGTTCACCCTCCAGGGCAAGTTCAACATCGTCATCGACCCGATTTACAACATCCCCGACAACAACTATTTGAATGACGCTGAGGCAATTGCTGAGGCAATTATGACGCCTGGAGCAGTTGTGAATATTGCTCCTGGAATGGAACTTAATCTTGATCTTCGAACAATTGCTGAGGGTGTAACCATCAATGGTAACGGCTCGAAACTGATATTGAACCAAACCACCAACAATGTGAACTCGAAAGGTATCACACTTAATGGATTTACCATTGACAACACTCAGGGTGGTACTGCCTCTATCGTAGTGAATGCTAGCGGATTCTCACTCAAAGATTGTGTGTTTAAGCCATCAGCAGCACATACTTTTGGTGTATATTTGACAAACATGAGCGAGGACGGTGTGTACAATTTCGATGGTTTAGTCTATGATGCCACGGTTGATAGACGTCTCATCGTAACTGAATGCAAAGGTACTGTCAACATCTCAAATAGTATTCTCAAGAGTGTAGTTTATCCTATTAGCACAGTGAATATCGTTAGTGATTGTGACATTAATGTATCTAACACACAACTCATAGGTTGGACATCATTCAATACCGGTTCTAACCATGTTTATCATTTCGACAATTGCTATTTCGGAAAATTGAACTATGGTTACTTCCGTCCTTATGGTGGAAATGGCACCAATGAAATCATCTTGAATCATTGCACATTCTCTGATGACTATGATGGCGTTAATCCTCAGTTGGGTGCTATTGTTAGAATCAATGAATCAGCATTTGAGGCTGGTACCGCTCTCACTAAAGACAACATCGTGGATACTGGAGGTGCTAATGGTAAAGTTTACATCGATGGCACACTGGTTTTTGATAGTGAAGCTCAATAATTCTTTTAGTAAGACTAACTCTCTGGCTGGTTAAGTAAGCCGGGAGATTACTGATGTCAAGGGGCAGCCGCTGGGTGTTGCCTGAGTGGTTGCCCCTTGTTTTTAAAGAATACTGAAGAATCAAGAACTGAGAAACAATTCGATGAATTCGCGAAATTAGCATTAAAAAAACGGCGCTGCGGATGCCGTGAGACGAGACTCAGAGAAATCCGTGATTTTTTAATCCAGACAACAACACGCTGGCCTCGAGTGCCGGCGACAACATAATAACACAAAAAAACAGACTTACTAACAACTATACACTGAAAATGAAGAAGATTTACACTACATTAATGATGGCCGTTATGCTGGCTGGCGTGGCCGTCGCACAAGAGAATGTGCAGACCCTGACCTTGAATGAGATCATCACCACAGGCCAGTTAAGTGAGTTCTACACCATTAAGGATGACCTGGTGGGCGTGTATGCGCCGCCCCACTTCCCCCGTGTGATTTTTGCCAAGGATGCCGATGGATATGCCAACCGCTCGGAGCCCAGCAAGGAGCAGTACAACGCCGGTCGCCTGTATGACGAGAGGGGCGGCCACTTCGAGACCTATGTGGACGACTTCGGTTATACCGTGGAGCGCTGGGTGGGCTCGTTTGACCAGAGCAACTGGGTGAAGATCTCGCTGCCCGAGGGCAAAGATGCCAAGTACCTGGAGGGCAAGATCATCAAGGGCGGCACGGTGACCGGCCGCGCCAACCTGCAAGAGTTCCCGTGCGCCCCCATCGGCCTGACCATCTCGCTTAAGGACGATGCGCCGCTGCCCGAGGCTGGCGCCGCCCAGGAGTATAACCCCAACCTGTACTGCTGCGGCAACTTCGTCAAGCAGGTGAGTTGGTACTTCGTCAAGCCGCAGAACCAGGAGTATGCCAACGTGCGCTGGGCGGTATTCCATGCTGCCGACACCATGTTCTATGCACCCAAGAACAACTCGGGCCTGCCAGGCAGTTTCCACTTCGACATGAGCCTGTGGGAGCCGCAGCCGGGCATCAACCCGTTCCTGGTGTTTGAGGACGGCCTGCAATATGAGTTCCCGGCCATCATCGAGTTCAGGCTGGGTGTGACCATCGGCCTGATCATCGACCCGGGATTTGACGGCGACATCATCATCTGGGGTGACGATGGCGGCGACGGCGACGGCAACGGCGATGGCGGCAACTACATGAAGGCCCCGCGCCGCATGGATGTCACCAACCTGCCTGGCGAGAAACCCACCTTTACCGACGGTGAAGGCGTGGTCTATCCCTACACCGTGATGGTCTATCCCCTGCGCTTGCCGCAGCCCGGCATCGTCACGGCCGTTGACGAGACGGTAACGCCTGTCAAGACGCTCGTCAGCACCCAGTATGTCGATCTGCAGGGCCGCGTGAGCGACACGCCCTTTGAGGGCCTGAACATCGTGCGCAAGACCTTCAGCGACGGCTCGGTGATGACAATGAAGGCCATCAAGAACAGTTGACCGTTGAACAACCAGAATCAAGATATATAATCGGATAACAATTAAAAAATAATGAATCGTATTATCAAATCACTGGCACTGTCATGCCTGCTGGCCATGGGCGCACAGCAGATGGCCGCACAGGATGTAGAACTCCTGGAGACCTATGAACTGGGCTTCAACGGTGCCGAACTGGAACAGGTGTGGAAGAGCGACGTGTTGCTGGATAATCCTTCCAATGGCATCCAGGGCTATGGAGCGAATGACCAGTTCATCATCCATTGCAACGTCGAGGGTAAACTGAAGTACCATGACCGCAACGGCTGGACCGGTGAGGAAGTGGTGACCAAGGCGAGAAGCGGTAAGGGCATCTCCTATGACGACGCCGGGAACTGGATCTTCAGGCCGATGAACCAGCAGAACAAGTTGCAGCGCACCAAGCCTGAACTGGTGCTGCTCAGTGCCGACGGCACGCGCCGCAGCGAGATTTACTTCCCTGAGAGCATCTTGCCCGACAGCCTCATCATGACGGGTAATGCCTACAGTTATATGGGAACCGCCGCGGGTGACGTCTTCTCGGAGGAGGGTGGACAGTTTGTGTTCACCTCTGCCAAGGCGAACACCACCGACGGTATATTTGTGCTGCGCTTCCGCAACGGACAGTTGGTGGAAGATGAGAGTTTCAGGGCTGGTGCCAGGATTGTGGCCGGCGGTACCGAGATAGACAAGTTTGTGTTCACCACCGAGGTTTATATCCACACGTGGCATGCCTCGGACGGGCAGTTGCACTACCTGTACATCTCGCGCCACGAGAACCCTATCGACATGGTGCTCGACGAGGAGAACCGCATGTTCAATGGCCAGGTCATCGACGTGGAGAACAATATGCCCGAGGGCTACCGCCGCGGACAGGCCAACGGCTATAGCATGTTCTCGATGGGTGGCAGAGACTATATGGTGCTACCTTCACTGCCCAACTGGGAGGATGCCTTCCATGTGATACAAGTGAATCTGGAGGATGGCACATTTGTCCACAAGGGCTATCACAGCAATCAATATCCCAAGTTGCCCGGCCAGGAGCAATATAAATATGAATACATCAGCAGCAACTGGCTCAACGGTGAGGTGGTCGACGACACGACCGCCTACATCTACCAGTACTTCCCCTGGGGCTACATGGCCAAGTACAAGTTTGTGGACCCGATCGTGGAGACGCCGCTGGAATATATCGTCAACGAGGGTGAAGTGAACAACACCTATACCATCGCCGACGACATCATCGGCATCTACATCGCCGTCAAGGAGCCCACCAGGCTGTATGCCAAGGACCTGGGCCGCCACCGCTACCCCTCGGTCAAGGGCGAGGACGAGGTGGACTATGTCAAGGACCTGGCCAAGTTGCAAGTGCCCGAGTGGGACCAGAGCAACTGGGTGCTGCTCGACTTCAACACGGCCGAGGAGGCCCAGAAGTTCTACTCCAGCAACAAGGGCGTCATCAAGGGCGGCACGCTCACCGGCGTGCTCACCAACAAGTTGAACCCCACGATGAAGGTGACCAGTTATGAGGATCCCACCCAGTGGACCGACTATCTGGAGAACTACTATGTGACCGGCAACATGATGGATCCGCTGGTGCAGACCGACAACCAGGGCAAGCACATCTTCTTTGTCGAGCCCAAGCCGCAGGAGTATGTCAAGGTATTCTGGGCCACCTATGACGGTCCCGAGAGTTTCCACTTCCATGCTCCCGACAACCAGCAGGGCAGCAACGGTCATGACTTGAAGGGCAGTTTCAATGTCGATTGGTCGTTGTATCCCGGCAACTACCTGGAGGACTTCATCGAGGGTAACACCTATAACTTCCACGCCATCGTGCGTTACACCAAGCCTCATCACGTCGCCATCGAGGATGGCGAGGAGCCCAGCGGCGCACCTCGCCGTGAGGGTGAAGAGGAAGTGCGCG
>Ga0310695_10008476_pt1 | contig 15878 bp, 13 predicted proteins | sample RumenRJG_04DNA_FD_203882 | JGI IMG/M metagenome (GOLD analysis project Ga0310695, IMG submission 203882) | Bovine rumen microbial communities from Lethbridge, Alberta, Canada - RJG_04 (v2) (version 2) | ecosystem: Host-associated > Mammals > Digestive system > Stomach > Rumen | place: Canada...
CATGCCGGAGCGGGTGTCCTCGGCCCTCGTGAAACACCGCTCCGAAGAGACGGGCCGCGCCGCCGACATCCACGAACGGGACGGGGAATATCTCAAAAGATGCAGGACAGCCGCCGCATACGTCGCCCGAAAATGCGGCTGGACGGTGATCCCCTGCGCCGGGGAAGACGCTCTTCTGCCCGACTCCCGGGAAGAGATCGCCGGACGGGTCTACGAAGCGGCGCGGGATCTGTTCTGACAGGGATCCCGTCAGATTCGGCGTTTTTCCTCCTTTTTTCCCGAAAGGCAAGAAAAAAACGCATCATTGTTTATGATTTGTTAATCGCTTCGGAGCCGGAAGTATGGTATAATATCCTTGACTGACCATATAATGAAAAGGAGAGCGGAACGCCGGTTTCCGCAGAACTGCCATGATACTCGTGTTTTTGGCCGACGGATTTGAGGAAATCGAAGCGCTGACGCCGGTGGATATCCTGAGACGGGCGGGCTTCGACGTAAAGACCGCCGCGGTGGGAAAACCGGAAGGCGAACGCGTCGTGACCGGGTCCCACGGGATCCCCGTGACGGCGGACGCCCGGGCGGAGGACTTTCTCGGCGCGGACCGGATCCCCGAAGCCGTCGTCTTCCCAGGCGGCATGCCCGGCGCGAAGCATCTCGACGAAGACAAAACGGCGGACGCGATCCTCGCCCGGTGCGCCGCGGATGAGACCTGCGTGATCGGCGCGATCTGCGCGGCTCCGATGGTGCTCGGGCACAGAGGACTTTTGGACGGAAAACGGGCCTGCTGCTACCCCGGCTTCGAGAAGGAGCTCAGAGGGGCCGAGGTCGTTCCCGCCTCCTCCGACGCCGGAAGAACGGTGACGGATGGGCGGATCGTGACCGGATGCGGCATGGGCGCGGCGACGGAATTCTCGCTGGCCCTCTTGAAAATCCTGAAAGGAGAAGACGCGGCGGAAGCTCTCCGGTCCGCGGTGCTTGCGAAATGATCAAGAAACAGAAAGACGATATCCGTGAAGAATACCGGGAAAAGAGACGCCAGATGCCCGAGGAGGAGAAATTCCGCCGGGACGAGGCGATCTGCAAGGCGGCGGCCGGATTGGTCTCCTTCCGCTACGCCGAATACGTCCTGCTCTACGCGGCGGCCTCGGACGAGATCGACGTCTCCCCCATCGCCGAAATGGCTTTCGAGCGCGGCAAGAAGGTGCTCTTCCCCCGCTGCGACCGCAAGACCCACACCATGACCTACCACACCGTGAATTCCCTCGACGAGCTTCAGGACGACGGCATGGGCGGCCTCGAACCCCCGGAGGAGAATCCGGTTTACGACGCGGAGAACGAGACGGCGGGGGCGGTCTGCTTCGTGCCGGGCCTCGTCTACGACCGGGCGGGCTACCGTCTCGGCTACGGCAAGGGATTCTATGACCGCTATCTCTCCGGCTTCTCCGGCTGCACCATCGGCGTGGTCTATTCCGACTATATCCTTCCCGAGGTGCCGCGGGGACGGTTTGACGTCACGGTGGATATCCTGCTCACCGAACGGGGCGTCAAGGTGACGAAGGACGCGGGGAAAACGCGCCCCGGAAAGGGCTGATCTTGCGCCCGCGGTTCAAACCTACCGCCGCCGCGCCGCTCTTGATCCTCGCCGTCTTCGGGCTGACGCTGGCCGCGGATCTGATCCCCGAAGACTCCCTCGGGATGCGGGAGAACCCCTACCTTGCGGCGGTGGTCGTCCAGCTTCTGATCTACGCCGTCCCCGCCCTGTTCTACTGCAGGCTCAGGGGGCGGGAGTTCACCCCGAAGCTCCGGCTGAGACTCTTCCGGCCCGCTCAGATCCTCTATGTCTGGCACGCGCTCTGCTGCATGACGTCGGCCTCCGCCCTGCTCTCGATCCTGATGTACCGGATCGCGCCGGAGGCGTTCGCCCGCTCGTCCGTCACCCAGGCCGCGGCTTTCGCGATGGGCAGCGGATTCTTCGACGGGCTCTACGTCGTCGTAGCCTTCGCCCTGCTTCCCGCCGTCACGGAGGAGCTTCTCTTCCGCGGCGTCATCATCGGGGAGTACGAGACCCAGAGCCCGGGGGTTGCGGTTGCCGTTTCGGCTGCGATGTTCGCGATGGCGCATTTCTCCGCCGCCCGGTTCCCCGTCTATTTCGCGGCGGGAGCGGTGCTGGCGTCGGCACTCTACGCGACGAGATCCCTGATCGCGCCGATCCTGATGCACGCCGTCTACAACGCCCTCGTCCTCTATACCGAAAAATACGTTCTTTACATTGTGGACAAGCAGAACATCTCGATGATCCTGCTCGTCGCCATCCTCTGCGCCGCGGCGGTCCTCTCAGCCGCCCTCATGTGCTTCGAAGCGCAGAGCATTTACCGGGGCTATGCCGAATCGAACGTCCCCTCCGAGTACGCGGGATCCGATCGGAGAGGCACGTTCGCTCATATCGCGGAAGCCTTTTTCGCCCCGGGCTTCCTTCTCCTCGTCCTCCTCTTCATCCTTGTGTCCGTGACCCACGGATGAAAGACGGAAAGCCGGAGAGGGAAAGGTCCCACTGAAAGCGAGGTGCCGCTTACGGATAACAATCTCAATAAGGAAGCCTTCGGCGAAACAAGAACCTTCGCCGTGGCGGAGCATTCCGCGGACACCATGAAGGCAAGGATCAACCGGGACAACAGCCAGGCCCTCCGCGCGAAAAAGCAGTCCGCTCTGCCGCCGAAACAGATCGCGCGGCATACGGAGATCCCGTCCCGCGCGGCGCCCCACGGCCGTGTTCAGACGCCCGCGCCCCGGCAGATCCCGGAAAAAACGACCCCCGTCACGGAGGACATGGATTTTGATTTCCTCCCGCCGGAGGGAGCCGCCGAGAGCGCGAACTCCGGAGCCGGCAGATCCTACACCGAATTCAAGCCGGGGGATCTGCAGAAGAATACCCAGCCCGCCCCGGTCCCCGAGACCCCGAGTCCGATCCCGAACAATGCCCCGGCCCGGGACGCGGAACCGGAGAGGACCCCCGCGGCAGTCCCCGCACCCGCGCCGATCGCCGCTGAATCCGCCCCGGCTCGTCCCGCCGTGAACCCCGCGCCTGAAGGAGCAGAACCCGCGGACAGGCAGATCGCACCCCCCCGCGCGGAACGGTCCCTCGATGCGCTCTCCGGGCGTCTGTCCGGCCGTCTTTCGGCGGAACTCTCGGCGGAGGCCGCGCAGAGTCCTCAGAAACCCGTCCCCGCGAAGGCCGCTCCCGGTAAATCCGCAGCCGTTCAGCCGGCGAAGAGCGCGAATCCGATTCATCCCGTCCGGGCCGGAGAAGACCGCCTCGAGAGGCAGATGATGAAGACCCGGACCTCCGACTTCAAAATCGACGCCGACCGCGCGACTGCCGGACGCCGCAAAAAGCAGGAACCCGAAGTACGGGAGGTCTCGGACGAGGGCGGAAATACGGTCCTCAGCGTCATCAAGGCCATCGTCTATATCATCTTCGTGCTCATTTCGGCCATCGCCCTGTCCGTTTTCGGCATCAGCGTCGCCAACGACATTTACGCCTTCGTCAAGCCCGAGGACGCCGTGGAAGTGACGATCCCCGAAAATACCACGCTGGACGAGCTCTCGAAGATCCTCGCCGAAAAGGAAGTGATCCGCTACCCGACGATCTTCAAGTTCTACGCCGTCCATCAGCACGACGACATGGAGTATGTCCCGGGGACCTATACGGTCACGCCCATGATGAACTACGACGCGCTCCTCTCCGAATTCAAGGAGAAGGAAGTCACGGGCACGGTTCGCATCACCATCCCCGAAGGCTACACGACGGACGACATCATCTCGCTCTTCGTGGACAAGTACGGCATCGGCACCCGGGAGGGATTCGTCGACGTCATCCAGAACTACGATTTCGACTACTGGTTCATCCGGGAACTGGAGGAGACCGGCGTCAGCGAAAACCGGATCTACCGGCTCGACGGCTATCTCTTCCCGGACACCTACGAATTCTACCTCAATTCCAGCGAGCAGACCGTGATCAACCGCCTGCTGGTCCGGTTCGGGCAGATCTACACCCGCGACTACCGTTCGGCGACCCAGGAACTCGGATTCACGGTCGATCAGGTGGTCACGCTGGCGTCCATGATCGAGAAGGAAGCGGCGGCGCCCAGCGAATTCTTCAACGTCGCCTCGGTGTTCCTGAACCGTCTCAAGATCCCGGACGTCTTCCCGCGGCTGGAAAGCGACGCCACCGTCGTCTACGCCATCCAGCATGATACGGGGGAGCGCACGGTGGATCTCTACTACGATTCGCCCTACAACACCTATATGTACGACGGATTCCCCCCGGGACCCATCGCCAATCCCTCCGCGTCCGCCATTCTGTCGGTGCTCCTGGCCCAGGAAACCAACTACTACTACTTCGTCTCCGGCGAGGGCATGACCTACTTCTCCGAGACCAAGGAAGAGCACGACCAGCACATCGCGGAGATCGTCGCGGCGGGACAGGCCCAGAATATGGCGGAGCCCTACGTGCCCCAGACTCCCGCGGAAGGACAGCCGTAAACCCGGCAAAAAATCCGAAAAAATCAAAAAAAGGGCTGCCGCGTCTGTCGGAACGGGCGGAATGCGGCGGTCCTTTCTGACGTTCATTCCTTCCGGGCGGAACTTTCCCGCTCCTGCCGCGTCCGGTTCACCTCCGCCCCCAGCAGCACGATCACCGTGCAGAAATACAGCCGGAGCATGAACAGCGTCACCGCCCCGAGGGTCCCGTACAAGAGCGGCGATCCCGGGAAACACCCGAGACAGCGGGTCAGGGCGGAGAAGAGGAACCATCCCGAAGCCGAAAAGAGCGCCCCCGGCAGATGGACCCCCACCCGGCCCGAAAGGATCGGACTCTTCCGCCCCGCCGCGCAGTAGAAGAGGGTGAACACCGCCGCGAGAAGCGCGAACAGAAGCGGCGTCCCCAGCGCGCGGATCAGCACGGCACCTCTCCCTCCCATGATCCCCGCCAGCATGTCGCCGAAGAGCGAAAAGAGCGTCGGAGCGGTCATGGCGGCCGTCACCGCGAGGGTCGAAGGGATCGCCCGGAGCCTGCCGATCAGAGCCCCCTCCCCCTCCGGCGCGTCGTAGATCCCGGCGAGGGAAGCCCGGACCGACGCGATCCCCCGGGAGGCCGACCAGAGGGCGAGAACCGCCTGGACCGACAGAAGCGGGATCCCCGGCCGTTTCGCGATCTCGTCCGCAAATCCGAGGACCGTCTCCCCCACCCGTGCGGAAAGGCCCTCCGGCAGGGGAAGCGTCCGGGGATCCTCGGGCAGGAAGAGCCCCGTGAAGGCGAAGAGCAGGGAGAGGAACGGGACGAGGGAGGTCATGAGATAGAACGACGCCTCCGCCGCCTCGGCGAACACCCGGTCCCGCCTCAGCCGCAGGAGAAATCCCGCTCCCCGGGCGCAGAGTTCCCCGCGCGAGACGACAAACGAACGCATGGACCGATCCCCCCTTCCCGATACCGGTAGTATATGCCGGGAGCCTCCTCAATTATAGCTCTCCCGGGCGGAAGGGGAAAAAACAGCAGAGAAAAGGCAAAAAGAACGCCGGAAAAAGGAGAAAGTCCCCGATGGACACGGAAATGAACGATGAACTGCACGCGGAACGGACCGTGCTCAGGAAAAAGCTGACCGATTCCGCCATGCTCGCCCTGTCCCCGGAAGCCGCCGAAGAGCTCGCCCGGGATTTCGACGCCCTGCGGACCCGGCTCGACGCGGTGGTGCGCTCGGACGCGGCGGGGGGAGAACCTCCCGAGGGGCCGATCCACACAGAGAACCATGAGGTCTCCCTGCCCGAAGAAGCCGAAAAACGCGCAGAAGAAGCGGAGCGGGAGGGCGGATCAAAGGAAGGCCGGGGGCGGATCCTTCTGTGTCAGGCCGCGGGATTCGACGGCGTCAATCTGACTGTGCCGAGGGTGGTGTGAGCGGGATGAATCAGAATCAACTGACGAACATGAGCGTGAAGGAGCTCTCCGAACTCCTCGGATCCGGGGAGATCTCCTCCGCCGGACTGACCGCGGCCTTCCTCTCGAACATGACGCTGAAAGAGCGCGAGATCAACGCCTTCATCACGCCGACGGCAAGGCTCGCTCTGGAAGGGGCGGCGCGGGCGGACCGGATGCGGCGGGAGGCGAAGGAGACGGGAGGGGAAGTCTCTTCCTTCTGCGGGATCCCCTATGCCTTAAAGGATAATCTCGCCGTCCGGGGAGTGCCCCTGACCTGCGCTTCCGAAATGCTGCGGAATTTCGTCCCCGACTACTCCTCGGCGGTTTACGAAAAGCTCGACGGCGCGGGGGCGGTCCTGCTCGGCAAAACCAATCTCGACGAATTCGCGATGGGTTCCTTCTGCGAACGCTCCATCGCGGGTCCGACGCGCAATCCGCTGGATCCGGGACGGTCCCCCGGCGGATCTTCGGGCGGATCGGCGGCTGCGGTGGCGGCGGGGGAGGCTCCCTTTGCCCTCGGATCGGACACGGGCGGGAGCGCGCGTCAGCCGGCGGCCTTCTGCGGACTGGTGTCGATCAAACCGACCTACGGCCTCGTGTCCCGGAGGGGGATGGCCGAACTTGCCTCCTCCCTCGACACGGTCTGCCCGATCTGCCGGACGGTGGAGGACTGCGCGTCGGTGCTCACCCTGCTGGCGGGGCGGGATCAAGGCGACATGACGACCTTTGACGGCGCTTCTTCCTTCGAAGAGGGACTGGACGGAGGGGTCGGCGGGATGCGGATCGGCGTCGTTCCCCCCTCTCTGCTGGACGGATGCTCCCCCGGGGTCCTGCGGGCTCTGGACCGGGCGGCGGAAAAGCTCGCGAAGCTCGGCGCGAGGATCGAAGAGGCGGATCTCCCCCTCGGCATGGCCCTCGAGATCTATCTGATCGTGGCGTCGGCGGAAGCGTCCTCCAATCTCGCCCGCTTCGACGGACTGCGCTTCGGCCTCGGCGGAGAGGGAAAGTCCGCCGCGGATCGGATGCGGGACGCCCGGGCAAGGGGATTCGGCGACGAGGTCAAGCGGCGGATCGTCACCGGGACCTACGCCCTGTCCTCCACCTACGGGGGCGGGTACTACCGAAAGGTCAAGGCCGCGCAGAACGCCGTGTGCCGCGAGACCGAAGAGATCCTCTCCCGGTGCGGCGCGGTCCTGCTCCCGACGGCCTCGGGTCCCGCATTCCGGGTGGGACGGTACGCTTCCGATCCGAATGCCCTGTACAAGAGCGACCGCTACACCACCGTCGCCAATCTGACGGGATGCCCCGCCGTGCAGATCCCCGGAGGCGGCGAGGACGGAATGCCCGTGGGGATCACCCTGATGGGGAAAAAACGCTCGGACGTCCTTCTGCTCCGCGCGGCTTACGCGCTGGAACAGGAGCTTATGACGGACGTGAGAAAGGAGACGGGACGCGATGGCGGAAATACGGTCTGGGATGTCCTCCGGCGCGGAAAATGAATCCGCCGGCTGGGAGGCGGTCATCGGGCTCGAGGTCCACGTGGAACTGAAAACCGGGCGCAAGATCTTCTGTCCCTGCCGGGTATCCTTCGGGGACGAGCCGAACACCGACGTCTGCCCGATCTGCCTCGGGATGCCGGGAGCCCTTCCGCGGCTGTCCGACGGTGCGGTGAGTCTGGCCGTCCGGGCGGGTCTCGCCCTCGGATGCACGATCAACCGCACCTCCTGGTTCGACCGGAAGAACTACTACTACCCCGATCTGCCGAAGGGGTATCAGATCACCCAGCTGGAGCGGCCGGTGTGCGTGGGGGGAGCCGTCCCGATCACGACCTCCCGGGGCCCGGGGAGCGTTCCTCTCGTGCGGATCCACATCGAAGAGGATGCCGGAAAGCTGATCCACCGGGGGGACGAGACCCTCGTCGACTACAACCGGGCGGGGGTCCCCCTCATCGAGATCGTTTCCGAGCCCGCGATGCGCACCCCGGAGGAGGCGAAGTCCTATCTCAACTCCCTGCGCCGGATCCTCACCTACGCCGGGGTCTCGGACTGCCGGATGAACGAGGGATCCCTCCGGTGCGACGTCAACGTCTCCGTGCGGCGGGCGGGATGCCGGGAGTACGGGGTCAAGTGCGAGATCAAGAACGTCAATTCCGTGAACTACGTCGGCCGGGCCCTCGAGGAGGAGATCCGCCGCCAGACAGAGCTTCTGGAGCGGGGAGAAGAAGTCCGCCCCGAGACCCGCCGCTTCAACGAGGACACCGGAAAGACCGAGAAGATGCGGGACAAGGAGGCGAACGTGGACTACCGCTACTTCACGGAGCCGAATCTCCCCGCCCTCACCCTGACGGACGCGTGGATGAAAGCGGTGAAGGACGCCATGCCCCCCCTGCCGGACGAAGCCGCCGCCGATCTCGTCTCCCGTTTCGGCGTAAAGCCGGAGAACGCCGCCCTGCTCACCTCCTCGGTCTATGTGACGGAAAAATTCCGGGAGGCGATGGAGGCCTGCGGATCCCCGGACGAGCGCGCCGCCTGCGAAAACCTCTTCGTCGGGGAAGTCCTCGAAAAGATGGAGCCCGCCTCCGACGAACCGCGGGAGTATATTTCCCCGGGAGCCCTCGCGGGAGTGTGTTCGCTCTACGCGGCGGGAAAGCTCGTGAGCGGGAACGCGAAAAAGCTCCTGCACCTGCTCGCGGCGGAAGGGGCGAGGACGGCGGAGGAGGCAAAACGGCGGGCGGAGGACGAGAACCTCATCAAGATCACCGACCGCGCGTCCCTGATCCTCTTCGCCGAAAACGCCATCCGGTCCTGTCCCGGCGCGGCGGAGGATTACAGGCGGGGCAAGACCGCGGCTCTCCGTCAGATCCTCGGCCGGATCATGCGGGATACCTCCGGCCGCGCGGACCCCGTTCTCGCCTCGGAGATCCTGCGGGAGAAGCTGGAAAATGAAAACAAACCGTAAAATTATTCCGAACCGGAACGATTTGCGGATAAACCGAAAATCTTTTGTGACAAAACGTCTTCTTTCAGCCCGTCGTCCGGGAGGGAAGAGGGCGTTTTTCTGCGTTTGTCACGATCTGCGTTTTTGGCAGATTCTGGAAACGATTTTTCTTTGCGCAACGAGTCTGCGAAATAGAAAAGAACGGGTGTTCGGAGGTTCCGGATTTCCCGGAAAAACCGCGCAATTTTTTGATGAAAACATGGGAACACCCCTTGATTTTCCCGTTCGGATGGGGTATAATATGAGCACGCGGGAGCGAAATGGTGAAAAATGCCACGAAAGGGAGGGAAAAAGATGCTGCTCGGCACCTATACGCATTCTCTGGATGCCAAAAACCGCATGATCATCCCTTCCAAGCTCATGGACGAACTGGACGGAAAACTGTACATCTACCCTGCCGCCAGCGGAGCCTGCATCAAGCTCTACGACGAGGCCGAGTGGAACAAATACTGCGAACTGATCGACGCCCTTCCCCCCGAGAAGAGCTACGCCGTCAAGTCCCTGATTTTCCCGAACTCCCAGCAGATCGTGCCGGACGCGCAGAACCGGGTCCCCATCCCGCCGTCCATGCTGCAGAAGGTTGGTATCACCGGAAAGAACATCGTCACCGTGGGTATGGGAAGCTGCTGCGAGATCTGGAGCGAGGAAAAATACCAGCAGAAGCTCGAGACGCCTCCTCCGGCCGACACGATGGAATTCCTCTCCACCATGGGATTCTGAGGTCCGATCATGGAATTTTCTCATCTTTCCGTCATGCTCCCCGAGGTCATTGCGGCTCTCGAACCCGAACGGGGCGGGGTATACGTGGACTGCACGGCCGGCGGCGGCGGTCATTCGTTTGAAATCGCGAAACGGCTCCCCGAGGGATCAAGGCTCATCTGCCTCGATCAGGACGACGACGCCCTCGACGCCTGCCGCGTGAGACTCGCCGGATTTATGGACCGCGTAACGCTCGTCAAGTCCAATTTCCGCGATCTCGACGCCGCCCTCGATCTGTGCGGAGCGGAGAAGCTCGACGGGGCCCTCTGGGATCTCGGGGTCTCCTCCCACCAGCTCGACGACGGGGACCGGGGCTTTTCCTACTCGAAGGACGCCCCCCTCGACATGCGCATGGACCGTTCCGCCTCCCTCACCGCGCGGGACGTCGTGAATACCTATTCCGAAGCCGAACTCGCCCGCATCCTCCGGGACTGGGGAGAGGAACGCTTCGCCTCCCGGATCGCGAGAAAGATCTGCGAGATCCGCGAAAACACTCCCATCGAAACCACGACGGAACTTGCCGCCGCCGTCTCCGAAGCGATCCCCGCCGGAGCGAGACAGCGGGAAGCCCAGAACCCGGCCCGCCGCACCTTCCAGGCCGTCCGCATCGAGGTCAACGGAGAACTCTCCGCCATCGAACCCTCCCTGCGCGCGGCGGCAGAACGGATGAATCCCGGCGGAAGGCTGGCGGTCATCACCTTCCATTCGCTGGAGGACCGGATCGTCAAAGACGTCTTCCGCTCGCTCTCCACGGGCTGCACCTGCCCGCCGGAATTTCCCGTCTGCGTGTGCGGGAAGAAGCCGGTATTGAAACTGCTCTCGAAGAAACCCCAGACCCCCGGCGAAGAAGAACTGAAAATCAATCCCCGTTCCCGGAGCGCGAAGCTCAGGACGGCGGAAAAAACGGAGGACTGAACACCGGTCCTCCCATATCCCGATCCCACCCGAAAGGAGGACGACATGGCGGCAGACTACCCGCTCGCAGACGAGCTGAAATCCGAATTCCGCGACCGCGGCGCCGCTGTGTCCGGGATGCAGGCAAGCACCACCTCCGAACTCATGCACCGGGCGGAGATGGGGAACAATCCCCGGGTCAACGTGGCGGAACAGGCCTTCCGGGAAAACTACCGGGCCCGCCAGAACGCATCCGGCCAGGCCGCTCCCTCCCGTCCTCCGAGACCGCGGTCTTCGGGGCCGAGACCGGGGATGCAGAACGGAGCGAACCCCTCCGATCCCGCCCGCCATCCCTCGAGACCCGCCTATTCCGCCCCCGCCGGAGAACGCCCTTCCCGCCCCGCATCGGCATCAAGCGCGGGAGCCCGTTCGATCCCCCGGGACACCCTGTCCGAAGAGATCGCCGGAGCCGGACGCGCCCGGTACAGAAGGACCGTCGGCGAGGAGCGGGAAACTCCGGTCCCCGAGGACGGCAGAACGAAGAAAAAACGGGAGAAGATCCGCGTCCGCCAGACCAGAGCCGCCCGCCGCAAAGCCGCCGCCGAAGCCCGGGGCCCCGAGGAGATCGAGGTCCAGAAGGGCTCCGTCCCGGTGGGATTCATCGCGGTGTGCCTCATCGCCGTGGCGCTCCTGTTCTCCATCGTCGAGAGCTTTGCCGAGGTCTACCAGATCTCGTCGAGCATTTCGCGGAAGGAAGCGGAGCTCGCCGCTCTGAAGGAGACCGTGGCGGGGCTGGAACTGAAATTGGACGAGAAAAACGACATCCGCACCATCCGGAGCATCGCGGTCGGCGAGCTCGGCATGGCGGAGGAGGATTCCATGCAGAGGCGTTTCGTCTCCGTCTCGGGCGGCGAGCGCATCGAGATCCTCGAAGCCCCGGAGGAAGAGAAGCAATCCTCCCCGGGCGGCGTCCTCTTCTCCTCGCTGAACGAGTTTTTCGACCGGTTCCGCTGAGAAGCCGGACTTACCTCCCAATCCATATACGGGCTGCAGCACCCATCGGCACGGCAGCCCGTTCGCTGTCTGAATAACGCGCCGGGCGACGGCATAGAATCGTGCCGGGAACGCTCCCCCTGATTCCCGCGAAGGCTTCCGGGAGGGGGACGCGCCCGCCGGAGGACCATCCATGAACCGAGAATCCAACCGCATCGACCGCATCACCACGCGGCGGGTCTACGCGACCTTCTTCTTTTTCCTGCTGGCCGCCGTCGTCGTGACTGGAAGGCTGGCGAAGCTGCAGATATCCGAACACGATTATTACGAATCCCGGGTCCTCAACCAGCTGACGCGGGACACCGCCATCAACCCCGAGCGCGGCAACATCACCGACCGCGGGGGCAATATCCTCGCCGCCAACAAGACCGTCTACAACGTCATCCTCTCCCCCCACGACATTCAGGAGACGATGAAGGCGGACTACAAGAAGAACTCCGACGGCGACGCTTCCAACGACGTGCACTACACCTGGGAGGACGCGGACTATCAGATCTTCTACCACGGGACCATGCTCGACGAAATGATCGCCGACGTGCTCTCCGCCTATCTCCCGAAGACCGACAGCGGCAAGATCTACGAAAAGGCCAACAAGCTCGACCGCTATTATGAGGTGATCGAGCGGGACGTGGAACAGGATATCGCCGACCGGATCGAATCCTTCATCGCGAAGTACAATCTCCGGGACGAGGTCTATTTCGAGGCCTCCTCCAAACGGTACTACCCGAAGGACACTCTCGCCTGCCACGTGATCGGGTTCACCAACTCCGACGGCGTGGGGGTCTACGGCCTCGAACGGTACTACAACAACGTGCTGGAAGGGACCTCCGGCCGCTACATCCTGGCCCAGGACGCCCAGAACAACGACATGCCCTTCGAATACGAACGGCTGATCGAGGCGACCAACGGCTACAACATCGTCACCACCCTCGACATGTACATCCAGTACGAGCTCGAGAACCAGCTCGAAAAGACCTTCGTGGAATCCGGGGCCGGGAACCGCGTCTGCGGCATGGTGATGGACACCGAGACCGGCGGCATCCTCGCGATGGGGGTCTATCCGCCCTTCAACTGCAACGCCCCCTCCAAGCTCGACGACTGGTCCGCCGCCCAGCTGGAAGCGACCGGGTTCGAGCCGGATTCGAGCGAATATCTCGAGGCCTACAACCTGCTCCTGCTCAATATGTGGAACAACAAGTGCGTGAGCGACACCTATGAGCCCGGCTCCACCTTCAAGGTCGTCACCACTTCGATGGCCTTCGACGAGGGCGTGGTGCGGGACAACGACCTCTTCAACTGCCCCGGCTACCATTACGTCGAGGGCTGGCCCAAACCCATCGGATGCGCGGAGACCTCCGGCCACGGCACCGTCACATTCCGCTACGGCCTCCAGCAGTCCTGCAACCCGACCCTGATGCAGGTCGCGGAGCGCATCGGAAAACCGACTTTCTACGATTATTTCAAGGCCTTCGGATACGGCGGGCGGACCGGGATCGACCTCCCCGGCGAAAGCTGGACGATCTACGCGCCTTATAAGGACTTCACCAACGTCTCCCTCGCCGTCTATTCCTTCGGCCAGACCTTCCGCACCACCCCGATCCAGCAGCTGCGCGCCATCACGGCGGTGGCCAACGGCGGATACCTCCTCACCCCCCACCTGCTCAAGGAGATCGTGGACGACGACGGCAACGTCATTCAGTCCTGGGAGACCGAAGTCGTGCGGCAGATCGTCTCCTCCTCCACCTGCGAGCACATCACCGAGATCCTCGAAGAAGGCGTGGCTACGGACGGCGCGGCGAAGAACGCCTATGTCAAGGGCTACCGGGTGGCGGCGAAGACCGGTACCTCCGAAAAGCTGGACAAATTCGACGAAGAGGGCAACACCCCCTTCCGCGTCGGATCCACGGTGGCCTACGCCCCGGCGGACGACCCGCAGATCTCCGCCCTGATCGTCGTCGACGAGCCGATGGAGTCGGTCCCCTACGGCGGCGTCGTGGCGGCCCCCTATATTTCAAATCTGCTGTCCTACGTTCTGCCCTATCTCGGGGTCGAACCGCAGTACACCGCGGAGGAGCTCAAAGCCCTCGACACGACGGTAGCGAACTACGTGGGCAGCAGCATCAAGACGGCAGCCACCGACCTCGAGACCCGCGGCGTCCGGTATGAACTCGTCGGAACCGGCGAGACGGTGAACGCCCAGGTCCCCGAACCCGGATCGAAGATCGCCTCCGGCACGGGCAAGCTGATCCTCTATACCGGAGGAGAACTCCCCGAGGCGGACGTCAAGGTCCCGGATCTCGTGGGCATGAGCGCCTACGACGCCAATCTCGTCGCGGTCGGAGCGGGGCTCAACGTCCTGTATTCCGGCTCCACCAATGGGTACGGCGCGACGGTCATCAGCCAGAGCCCGGCGGCGGACACCGTCGTCACCCGCGGCACCGTCGTGGTGATCGAACTCAGACACATGGACGGCACGGACTGATCCGGATTGGCAAAAATCCCTTCTGAAAAAAGAAGGCGGCATATAAGCGCAGGATTTCCAAAGAGACGTCGAAAGAAATTCAACTTCTCGGGAGGAATTCCATGCGCGCGGAACAAATCTTCAAAGGCATCCCCGTATCGGGCAGACTGCCGGAGGGGAATTTCACCTCCATCCGGTCCGACTCGAGGCGCGTGATCCCGGGCTCGCTGTTCGTCTGCCTGAAAGGCGCGAAGCGGGACGGGCACGACTGCGGGGCGGAGGCCGTAAAAAACGGAGCGCTCGCGGTCCTCGGAGAGAGGCCGGCGGAGGGCGTTCCGGACGACAGGATGCTGCTCACCCCCGACACGAGGGAAGCGGAATCCCGGCTCTGGAACAATTTCACCGGCTCACCGGGCGAGGGCATGATGAAGATCGCCGTCACCGGAACGGCCGGAAAGACCACCGTGGCCCTTCTGCTCTCGGAACTGCTCCGGGCGTCGGGCCAGAAAACCGGGTACGTCACCACCGTGGGAGCGGCGGCGGGATCCGTCCCCCTTTCCCTCGGAGAGAACGGGGGATCCTCCGTCTCCGATATCCCCGGCGCCATGACGACCCCGGATCCCGAATTCTTCTTTCCCGCGCTGAGAGCCATGCGGGAGGGGGGATGCGCCGCCGTGATCTGGGAGGCATCCTCGCAATCCCTTGCCCTGAAAAAGACCTCGGCCCTGACACCGGATCTCGCGGTGTTCACAAATCTCTCACCGGAGCACATGGATTTTCACGGCACGATGGAGAACTACTTCCGCGCCAAGGCATCCCTCCTGCGGGGCGTTCCCCGGGCGGTGATCTGGGGCGACGATCCGTGGCTCGCAAGACTGCCCGGGATGTTCCCGTCAGTCTCCTTCACCGTCTGTTCGGCGGAGAGCGGGAGGGCGGGGCACGCGGACGTCACGGCGCTGAGGATCCGGTCGAGAGGGGCGGACGGGATGGACTATCTCTGGTTCTCCTCCCGGGCGGTCTTCCGGGTGCGGACTCCCATGCCGGGCCGGTTTTCGGTAATCAATACCATGCTGGCCTGCGCCGCCGCCCTGAACGCCGGTGGGGATCCCGCCTCCGTCCGGGACGCCGTTTCGGATTTCCGGGGCGCGCCGGGCAGACTGTACCGGGTCGGAGCCGGAGGGGAAGGACGCGGAAAGCCCTCCGTTTTCATTGATTACGCCCACACCCCCGAGGCGATGGAAGCGGTGCTCCGGTCCGTGAGGTCCTTTTCCCCCGGAAAGCTCACCGCGGTGTTCGGGTGCGGGGGCGAGCGGGACCGGACGAAGAGACCCCGGATGGCGGAGGCGGCGGAAAACGGGGCGGACGCGGTGATCGTCACCTCCGACAATCCCCGGGGCGAGGACCCGGACGCCATCTTCCGCGACATCCTCCGGGGATTTACGGGAAAGACCCCCGTCACGGTGATCCCGTCGAGAGCGCGGGCGATCCGGGCGGCCATATCCTCCTCCCCGCCGGACGGAACGGTCCTGCTTCTGGGGAAGGGACACGAAAAATACGAGATCACATCCCGGGGCAGGCAGCCCTTCGACGAGGAAGCCGTCGCCCGGGACGCGCTCGCCGCATACGGCAGTCCCGGACCGGTGGACGGGGCGGAAGAGCGGGAGAGCGAATCAGACGGATAATAATTATACGGAAAGAACCGAATTGATCTGGACATACGGGCGGATCGGGTGCGGAAAGGCG
>Ga0310695_10008477_pt1 | contig 15877 bp, 8 predicted proteins | sample RumenRJG_04DNA_FD_203882 | JGI IMG/M metagenome (GOLD analysis project Ga0310695, IMG submission 203882) | Bovine rumen microbial communities from Lethbridge, Alberta, Canada - RJG_04 (v2) (version 2) | ecosystem: Host-associated > Mammals > Digestive system > Stomach > Rumen | place: Canada...
GGTGTAACCACTATGGATGTGGCCAAGCGACTGCTCGACTACGGTTATCATGCGCCTACCATCTATTTCCCGTTACTGTTCCACGAGAGTTTGATGGTTGAACCAACTGAGAACGAGTCGAAGGAGACACTAGATGGATTCATTGACGTGATGCGAAAGATCGCTGAGGAGGCTAAGACCGATCCTGAGATGGTGAAGGGTGCCCCACACACTACGCCAATCGGACGTGTTGATGATGTCCTGGCTGCCAAGCATCCTGTAACTACTTATAAGCAGTTAAAGAATGAACAAAACTGATTTGATTATCATCGGCGCGGGCCCTGGCGGTTACCGCGCCGCTGAATATGCTGCTAAGCAAGGCCTGAAGGTGGTTATCTTCGAAGGCTCTGAGGTAGGAGGTACATGTCTGAACGTAGGTTGTATTCCAACTAAGACCTACGTGCATAGCGCCACATTTGATGAGGCCCGTGAGCGTATGGTTGCAGTTGTAGCCCAACTCCGTCAGGGTGTTGAGGGCATTCTCTCGCATCCAAACATCACGCTGGTTCGTGAAAAGGGCGTGTTTGTGGATGCTCATACCGTTGGCGACTACACAGCTGATAACATCATCATTGCCACTGGTTCCGAAACCAAATGGCTTCCCATCAAGGGTGTCGATGATCCTCGTGTGGTAGATTCTACTGGTTTGTTGCAGCTGGAAACACTGCCAAAGCGTCTTGCTATAATCGGCGCAGGAGTAATCGGTATGGAGTTCGCCTCTGTGTTCAATCGCTTTGGTTCTGAGGTTACGGTCATAGAGTATCTTAAGGAATGTCTGCCAGCCTTGGATAGTGACATCGCCAAGCGTCTGCGCAAGTATCTGGAAAAGCAGGGCATCACCTTTAAGATGAAGACTGCTGTCGAGAATATCGCAGATATCGATGCTGATGTAGTCCTAATGGCTACAGGCAGAAAGCCTCGTGTGCAGGCCGACTTTGCTAATGCAGGCATTGAATACGATGAACGTAAGGGTGTAACTGTAGATGAAAACTTCATGACTACCATTAATGGCGTCTACGCTATTGGTGATGTAAATGGAAAGCAGATGCTGGCCCATGCGGCTGAGATGCAAGCCATACGTGCAGTGAATCAGATCATCGGCAAGAAAGATGGTATAGACTTCAGCATTATGCCCGCTGCGATATTTACCCAACCAGAAGCTGCCTGCGTAGGTCCTACTGAGGATCAGTTGAAAGAGCAAGGTGTGTCATATGAATGCAAGAAGTCATTCTGGCGTGCTAATGGTAAGGCACTTGCTATGGGTGAAACAGAGGGACTGTTGAAACTCTTTGTGTCGCCTGATGGTCTCATCCTAGGTTGTCATTCTTACGGTGCTCATTCAGCCGACATTATACAGGAGGTAAGTGTACTGATGTGTAAACACACCACTATCAGCGAACTTGCTGACATGGTGCACATACATCCTACACTATCAGAAATATTAAAGTCCGCTGTGGAGTAACAACGGACTTTATAATCTACAGATTCTTTAATACATCCTCAACAACTTTGGGGAAGTATTTCATTTCCAGTTGGTGTTCTTTTTCTGCGATGTCGTCGACAGTATCATCGGGCGAAATAGCAACCTTGTACTGGGCGATAATCTCGCCTGAGTCGCATACAGGAGTAACCCAGTGAACGGTCATTCCTGTCTCTGTCTCGCCAGCCTCTTTTACTGCTTCGTGCACATGGTGTCCCCACATACCCTTGCCGCCATATTTGGGGAGCAATGCTGGGTGAATATTGATGATACGGTGGGGATAGGCATCAATTAAGAAGTTGGGAACCAAAGGCAGGAAACCTGCCAGTACGATAAAGTCGATGCTATACTTCTGCATCAGCGGCATCATAACGTCTGGGTTGTTTAACTCAGCCTTTGGAGTAACAGCGGTGGGTACACCAAGGTTTTCTGCACGGACTAATGCGTAGGCATCAAACTTATTGCTAACCACGAGAGCGCAATTCACACTCTCGGAGTCAGCAAAATACTTTATCAGATTCTCGCAGTTAGTACCACTGCCAGAAACGAATATCGCTATGTTCATACCAGGTGCTCGATGAGGTCGGCACGATCGCCAGGAAGCATATCGATTACAGGAATCTCAACCATAGTGTAGCAGCCTGGCTGCAGACGCATAGAAGCACGAGCAACATTTACCAGAACCTGACCAGTGAGGGCAGGGTTGTTGATGCTCATATTGAATTCCAAACGCTGGTTCTGAGTCTTACCAGAAACACCCTTGCGAACAAGGTTTACGCCATGTCCCATATCGCGAACATCGTCAACGCTCTCTACCTGGAATACATGGGTCTCGTCGTTAGCGAAGTATGGATCAGCCTTGATAGCCTTTGTTACCTCTTCGAGCTTAGCGCCCTCTTCCAACTCTACATATACCATACGGCGGTGGATACCCTCGCCCAAGGGGATGGTCATGCTAAGTGCATTCTTTACACCCTCCTTAGAACGAACGCATACGCTGTGGCCCATTGACATACCTGGACCGAAGTTGGTGTAGCTCAGTCCCTTAGGAGCCAGACTCTGCATCAGTGTGCGAACGATAGAGTCTGAACCTGGATCCCATCCAGCTGCGATTACACTAACGGTGTTTGTCTCTTTGTTCAGTTTCATAAGACGCTCGCGATAGCCACGAATCTGTGTGTGGATATCGAAAGAGTCGACAGTGTTGATGCCAAGAGGAAGAATCTGATTGGCATACTCTTCACAACTACGTGTTGGAGTAGCAAGGATAGCTACGTCAACATCCTTAAGATCGCGGATGTCCTTAACTACTTCGTACTGAGCCAATTCTGCAGGTTTGTTTTCTGCACCATTACGACGCACAATACCTGCTACTTCAAAGTCGGGAGCAGTCTCGAGAGCCTCGAGAGCGTACTTGCCGATGTTGCCGTAACCTACTACGGCTGCTCTGATTTTCTTCATATCTTAATCTTCTTTTGTTGATTATTTCTTTGTTTGCGGTTGCAAAAGTAATGCTTTTATCTTAAAATGCGTAACAATCTGCCAGAAAAATAATCTAAAATCTTTCACTTTGTGATAATTTAAAACTTTATGAGCTTAAAATGCAATAAAATGTTAGGTTTCTGCGTTTAAATAGATGTATATATACAAAATTGAAAGTTATGATAGAATATATTAAGGGAGAACTGACCGAGTTGACCCCTGCACTTGCAACTGTAGAGGCGGCAGGAATCGGTTATGGACTGAACATATCACTGAATACATTCAGTGCAATACAAGGAAAGAAAGATGTGAAACTCTATGTCTACGAAGCCATTCGCGAGGATGCATATCAGCTATATGGTTTCGTAAACAAGAAGGAGCGCGAGATGTTCTTGTTATTGATAACTGTGAGTGGAGTAGGTGCAAATACAGCCCGCATGATGCTCTCGGGCATGAGTGTTGCTGAACTTTGTAACGCCATATCTACGGGTAATTCCAAACTGATACAGGGTATCAAGGGTATAGGTAAGATGACAGCCCAACGTATCATCGTAGACCTTAGAGACAAGATAGTAACGCTGGGTATTTCGGATGAGATACCTGCTGGTGGTCAGATAGCGGCACCTGTGAATAATCAGGTTAAGGACGAGGCTATTTCGGCTCTCACCATGCTTGGTTTCTCACCAGCGCCTACGCAGAAGGTTGTTCTGCAAATACTGCAGGAACAGCCCAACGCCCCAGTTGAACAAGTGGTTAAACTTGCTCTCAAACAAATTAAGTAATTGGTTTTGAGACGGATAGTTGGGATAATTGTGTGCTTACTCATCGCGTGCGTGCACACGTATGCGCAGAAGCAGGATTCTCTGAAAGCAAGATATCGCATTCAGAAGACTGTTCCTGTAATGGTGCACGACCTCGACTCATCAGTGGTCGACCTGAAGACTCCTCCCAACATCCGTCAGACAGTAGAGTACAACGACTCGCTGAACGTATATTACATCGGTTCGAAACTTGGCGATTCTTACCTTAATGCCCCCATCCTGATGACTCCTGAAGAGTATCGTAAATGGGTGGAGAAGCGTGCACTCAACGATTTCTTCCACAAGAAGAATGCCGAGAATACCCAGAATGCAGGTAAGGATAAGTTCGACCTGATGGATATGCACTTTGACTTGGGACCTGCTGAGAAGATATTTGGTCCTGGTGGTGTGAGAATCAAGACTCAGGGAAGTGCCGAGCTGAAGGTTGGCGCTAACATAAAGAAAACCGACAACCCATCGCTGCCTATCCGCAATCGTAAGACTACAGCTTTTGATTTCGACGAGAAGGTTAATCTTAATCTGAACGGTAAAGTGGGTGATAAGGTCAACATGAACCTGAATTACAACACAGACGCTACTATGACCTTCGATTCGCAGAACCTGAAGCTGAAATACGAAGGAAAAGAGGACGAGATAATCAAACTGGTTGAGGCTGGTAATATATCGTTCCCATCCAATAACTCGCTTGTAAAAGGTGCCAGCAGTCTGTTTGGTGTTCGTACTGATATGCAGTTTGGCAGACTGAAACTACAGACTGTCTTGTCGCAAAAGAAGTCGTCGACCAAGAGCGTATCATCAAAGGGTGGAACACAGACAACTGCTTTTGAGATGGACGTGGCTGATTACGAGGAGAACCGTCATTTCTTCCTATCGCACTACTTCCGCAATCGCTATGATCAGGCAATGTCTACTCTGCCTAATCTCACCACAGGTATCGAGATTAATCGAGTGGAGATCTGGGTTACCAACAAAACTGGAACGACATCAAACACCCGTAATATCATTGCTGTGGCTAAACTTGGTGAGAATGGTCAGCGAGTGCCTGATAATAATGGCAACGACCTATACGCCACTCTGACTACACAGTATGCCGATGCGCGCGATATCGACCAGACAAATACTGTACTCTCTGCAATTCCTGATTTTGAGAATGGTCGTGATTACGAGAAACTGTCGAGTGCCCGACTGCTTACATCATCAGAATACACAGTCAACAGGGCTTTGGGTTACATCTCGCTGAAGTCGGGTTTGCAGACCGATCAGGTGCTGGCTGTAGCTTTTGAGTTTACATCTGGTGGAGTGACATACAAGGTGGGCGAGTTTGCTTCTGATATCACAGAAACGTCGAAAGCGCTCTATGTTAAGGCCTTGAAGAATACGTCAAATAATCCACAGCAGTTCAACTGGGACCTGATGATGAAAAACGTGTATTACCTGGCTTCAACTATTGAGAAGACTAAGTTCCGTCTAGATATTAAATTCCAGAGCGATACCGCAGGTGTTTATCTTACCTACATACCCGATCAGCGCGTAAAGAGTACTACACTCTTGAAGATGTTGGGGTGTGACCGACTTGATAATAACAATAAGTTGCATTCTAATGGCTATTTCGATTTTGTAGAAGGTTATACCGTAAGCGATGGTAGAGTGTTCCTTCCATCTGCCGAACCCTTTGGCGAATACCTGCGTAAGCAACTGGTGCTTAACGGACTGCCAACTTCTGAAGCCGAGAAGTATGTGTTTAGTGAACTATATGATTCTACTAAGACAGTAGCCAAATTGATAGCCGAGAAAGATAAGTATATGCTGGTAGGTCAGTATAAGGGTTCTTCGGCCAATGTAATCTCGCTTGATGCCATGAATGTACCCCAAGGTTCTGTAGTGGTTACTGCTGGTGGTGTGGTACTTACCGAGGGCTCTGACTACTCTGTGAATTACTCTGCCGGCGAGGTTACCATCCTTAATCAGAGTATCATCGACGCTGGTACTAATGTTAGTGTATCGCTCGAATCGGATACCGACTATGGTATGCAGCGCAAAACTATGTTGGGCTTTAACTGGGAATACGAACTCTCGAAGAATCTGCAGATAGGTGGTACGCTGATGCATCTTAGCGAACAGGCACTCACCTCGAAGGTGAATATGGGCGAGGAACCGCTTAGCAACACACTTTGGGGACTGAATATTAACTGGAAACAGGAGTCGCAGTGGCTTACTTCGATGCTTAACAAGATTCCTTTCCTCCACGTTAAACAGCCTTCGCATATCTCGTTTACAGGCGAGTTCGCACAGTTGATTGCTGGTACAGCACGTGGTACTCAGGACAATGCCTCGTACGTAGACGATTTCGAGAATACCAAGAACTATCTCGACATGAGTAATCCAAAGGAGTGGACCTTGTCGAGTGTCCCTTCTATGTTTAATGAGAGTGGAGATAAAACGGGTGTTACCAGTGGATACAATCGAGCATTGCTGGCTTGGTATAATGTCGATCCTATCTTTACCCGTCGTAGTTCTACACTCACCCCAGCCCATATCAAGAGCGACCTTGATCAGTTGTCTAACCATTATGTGCGCGAGGTTTATGTAAAGGAGCTCTATCCTAATCGTGACCAGAGTACCTATAACGGTGCAACGTCGACTCTCCCAATACTCAATCTGGCTTATTACCCACAGGAGCGTGGTCCATATAACCTCTCGCTCGACATTAGTAGCGAAGGTAGACTTCTGAACCCTGAGACTAAGTGGGGAGGTATGATGCGTAAGATTGATACCAACGATTTCGAACAGGCCAACATCGAGTATATCGAGTTCTGGCTGCTCGATCCGTTTATCTATACTCGCGAAGAGGGTACTGCATCAGAGTATTCTGGCGACCTGTACTTCAACCTTGGTGAGGTGAGCGAGGATATTCTGCGCGATGGTAAGAAGTTCTATGAGAGCGGCATGCCAGTGGATGGTAGTCAGAACTTTACTACTACCCAGTGGGGAAAGATTCCTGTCCAGGCCACTCAGACATACGCTTTTGCCACCACCACGGGTTCAAGAAAGAAGCAGGATACTGGTTACAACGGACTGACTGATGAGGAAGAACAGCAGTACGGCGCATATAGCGAATGGCTAAACTCTGTCAGCTCTATAGTAACCAATGATAGCACACTGCAGTCGTGGCGCAATGACCCTGCTGGCGACGACTATCATTACTTCCGTGGATCTGACTTTGACAATGAGCGCAGGAGTATCCTTGATCGCTACAAGCGCATAAATAATCCACAGGGAAACTCACCCGAAACTGAGGATCAGACAGAGTCATACGATACCAGTTATAAGAGTGGACCCGATGTTGAGGATATTAATCAGGACTATACTCTGAACGAGTACGAGCGTTATTATCAGTATAAGGTACATATCAGTCCTGAGATACTCGATGCCTATCGCAATGGTGCTCCTCCAACCGACTGTTTCATCACCGATATGCGTACCAGCAGTGTTAAGTTGCGTAATGGTGATACCACTAGCGTTAACTGGTATCAGTTCCGTATCCCTCTAGCAGAATATGAACGTAAGGTGGGCTCAATCAGCGACTTTACCAGCGTGCGCTTTATGCGTATGTTTATGACTGGCTTCCATAAGCCAATCGTGCTGCGCTTTGGTAGTCTTGACCTGGTGCGTGGCGAGTGGCGCATCTACAAACAGAGTCTTAGCAATGGTGCCGAGAGTGGTGTGCTTGAAGTGAGTGCTGTAAATATCGAGGAGAACAATGACAAGACACCTGTAAACTATGTTCTGCCTCCAGGCATCAGCCGTGTTACCGATCCTTCGCAGCCGCAGTTGGTCGAGAACAACGAGCAGGCACTCAATATGATAGTTAAAGGCCTGCAACGAGATGAGTCTAAAGCTGTCTATCGTAACATAAACCTCGATCTGCGTCAGTACAAGCGTATGCAGATGTTTGTTCATGCAAACCATCTGGTGCCCGATGCTACACAGTTGCGCGACAATCAGTTGGCTGTGTTTGTACGTATGGGTAGCGACTATAAGAACAATTACTACGAATATGAGATACCGCTGGTTCTTACACCCGATCGTAGCGACTATAGCAAGTATTCTACAGCCGATCGCCGTGCTGTATGGCCTGAGGACAATATGCTCGACTTGAATCTTGATATCTTCACCCGACTTAAGAAGATGCGTAATCAGGCCAAGGCTCAGGGTATAGGTAGCTTTAACCAGGTGTATACCGATTACGATCCTAATCGTCCTGGCAACAAGATAAGTATTCTTGGTAACCCAACCCTTGGCGAGGTTAAGGTGATGATGATTGGTGTACGCAATATCTCAGGCGAGGTTAAGTCGGGTGAGGTATGGGTTAACGAACTCCGACTGATGGATAGCAACAACGAGGGCGGTTGGGCTGCATCGGGCACAATGAACGTGCAACTATCCGATTTTGGTACTGTCAACCTCTCAGGCCGATATATCAGCGATGGATTTGGTGGACTCGAAGAGAGCGTGCTGCAGCGTTCTACTGATACGCAGAAGGAATACTCGGTAACAGCTCAGTTCGAACTTGGTAAGTTCTTCCCAGACAAGGCAAAGGTTAGCGCTCCACTTTATTACTCGGTTACTCAGCAAGAGGTACGTCCACGTTATAATCCTATGGATTCTGATATGCGACTGAGTGATGCACTCGATGCTGCTGCCGATAGACATGAGCGTGATAGTATCGAGAGCATAGCTGTTACAAAGACTCGTAACACAAACTTCTCGTTGTCAAACCTGCGATGGGGCTTGAAGACCAAACGTCATCCTATGCCTTACGATCCGGCCAACTTCTCGTTCTCGTATAGTCATTCGCATCGTAATACCTCTGGCAAGACAACTGTCTACGAGAAGGAGGACCAGTGGCGTGGCGCACTCAACTATAGCTACTCGCCTGTGTATAAGACGTGGGAACCATTCAAGAAACTCAAGGGCAAGTCTAAATGGTTAAACTTCCCCAAGGCATTGGGCTTTAATTATCTGCCTCAGAGTGTTGCCTTCAATACGGAGATGACACGTAACTACTACGAACTGCAGGAGCGTGACCTCGAGAGTATGGAGAATCAGAATCTTCCGTTAACCTTCTCTGAACAGTTCTTGTGGAATCGTGATTTCTCCCTGCGTTGGGACTTTACCAAAAATCTCCACTTCAATTTCCAGTCGGCCACGCGTGCAGAGATTGAGGAACCGTATACACCTATTAATAAAGATCTGTATCCTGATCAGTATGCTGCTTGGAAGGACTCTGTGAAGCAGAGTATACGCAACTGGGGTACTCCACTTGACTATCAGCAGCAGGTTACGGCCTCGTATCAGTTGCCGCTCAACAAGTTGCCTATCTTTGATTGGATCAATGCCGATGCATCTTACACTAGTAAGTATACATGGGTTCGCGGTACTGAACTCGAGGATGGTACAAGTCTGGGCAACACCATCACTACTAATCGTAACCTTAATATAAACAGTTCGCTCAATCTCGAAACACTTTATAATCATATCCCATTCCTGAAGAAGGTAAACGAGCGTTTTAAGAAATCAAATAATAAGAAAAATAACCAACGACAGAATGCAAAGAAACCTGTTGCAAAGCAGAAGATAGGAACTGCTCAGAAGCCAGGAGCAAAAGACTCTGTAAAGGTTAAGCGCGACATAGAGAAAGAGTGGTGGTATAAGCCTGCTCAGAGTGTAGCCCGTGTGCTGATGATGGTGCGCAGTGTCAATATCAGCTATCGCACTCAGTACTCTATGCTGTTGCCTGGATTCATGCCTAATGCTGGCGATATGTTGGGTCAGAATAAGTCAGGCAGTTCATTGGCTCCTGGTCTTGATTTCGCCTTCGGACTTGTTGGCGATGGTTATCTCGACAAGGCGATGGATCGCGGTTGGATGCTTAATAACAATAGTGTGTCTACGCCTGCTAATATCAATACGAGCAAGGACTTGCAGATTAAGGCTGTGCTCGAGCCTATACCTGATCTTAAGATAGATCTTACAGCTTCGCGCACTGATACTCGTGCCAAGAGCGTTCAGTATATGTACGATGGTATGCCGACCACCCTGAGTGGTTCGTTCAATATGACCACCATCTCATTGCGAGGCGCACTTGCTGGTATGGGCAATGCTGATAATGGTTATCGCTCTGCAGCTTTCGACCACTTCCGTGATTTGATTCCTGAGTTCCAGCAGAGGGTGGGAGGTGAGTATTCGGCCGAGGTGCTGATACCTGCTTTCCTGTCCGCCTATACATCAGGTGCAGGTAATTCGCTCGATATCTTCCCTGCGCTTACCCGATTGCTCCCCAACTGGAGTATCCGTTATGGTGGTTTGTCTAAGTTACCTTGGGTACAGGATCATCTAAAGAGTCTTAACCTTAACCATTCATATAAGAGCGTATACAGTGTTGGCAGCTATGTCAATACCAGCTATTCTACCGTAAGTATCAACGAGGCTTTCTCGCCATTATTGGGTATAGATGCCACCTTCCAGAATGATCTTACAGCCAAGATAGAATATCGTACTACTCGTGTGCTTAACCTCTCGATGACTAGCGTACAGCTCAATGAGTCGCTCAGTAAGGATTGGGTAGTAGGTCTGGCTTATAAGATTCGCGACTTCAATCTGTTTGGTGCCAGCGGTAACAGAAAGGTAGCTAAGGCCCAAAATCCAAAGAAAGGAGGCAAATCTGGTCAGACTGGCAATACACGACAGACTAGCACATCAAGAAAAACTGGCGTAAACCACGACCTGAATCTGCGCCTCGATGTATCTCTGCGCAAACAGGCTGCCATCACTCGCGATATTGCAACAGGTGTGTCGTCTGCATCGAGTGGCAACTCTGCCTTCAAGTTCTCGTTTATGGCTGATTATACACTCTCGCGTCTGCTTACGCTTACGGCCTACTTCGATAGTCAGACTAATACCCCATTACTATCAAGCAATAGTTATCCAACCACTACTTATGATTTTGGTCTGTCAATGAAGTTCTCGCTTACACGATAAAAAATATCCCCGCCAATCAGCGGGGATAATCAGTTATTTATCGTAAGCGTGTACTGGATAGTCTGTAGTGTAGTGCAAACCTCGACACTCCTTGCGCTCCAGAGCCCAACGGGTTATGAGGTAGCCCACGTTGATCATATTACGCAGCTCGCAGATATCGCGGGTAGCGCGTACGCGCTTGAACAATCGTTCAGTCTCTTCATATAGCATATCCAGACGATCCCATGCGCGATGCAATCGCAGGTCTGAACGTACGATACCTACGTAGTTCGACATTATCAGATTGACCTCCTTTACGCTCTGTGTAATGAGCACCTTCTCCTCGTTGGTCATCGTGCCTTCGTCGTTCCACTCAGGAACCTTTTCATTAAACTCGTAGTAGTCTACATGCTCCAGCGAATTCTTTGCAGCTGTCTCGGCATATACCACGGCCTCGATAAGTGAGTTCGAGGCCAGACGGTTACCACCATGCAGACCTGTGCATGAGCACTCGCCCAGAGCATAGAGACGCTCTATGCTGGTCTGTCCGTTCAGGTCAACCTTAATGCCTCCGCACATATAGTGGGCTGCAGGACGAACGGGGATATAGTCGGTGGTGATGTCGATACCCATCGATAGACACTTTTGATAGATGTTGGGGAAGTGCTTCTTTGTCTCGTTAGGATCCTTATGTGTTACGTCCAGACATACGTGGTCTAGTCCGTGTATCTTCATCTCCTTATCGATGGCGCGTGCCACGATATCACGTGGAGCCAGCGACAATCGCTCGTCGTACTTCTCCATAAATGTCTCACCATTAGGCAACTTCAGTATGCCGCCGTAGCCACGCATAGCCTCAGTGATGAGGTAGGCTGGGTGAGTCTCCTTGGGATTATGTAGCACTGTTGGGTGGAACTGCACAAACTCCATGTCGGCAACCGTACCTTTAGCGCGATAAACCATCGCAATACCATCGCCTGTAGCGATGACAGGGTTAGAAGTCGTTACATATACGGCACCGCAACCACCAGTACACATCACTGTCATCTTGGCCAGATAGGTATCCACCTTCTGTGTTTCAGGGTTCAGCACGTAGGCACCATAACACTGAATGTTGGGCGAACGACGTGTAACACGTACGCCCAGGTGATGCTGGGTGATAATCTCTACGGCAAAGTGGTCTTCCTTGATGTCGATGTTGGGATTGTTGCGTACAGCCTCCATCAGTCCGCGCTGAATCTCTGCACCAGTATCGTCTTTGTGGTGCAGTATGCGGAACTCAGAGTGTCCTCCCTCGCGATGCAGGTCAAACTGTCCGTCGCTCTTCTTGTCAAAATTCACACCCCAGTTCACAAGTTCCTTTATCTGTTCTGGGGCCATCCTTACTACTTGTTCTACGGCTTTGGGATCGCTGATGTAGTCACCAGCAATCATTGTGTCCTCTATATGTTTCTCGAAGTTATCCAGTTCGAGATTGGTCACCGATGCAACACCGCCCTGGGCAAATGATGTGTTGGCCTCGTCGAGCGAGGTTTTGCATATCATACACACTCTGCCTTTGTTGGCGCGAGCCACTTTCAGTGCGTAGCTCATACCTGCTACGCCAGCTCCTATCACTAGGAAATCATACTTGTATACCATACTACTGATATTGTAATTGTCACAAATCTGCTGCAAAATTACTTAAAAATTCCAATATTCTTTGCTTCTTGGCGATTTTTTTGTATCTTTGCGCTGTAAGAAGTGTAAATCGATACCAAACAATTACAACAATGAAACGACTAGTGCTTATATTAATGTTGATGGTTCCGATGGTGGTTCTGGCACAACAGACTACCGTTGGTGGAACCGTTGTTGACGAGAAAACGGGACGCCCGCTATCTCAGGTTAGTGTATCGGTAGGCAAAATCTCTGTCGTAACAAACGAGGATGGAGCCTTCACTCTAAAGTTGGCTGAGATGCCACACAATATTACAGTGTCGCATCTTGGTTATAAAACCAAGAAAGTACCCCTTGAGGCAGGTAAGACAGAATCTATGAAGATCAGACTGCAGCCCACAGTCATCCAGTTGCGCGAGGTTGTGGTTCGTACTGGTAACCCTCGCGAACTTGTAGATATCGCTATCAAGAAGATTCCTGATAACTACAGTCGTAAGCCAGAATTGCTCAAGGCCTTCTATCGCGAAACTGCGATGAAGCGCAAGCACTTTATCTATGTGGCTGAGGGGGTCGAGGATATGTACAAGACCAGCTACACTCGTGGTGTGAGTCGCGATAAGGTAGCTATCATTAAAGGTCGCCGACTGCTTAGTCAGAAGCAGGGAGATACGTTGGGTCTAAAAGTGATGGGTGGGCCTGTGCTGCCTGTTCAGCTCGATGTGGTTAAGAACTATGAACTGCTGCTTAATCCCGAGGAACTCGATGCTTATAGCTATAGCTGGGGAACACCCGAGTTTATCAACGACCGTTTACAGATGGTGGTGCTTATCGAACCCAAGTACAAGAGAGACTGGGCCTTGTATCACGGCAAACTGTACATCGACAACGAGCGACTGGCTTTTACCCGTATCGAACTCAGTCTGGATATGAGCGACAAGGAGAAGGCCACTCGTACCATGCTTGTTCGTAAACCATTGGGTGTAAGGTTCAAGCCTCGTGAACTTACCTGTGTGGTCGACTATCGTTATGCCGATGGTGTTACACGCATCAGTTACCTGCGCAACATCTTCAGGTTCAACTGCGACTGGAAGAAACGATTGTTCAGCACATCGTTTACTGCCACCTGCGAGATGGCTGTTACCGATCGTCAGACGGAGAATGTACAGCCCATCGTGAGTCGTAATTCGTTCGACTCGCGCGATTCTTATTATGATAAGGTAGAATACTTTATGGACCCAGAATACTGGCGCAACTATAACATTATAGAACCCTCGGAATCGCTTGATAAGGCGATACGCAAACTGGTATCAACATACCAGCGGAATTGATTAAATAACAAAAATGAAGAATTACAGAAATTGGATATTTGCACTTTTATGGATGAGTTCTATTGGCAGTCTGCAGGCACAGACAGCCGATATGCTCGCAGTAGATACAACCCAAGTAGACACGGCTGAGGTAGCGTTACCTTGGCCGCAAAACTTACAAGCCCGTCTCGATTCGCTTACCAAGGACCGTATGTTCAACTCCACCCAGTTGGGCTTGATGGTCTACGACCTTACCGACGATTCTACGCTATATCGTTTCAATGCCCGCCAGACCATGCGTCCTGCGTCTACCATGAAACTGCTCACATCCATCTCAGCCCTCGATCATCTTGGGGCCAAATACGACTTTCGTACCTCTTTGTATTATACGGGCAGTGTAAAAGATAGTGTGCTTACTGGCGATATATATTGTGTGGGTGGTATGGACCCCCTGTTCGATACCAGTGATATGAGGGCATTTGCTGAGAGTATCAAGGCGCTTGGTATTCATACCCTCCGCGGAAAGATTGTTGAGGTGCGCGGCTTTAAGGATAGCGACTTGCTTGGCGAAGGTTGGTGTTGGGATGATGACAACCCAACGCTGTCGCCGCTTCTCATCGATAAGAAGGACGAGTTCGCCAGTCGTCTGGTCCAGATGCTCGATAAGGACAGTATCTTTGTCGACGGTCCATCTACCACAGGCACTCTGCCCAAGGATGCCCTGCTGTTGTGTTCGCGTAGCCATAAGTTGGTTGATGTGCTCGAACCTATGATGAAGAATAGCGATAACCTCTATGCTGAGTCGATGTTCTATCAGCTTGGAGCGGCTACAGGTGCCAGTCCAGCCAAAGCATCTCATGGACGTCAGATGATCTTGAAAACACTGCAGAAAGCAGGTGTTACAGGTCAGTATAAGATTGCCGACGGTAGCGGACTCTCGCTGTACAACTATGTTACGCCAGAGCTGCTTGCCAAACTGTTGATATATGCCTATCGCAAGTCGGCCATAATACGCAATCTGTATGTATCACTGCCGATAGCAGGCGAGGATGGAACACTCAAGAAACGCATGAAGGACTCTCCGGCGCATCTTAACGTGCGAGCAAAGACTGGTACCGTCACGGGTGTGTCGTCGCTGGCTGGCTATGCCCTTGCATCCAATAACCACATGCTGGTGTTCAGCATCATCAATCAGGGTATCATGAAGGCCGACGATGGCCGAAACTTCCAGGATAAAGTATGTAAAGCATTATGTAAATAAGAATTATGAAACAAGAACAGATATTAGTTAGAATTACAGGTCAGGATCGCCCTGGCCTTACTGCATCTATCATGGGCATCCTTGCAAAATACGATGCACAGATTCTCGATATTGGTCAGGCCGATATCCACTCAACACTGTCGTTGGGTATCCTTATCCGTATGAATGAGACCAACTCTGGTCAGGTAATGAAGGAGTTGCTCTTCAAGGCCACAGAGCTTGGTGTACAGATAGGTTTCTCGCCCATCAGCGACGATGAGTACGAAGACTGGGTGGGCCATCAGGGCAAGAACCGCTATATTCTCACAGTGATGGGGCGTCAGTTGGAAGCTCGCCAGATTGAGGCTGCTACCTCTGTCATCGCAGAGCAAGAACTTAACATCGACTCTATTATCCGACTTACAGGTCGTAAGAGTATCAAGAATCCTGCCAAACACACCCGTGCCTGCATCGAGTTCTCGTTGCGTGGCGAACCAAAGGACCGTCAGGACATGCAGTCTAAGCTGATGAAACTCTCTAGCGAGATGGAGATCGACTTCTCGTTCCAGCGCGATGACATGTTCCGTCGCATGCGCCGACTGATATGTTTCGATATGGACTCTACGCTCATCCAGACCGAGTGTATCGACGAACTGGCAGAGCGCAATGGGGTGGGCGATCAGGTGCGTGCTATCACAGAGAGTGCTATGCGTGGCGAGATCGACTTCAAGGAGAGTTTCACCCGTCGTGTCAGTTTGCTTAAGGGCCTCGACGTGAGTGTAATGCAGGAGATAGCCGAGAAGCTGCCTATCACTGAGGGTGTCGACCG
>Ga0310695_10008478_pt1 | contig 15876 bp, 9 predicted proteins | sample RumenRJG_04DNA_FD_203882 | JGI IMG/M metagenome (GOLD analysis project Ga0310695, IMG submission 203882) | Bovine rumen microbial communities from Lethbridge, Alberta, Canada - RJG_04 (v2) (version 2) | ecosystem: Host-associated > Mammals > Digestive system > Stomach > Rumen | place: Canada...
TTGGTGATCGTAAACAGCTTCTCGTTGCTAAGCGCCAGGAAATGCAGCGCAAGCTCTTCGAGACCATCCACCCCGGCGATACAGTCGAGGGTACTGTCAAGAATATCACAGATTTCGGTGCATTCATCGATCTGGGCGGCGCAGATGGACTCCTGCACATCTCCGAGATGAGCTGGGGCCGCGTCGAGAATCCCAAGAAGGTCTTCAAGGTTGGCGAGCAGCTCCGCGTCCTGATCAAGGATATCCAGGGCACAAAGATCGCTCTTTCCCTGAAGTTCCCCGAGGAGAATCCCTGGGTCGGCGCAGCACAGAAGTATGCGGTTGGCACTATCGTGACCGGCAAAGTTGCCAGAATGACCGATTTCGGCGCATTCGTAGAGCTTGAGCCCGGCATCGACGCCCTGCTTCATGTTTCCCAGATCGCCCGCGAGCACATTGACAAGCCTTCAGATGTCCTCAAGACCGGACAGGAAGTCACCGCAAAGATCGTTGACTTCAACGAAGACAGCAACAAGATCAGCCTGAGCGTCAAGCAGCTTCTCATCGACAAGGAGCGCGAGAAACGCGCTGCTGAGCGTGCGAATGCAGATGCTGACGTCGTATCTGTTGACGTTGATGCTTTCGTCAATGCCCAGAGGGGAGAGGAAGACGACGCAGAATAATCTTTTGATTCTGCATATGTGGTTCTGATTTTACGGGGCCGGAATCCCTGCGGGTTCCGGTCCCTTTTTTCAGTTTTTATGCCGTAAAAGCCGGTTCGTCAAAGCGGCCCTGCCGGAAAAGGCTGAATTCTTTTACATGGTATGAGGAGCACAATGGATCTTCAGAAGAACGGGATTTTTACAGAAGATATAGAGCAAATCTGTGCACTTCCTCTGATGGAGGAACTGCGCGGAAAGACTGTACTCGTGACCGGGGCGACCGGGCTGATCGGACAGACGATCGTATCGGCGCTTCTGCGCTGCGGGGAAAATGAGAAGCCCGAAGAGGCAAAAGAACCCGTGCATGTGATCGCCTGTGTGCGCAATGAGGACAAGGCCCGCCGTATGTTCGGCAGTGCCGACCGGGGAAACCTGCAGCTTCTGATATCGGATATTTTATCGATGCCGACGGACAGACTGACGCAGAGGGTCGACTACATGATCCACGCAGCCAGCCAGACTTCCAGCCGTGCCTTCGTCGATGAGCCTGTGGAAACCATCTTTACCGCGATCGACGGAACAAGACGGGCTCTGCAATTTGCAAAGAACAACGACGTGAAGTGCTTTGTCTATCTTTCCACCATGGAAGTCTACGGGACTCCCTCTGATGATGAGAAGATCGATGAAAAACACGGCACCGATCTGGACACCATGCAGCCCCGGAGCTGTTATCCGGAGTCCAAGCGCCTCTGTGAGATCCTCTGTGCCTCCTGGCAGAAGGAATACGGCCTTCCGGTCCGTGTACTGCGGCTGACGCAGACCTTCGGACCCGGTGTCCGCTGCGATGACGGGCGGGTGTTTGCGGAATTTGCCCGCTGTGCCATGGAGAAGAGAGACATTGTCCTCAAGACGGCCGGACTGACCTGCCGCTCTTATCTCTACACAGCGGATGCCGCATCGGCCATCCTGACGGTCATGCTGCGCGGAGAGGACGGGCAGGCCTATAATGCGGCCAATGAATCGACCTACTGCAGTATCCGGGAGATGGCAGAGCTTGTTGCGGCTGAGTGCGCCGACGGAAAGATCGGCGTCCGCATTGAAGCCGCAGAGGATCCCTCCAAACTCGGATATGCCCCTACTCTGCATATGAACCTGGACACTTCAAAGCTGCGTGCGCTGGGCTGGAAACCTTCCCGCGGCCTCGCGGATACCTTCCGCCGGATGATGGCGGCCATGGAGAAATAACTATGAATCTTGCAGTCATTTTTGCAGGCGGATCCGGCAAGAGGATGCACGCCAAGGACAGGCCCAAGCAGTTCCTTTTTGTACATGGTAAGCCGATCATTGTTCATACCATTGAAATCTTCAACAGGCATCCGGAGATTGACGGGATCGTCGTGGTCTGTATCGAAGACTGGATCCCCTATATGGAAGAGCTCAAATATACCTTCCGCCTGGACAAGATCTCCTCGATCGTTCCCGGCGGCGAGACCGGTCAGATGTCGATCTACAACGGCCTCGCGGAAGCAGCCCGCATTTACGGACGGGAGGGGCACGTTGTCCTCATCCATGACGGTGTGCGGCCTCTGATCGACGAGGACCTGATCACGGCAAATATCCGTTCCGTTGAAAAATTCGGCACCAGCATCAGCTGCGGCCCCGTCAGCGAAACGGTCGTGCTGGTCAGTGACTCAGAACAGGTCCAGGAGGTTGTCAACCGCAATAATTCCCGTGTCGCCAAGGCGCCCCAGGGATACTGGCTGGAGGATGTACTGGGTGTTGAGGAGCAGGCCATCAGCGAGGGCCTGACCAATATGATCGATACCTGCACTTTGATGCGGCACTATGGACGCGATCTGTCCATCGTTGACTGCCGGGCTGACAATGTCAAGATCACGACGCCGGAGGATTTCTTCATGTTCCGCGCCGTGGCCGATGCCAGGGAGAATGACCAGCTGTTTTAATCAGATTCCTGTACAAACTGCAGTTTACTGCCCAGAACCACCTGAGACGTGAGGCGTTTTTCATGTTTTTTTGATGGGTCATGCCTCCATCAGGGCAAACACTTCGCGCTAATCCGGAGAGAGAGAATGGAAAAAATACTGAGCGTATCGATCGCATCCTATAATGTTGAAAAATTTATCCGCAAGGCGCTGGATTCCTGCTGTGTGCCCGAGATCATGGACCGGCTGGAGGTCCTCGTCGTCAACGACGGCTCCACAGACAGCACACTGGAGATCGCCCGCGAATATGAGACCCAATATCCCCAGACCTTCCGCGTGATCGACAAAAAGAACGGCGGATACGGTTCGACTGTCAATGCCTCCATCAAGGCCGCGACAGGTAAATATTTCCGCCTTCTGGACGGAGATGACTGGTTTGACCGCGACGGTCTGGTCAGATTTATTGATGAGCTCACTCAGGCAGAGGAGGATATGATCATCGCCCAGTTCAAGCGCGTTTTCGAAGAAGACGGCCACGAAGAGCTGCGCGATGAGGCAGAGGATATCAAGGAAAAAGTCGTCCACTTTGATGCACTCAGCGGTCATGACTGGTTTACCATGCATGCCATTTCCTATCGCACAAAGATCCTGCAGGAAAACGACATCCGTCTGACGGAGCACTGCTTCTACACGGATCAGGAGTACGACCTTCTGCCCCTTCCCTATGTGGACACGGTCCGTATCTTTCCCCATGTTGTCTACTGCTATCGGATCGGCCGCGGCGAGCAGAGTGTCAGCCCCGAGGGACTTGAAAAGCACTACAATGACCAGACCATCGTCCTCAAGCGCCTCTACACGGTATATCCGGATGCGGGCAAAAAGAAGACCGCCAAGGACAAATATATCTTCAATTATTTTGTCCTGCGCACCTTCCTGCAGATCAAGGTATTCCTTGTGATCTCCAAATCCAACATGCACCGTCAGGAGCTGATCAATTTCCTCAGATATCTCAAGCGCGAGCAGCCCCTGATCTACAAGGAACTCCTCCGCACCAGCAAGATCCTGAAGATCCTCCTGGCGACCCGCTTTGCCGCCTACGGGATCCTCCACAAAAAGCTGCGCGAGGAATACAGATATTAAATACCAGCGCGTGAGGAATACAGATATTTAATACCGGGATAAGAGGAATACAGATATTAAATACCGGGATAAATAGAAAACAGCCCTGCCGTCAATGGTGATCTTTGGTGATCAATGCCGGCAGGGCTTTTTTTGTTTTAAATCAAATCATTCATTCTGACCTGGATATCTGACCTTTATATTTGATTATTCCCCCTGGTTACTTGCGGAAAATAATATGCCGGAGCACATAGGCCGCATAGTCGGAGAGGGCGGCGCGGTCTTTTTTCATCTCGTCCGAAAATTCAAAGAAAATGCTCTTGTCCTCAAAAGAACGCTTGAAAAAGGGCGTGCGGTAGAGACTCCACTGGGGGAGATAAGCCGAAGTCTTGCGGGTGTAGCAGGTCTCGGGCTTTGCCTGGATCCGGCGGTTGGGATCAACATAGGTGGCAATGTATTTGTGGATGGCCATATCCTCTGCGGGCAGGTAGTAGTAGTCTCTGTAGTTGGCGTAAAAGTACTTCATCTCTTCGCTGTAGAGCGGCACTTTGAGGATCCCGCTGTCCTCCTCGATCTTGAGATAGCAGTGATCTGCGCCGGCATAGATCCGGGCGGGGAGAGCGAAGTCCATTCGGAAGCGTATAAAAAGCTCTTCAGCCTCTTTTCCCTCGTGATCAGTGTACATATTGGCCTGTGCCCGGGTGACAGTCACATTCATTTTCTCCAGATGGGAGAAGGCCGAGAGCGGAAGGAGTTTTAAGAGACCTTCGACATTGGCCTGATTGTGGAGCGTGAGAATGTCCAGCATCTCAAGTGAGGGCAGGAGCAGATATTTTTTGTAGGTATCGATCAGCTCTTTTCCGTCCGCATCCTCTGTGCGGCCGGTCTGCAGACAGGCCTCCACGGTCTGCTGCCTGTAATCCGGCAGTCCCAGCAGATGGCGGTAGGGGGCAATGTAGGCATACAGATCCACGGATTCCATGGACAGAAAAGAAGCCGCGTCGGATAAAAGACCGTGAAACTCCATGCGGGCTCTCAGAAAAGGCAGGTCGAAGCGGTTGCCGTTGTAATTGATGATATATTTATATTTTCCGCAGAAGACCAGGAAGGAGGAGAGGATCATCTTTTCATCCAGTCCTGTGTCGTCAAACCACTGTGTGATCTGCCATCCTTCGGGCTGCTTATAAATGCATCCGATCAGGTAAACTGTACTGTTGGCGCGGCTGATCCCTGTCGTCTCTATATCCAGAAACAGGACCTCCTGCGTGTCTGCCGGCACATCCGGCAGGGAGAATGATATGTCCTGATCGATCGATTTGCTGATGATACGCATATTGTTCCTTTCGCACTGCCCTTCACATGATTAGATGGATAAAAGAATCGTTGTAACCGAACTTAGTGTATCATATTTTTAAAAAAAGGAAACAGGCACATTGCCGTCTGCGGCGGCAATGTGCCTGTTTCCTTTTTTCGTACATGCCTGTATATTGTTTCCAGGAAACTGTAAGAATATTGATGTCACAGAGATTACTATTGGAGATGCCGGTAGAGATGCCTGGTTCACAGTTTCCCGGACAACGATCCTGCAGATCAATCTTATTTAGCGATTCCGAACGGGGAGAAAACAAGGTAGATGATCACGGCAATGATGATACCGACGATGGATACCACATGGCGGTATTTCCAGGGAGTCAGATCAACAGCGCCCACATCCTTGACTTCGTATTCGGGATCTTTGCCCATCTTGTTGAGTACATACATGATGATCAGTTCGATCGGGAAGAGCACGGCCATTGCGTACAGATAGTGTACGGGCTCAGTGGTTCCGGGATAGCAGGGCTTGATCAGCATGAAAGCTCCGTAGACGATCACATGGAAGACAGTGATCAGCATGGGAGAATACTTGGGAGCCTTGCGGAACATGAATACGCCCAGGATGGTGCAGACGATCGGCAGGGAGACAAACTGGGACATCGAGTTCAGGAATGTCGTGATGCCGTTTGCATACATTACGAAGGGTCCGATGCAGATGGCAATGATGCCTGCGATTGTGCCGTAGTATTTTGCGATGCGCACACACTTCTCATCAGAGGTTCTCTTGCCGACTTCGGTGGAACGGAAGATGTCCAGTGTGAACATGGTGGAGGCGGAGTTCAGTACCGAGTTAAAGGAGGACAGGATCGCGCCGAAAAGAACAGCTGCGAAGAAGCCCATGATCGGTTTGGGGACAACTGCGGAGATCAGAGCGGGATAAGCAAAGTCGATCGCGGAGTCGCCTGCGCTCTTGATGGTCTCCTGGATGGAGGGAAGGTGATAGGCGATGATGCCGGGGATAATCAGGTAGAGGGGGCCTGCGCATTTGAGGAAACCGCAGAAGATAGCGCCCTTCTGGCCTTCTTTCAGGCTCTTGGCTGCAAGAGATCTCTGAACGAAGGACTGGTTGCAGCACCACCAGTAAATGTTGTTGAACAGCATGCCGGTGAAGATCAGGGGCCAGGGCAGGTTGGGCTCTGCAGAGTTCCAGTCGCTCCAGGCGTTCATCTTGGCGGGATCCGCCTCGACCATGTATTTCCAGCCGTCGATGATGCCGCTGCCGCCTGTTTCTTTTGCAAGGGCAGCCAGTGCAATGAAGGGGATCAGGACGCCGGCGATCAGAAGTCCGATGCCGTTGATCGTATCAGATACAGCAACCGCTTTGAGGCCGCCGAAGATTGCGTAGCAGCCGCCGACAATACCGATGACTACACACAGACCTGCAACTGCCGCGAATTTGCTGCAGCCGATCATACCGGAAATATCAAAGATCCTTTCGAAAACAACCGCGCCGGAATACAGGATGACGGGCAGGTTGAGGATCGAATACATGACCACGATGATGGTGGAGAAAACAAGCTTGGTCGATTTGCCGAAACGCTCTTCCATCAGAGCGGGGATCGTCGTTGTGCCCATTTTCAGATAGCGGGGCAGGAAATAATAGGCCAGGATCAGCAGTGTGAAGATGGAACCGACTTCCCAGCCGATGGGGCTCATGTTGGTTGCCCAGGACTGGCCGTTCAGACCGACCAGCTGCTCGGCGGACAGGTTTGTGAGAAGCAGAGAACCGGCGATGACAACACCGGGAAGACTGCGGCTGGCCAGGAAATAGCCTTCGGCCGTGTCAAGATTATCTTCCTTTGTCTTGAGACTTGAAACAACAGCTACCATTACAGTGAAAAACAGGAACGTGATGATGATCCACGCCAAAGAACTGAAAAATCCCATTTTTACATACCCTCTCTTTTATGCCTTTTTCTTTTTGTGAAGCTTGGTCCTGATGCTGCGGCAGAAAGCAGTAGGCCGTCCGTCATTTTGTTGAATACAGATGAGACAGTATTCTGTATATGCTGTCATTTCCGTATCAGTGCAGCCAGCAGAGCAAGTAAGTGATAAAGATGAACTTCTTGCGCGCGATACCGGTCTCGCAACTCTTTTAAAAATTAGAGACCGCCGTAAGAAGAATTTCCGGAAGACTTACGATACCGGTCTCGTAACTTTTATGATGTGAGTATAGGACTTTTTAGGCAAGAATGGAATAGTCAAATATGACAAATATAAAAAATTAATAAACCCAATAGTTGTGTAAATGTTTGAAAAAAGTTTCCTGTATTTGTATTTACTGATCCCTTCCTGATCCCTTGATACGTTACTGTACACGCCCTATCGAGGGCGTGTACAAGTAACGTTGCGAAAATCGCATTCCAATGCGCTGTGCGCGCGATTTTCGCCGTTTAACTCGGGTTTTTCGCGAAAAGCGCGCGAAAAACACCTCGCGTTTCAGGTGGGTCTGTACAGTAGCCTTGATACCTCGCCTTGATACCTTCTCATTTTTTACTTTGTGTTATATGCTGATTTGTGATATAGTTTATGGTTGTTCGGAAACTAATGATCTAATGATCCGGTCTGTGCCGCAGAAGGTTCATCATGAAAGAGAGGTCCATATCATAATGAAAGAGATTTTATACAAGAGTACGCGTTCGGACAGTCTTCCGGTCCCTGCTTCGAAAGCCATCCTTATGGGACTTGCGAAAGACGGCGGCCTTTTTGTTCCCACTGATTTTCCGTCGCTCGATAAAAGTCTCTCCGATCTGGCCGGAATGGACTATCGCGGTGTGGCCTATGAAGTCATGAAGCTGATGCTCACTGACTTTACCGAGGATGAGCTGAAGAACTGCATCAAAAATGCCTATGGCGACAATTTTGATGACAAAGAGATCGTTCCTGTCCGCAAGGCAGACGGCGCCTATTTCCTCGAGCTTTTCCATGGCCCTACGATCGCCTTCAAGGACATGGCCCTGCAGATCCTGCCCCATCTTCTGACGACATCCGCCCGCAAGAATGCGGAGCAGAAGGAGATCGTCATCCTGACTGCGACCAGCGGCGATACAGGCAAGGCCGCCATGGCAGGTTTTGCGGATGTTGCAGGAACCCGGATCATGGTCTTTTATCCCAAGGACGGTGTCTCCTCCATCCAGGAGCGCCAGATGGTGACACAGAAGGGAGATAACACCTGCGTTGTCGGCATCCGCGGCAATTTCGACGACGCCCAGAGCGAAGTCAAGAAGATCTTCGGTGATACTGCCCTTCGTGAAGAGATGGCGGAAAAAGGCTTTGCTTTCTCCTCGGCCAACTCTATTAATATCGGACGTCTCGTTCCCCAGATCGTCTACTATGTCTTCGCCTACACCAGACTCCTGAAGGAAGGTGTTATTAAAGAAGGTGAGAAGATCAATATCGTTGTCCCCACCGGAAACTTCGGAAATATTCTGGCGGCATATTACGGCATGAAGATGGGACTGCCGGTAGGAAAGCTCATCTGCGCCTCCAATTCCAATAAGGTTCTCTTTGATTTCTTTACGACAGGAACCTATGACCGCAACCGCGAGTTCATCCTGACCAGTTCTCCTTCCATGGACATTCTGATTTCCAGCAACCTCGAGCGCCTGATCTACCACATCAGCGGCGACAGCTCCGAAAAGACTGCGGCTCTGATGAAGGATCTCGGCGAAAAGGGCGTCTATTGCATCACGGATCAGATGAAGGAAGGACTGTCTGACTTTGCGGGCGGCTATGCGACAGAAGAAAATACTGCGGAGGCTATCCGTAAGCTTTATAAAGAAGAAGGATATGTGATCGATCCCCACACGGCTGTCGCCGCCTTTGTCTACGACGACTATCGCAGACAGACCGGGGACAAGACACCTGCTGTGATCGCATCCACGGCCAGCCCTTTTAAATTTGAGAACAGTGTCATGCGCGCCCTCGGCGAGCCCGCGGATCTCCCTGATCTGGAACTCGCGGACCGTCTGAGTGACAAGGCCGGCGTTCCTGTTCCCGAAGCAGTCAACGTCCTGCGCACGGCTGAGATCCGCCACAACATCGTCTGCGACAGACAAGGGATGAAGGCGGAAGTGAGGAAGTTTTTGGGGATGTGATGTAAGGCCAAGAGTACAGACACTTTAGAGGCAATTATGGTAAATAGAAACATTATTGACAGACTCGGAAAGCTTCGCCGGAAGATGGAGAGCCTGGGAATCGATTATTTTCTGATTCCGACGGCGGATTATCATAATTCGGAATATGTCGCCCCGTATTTTCAGACCAGGCATTTTTTCAGCGGTTTCTCGGGCTCCAACGGAACGCTGGTTGTGGGCATGGAAGAAGCCGGCCTGTGGACGGACGGGCGTTATTTCATCCAGGCCGGGAAGGAACTGGAAGGGACCGGCATCGATCTCTATCGGGAGATGGAGGAGGGCGTGCCCACGGTTTCCGAGTGGCTGGCGGACCGCATGCCTCAAAACGGCACACTTGGTTTTGACGGCGGATGTCTGAATGTCCGTCAGGTCCGGAATCTGAGAAAAAAGCTGGCCTTTAAAAAGGTGCGGTTTGTATCACAATATGATCCCGCAGAGGGGATCTGGACTGACCGGCCCGCACTTCCCGCTCACCCTGCTTTTGTGCTGGGAGAGGAATACAGCGGGGAGAGCACGGGATCGAAGCTGGCAAGGCTTCGTAAAAAAATGCTGCAGGCAGGTGCGCAGGTCTATGTGGAGAGCAAGCTGGACAACCTGATGTGGCTGTTCAACCTGCGCGGCGGCGATGTGGAGTGCACACCGGTTGCCCTTAGCTTCGGTCTGGTGACCATGGACCGGCAGGTCCTGTTCATCCAGGACCGGGAAGTGACTGAAAAGATCCGCGCCTATGCGGATTCCATCGGCCTTGAGCTTCAGCCCTATGAGAGCGTGAGCGCTTTTCTGGAAGATCCGGAGATTTATCGGAGGGCTGCAGCCAGGGGCGGCACAGCTGACGCAGGGAAGGCTGCGGCAGATGATGACCAGGAGGAATGCCGGGTCCTCTTTGATCCGGGCAGCCTCAGCATCCGTCTGTGGAATGCCTTAACCAAGGGAAGGGAAGCCGCAGGCATAAAGAGCCGGACACATTATGACCTTGAAAAACGCAGTCCTGTCGAGGATTTCAAGGCGGCAAAAAACGAGACGGAGCTCAAAAATATCCGTGCTGCCTACCGGGACGATTCCGCTGCGGTCTGCCGCTTCCTCTACTGGCTCCACAAGCACGTGGAGAACGGCACTGTGGATTCCCTTACAGAGTACACTGCTGCAGAGAAAATGGATTCTCTCCGCACAGAGATCCGCGACTTCATCGATCTGTCCTTCGGGACCATCTCCGCATATGGCCCCAACGCTGCCATGATGCACTACAGCGCCAAAAAGGATGACTGTGCAAAGCTGCGCCCCGAGGGTATGCTGCTTGTGGACTGCGGCGGACAGTACCTGCGCGGGACGACAGATGTCACCCGCACCATGGCACTCGGCCCTGTGACAGAAGACATGCGCCGTCATTACACCCTGACCGCAGTCGGCAATCTCCAGCTTCTGGATGCAGTTTTTTTATACGGCTGTACCGGAAGAAATGTGGATATCCTGGCAAGACAGCCCCTGTGGAGCACTTTTGTCGATTACAAGTGCGGAACAGGTCACGGGATCGGCTACCTGCTTGGCGTCCATGAAGGCCCCCAGAACATCCGCTGGCGCTTCTCGGAAGGAATGGCGGAAGCAGTCCTGGAGCCGGGCATGATCGTCTCTGATGAACCCGGCGTATATATTGAGGGAGAGTACGGGATCCGCATCGAGACCATCCTGGAAGTGGTCGAGGCGGCGAAGAACGGCGACGGAAGATTTCTGCGCTTCAGTCCTCTGACCTTCGTTCCGCTCGATCCTGCGCTGATCGATCCGGCCTTCCTGACGCCGCAGACCCGCGGCGTGCTGAACCGTTATCACGCCCGTGTCTACGCCGAGATCGCACCTCTTCTCAACGAAGAGGAACGCCGGTGGCTCCGTGAGCAGACCGCAGCGATCTGAGCAGCGGGTTACTATTCACAGTCCCTTCGGAACTGTGAATAGTAACATGCGTTTGCCCATTCCATATGCTCTTCGAGCATGGGCAAACGCCGTTTCACTCGGGTTTTTGCACGAAAAAGTCGTGCAAAAACACCTCGAATACAGAGGCTGTGAATAGTAACAGCAGCGGTCCCCTGTCTCCCAAACATAGAAAGCAGTAGTTGTCATAAGGCCTGCCTGTATGCTATAATAAAGGCACCTGAGATGCCAATTATCTGCTATTTTGAACCTACAATTACTTTAAACGGGAATCCTATTATTGCTGTGTGGATGTCAGGCCTTCCGTGCGAAAGCACCGGCAGAGGAAGACAAAAGCATACGCTGCGGACACCCACCTGGCATGCGTGCTAGGAGTCAAAATGCAGGTCCGGCGTTTCAGGCCTTTGTGTGTGCAGATGTTGAATTCTGCGCGCTGCGAAGCGGGAAGGCCTGCGGGAGCTTGCTCACGGCGGGGCATTCGCGCTTTTATTTTTGTGTATCGTATAAACGATAAGTCATGGACAGCCCGTGGCGGCGAACGAACAGACCATCAGGATAACAAAAGATTGCTGCACATACCCCGGTGAGGAATCTGTACAGCAATTGCAAAAGCTCTTTACAGGGTTTTTGATAAATTGAAACACATAAACCCAGGCAAGAAGGATATCAGATATGTTTAAGGAAGAACTTGAGAAAATCAAAAAAGAGGCGCAGCAGCGTCTCGAGTCATCCGAATCGCTGGACATGGTCAATGAGATCCGTGTCGGTGTCCTCGGAAAGAAGGGCAGCCTCAAAGAAATCCTCAAGGGAATGAAAAATGTTCCCGCAGAGGAGCGTCCCCAGGTCGGCCAGATGGTCAATGAGGTGCGTCAGCAGATCGAAGAAGCGATCGCCAAGGCACAGAAATCCATCGAGCGCAAGGTTCAGGAGCAGCGCCTGGCATCGGAGACGATCGATGTCACGCTTCCTTCAAAGCGCCTCCCCAAGGGACACAGTCATCCCAACGTGATCGCACTCAAAGAGCTGGAGCGTATTTTCGTCGGTATGGGATATGAGGTGATCGAAGGACCTGAAGTCGAGCGCGATTACTACAACTTCGAAGCCCTGAATATCCCCGCGGACCATCCGGCAAAGGATGAGCAGGACACCTTCTACATCAACGGAGATATTCTTCTTCGCACACAGACTTCCTCCACGCAGATCCATGCAATGGAGAGCGGCAAGATTCCGATCCGTATGATCGCGCCCGGCAGAGTATACCGCTCCGACGCAGTCGACGCGACCCATTCCCCGACTTTCCATCAGGTCGAAGGCCTGGTCGTCGACAAGGGCGTCACTTTCGCGGACCTCAAAGGAACCCTGGACGAATTCGCCAAAAAGCTTTTCGGCGAAGAGACCAAGACCCGTTTCCGTCCCCACCACTTCCCCTTCACCGAGCCCAGTGCTGAGATGGATGTCAGCTGCTTCAAGTGCGGCGGCAAGGGCTGCAGCTTCTGCAAGGGCGAGGGCTGGATCGAGATCCTCGGCTGCGGTATGGTACATCCCCACGTGCTGGAGATCTGCGGCATTGATCCCAACGAGTACAGCGGATTTGCCTTCGGCGTAGGCCTTGAGCGCATTGCGCTGCTCAATTATGAGATCGACGATATGCGTCTTCTGTATGAGAACGACATCCGCTTCCTGAAGCAGTTCTAATAGTATTGGAGGAATCAATGAACACACCTATTTCATGGCTGAAAGCATATGTGCCGGAGCTCGCGTGCACCGACAAGGAATACAATGACCGGATGACGATGACCGGGACCAAGGTTGACGGCGTCGTACGTCTGGACAAGAATCTGGAAAAAATCGTGGTGGGCAGGGTCCTGTCCATCGAGAAACACCCCGACGCGGACAAGCTGATCGTCTGCCAGGTCGATGTCGGCACAGAGACTGTGCAGATTGTCACCGGTGCCAGCAACGTCTTTGAAGGCGCTCTCGTTCCGGTCGTCCTTGACGGCGGACGTGTGGCGGGCGGACATGACGGCGGCCCCCTTCCCGAGAACGGCATCAAGATCAAGTCCGGCAAGCTCCGCGGAGTACCGTCCTTCGGTATGATGTGCTCTGTCGAAGAGCTGGGCTCTGACCGCAATGCCTATCCGGAAGCACCCGAAGAAGGCATTTATATCTTCCCCGAGGCACTCGGCCCGATCACAGAGGAAGAGACCTGCCAACTGGCAGAGGCCGGCAAGCTTGACAGTGAAGAAGCCCGTGCAATGCATCCCGTAAAGCCCGGCATGGACGCCGTGGAGCTTCTGGGCCTTCGCGACACTGTCTTTGAATATGAGATCACTTCCAACCGCGTGGACTGCTACAGCCTGCTCGGCGTTGCCCGCGAAGCGGCCGTGACTTTCGGCGCCAGCTTTGTGGAGCCCGATGTGACTCCCGCAGAGGATGAGACCGGGGATGTCAATGATTATGTCTCCGTCGAGGTCAAGGATCCCGACCTGTGCAGCCGCTATACCGCGCGTGTCTGCACCGATGTCAAGATCGGCCCTTCCCCCTACTGGATGCAGAGACGTCTTGCCGCCAGCGGCATCCGTCCCATCAATAACCTGGTCGATATCACCAACTATGTCATGATCGAGTACGGCCAGCCTATGCACGCATTCGACCTTGATACCGTTGCGGGGCACAAGATCATTGTCCGCCGCGCGCAGGACGGCGATATGTTCCAGACTCTGGACGGCCAGATGCGCCGGATGGACCACGATGTCCTCATGATCTGCGACGCGGAGAAGGAGATCGGCATTGCAGGTATCATGGGCGGAGAGAATTCCAAGATCACCGACGATGTGAAGACCGTGCTCTTTGAGTCCGCGACCTTCAACGGCCCCAATATCCGCAAATCCGCCAAGCGCATCGGTCTGCGCACGGATGCATCCGGTATTTTTGAAAAGGGCCTTCATCCCACAAACGCTGAGGCAGCTGTCAACCGCGCCTGCCAGCTCATGCGCGAGCTCGGCTGCGGAACTCCTGTCAAGGGTATGGCGGACGCCTGCTCCCCGATCCCGGAGCGCACACGCATCCCCTTCAACGCCCGTGAGATCAATGCTTTCCTGGGCACTCACTATGCACCCGAGGTCATGCTGGACATCTTCGCCAAGCTGGAGATGGACTACGATGTCGACAAAGAAGAAGTCATTGTCCCTTATTTCCGTCAGGACGTGAAGGCAATGTGCGATCTGGCCGAGGAAGTTGCACGCTTCACCGGTTATGAAAATATTCCCATGACCCTTCCGGGCGGCTCTTCCGTCATGGGCGGTCTCACCTACAAGATGCGCATACAGGACAAGGCCCGTGAGGCGGCCATGTTCAATGGCTTCTCCGAGGCCATGACCTATTCCTTCGAGAGCCCCAAGGTCTTTGACCGTCTGCTCTTTGCAGAGGATGCCCCCGAGCGTCAGGCCATCCGCATCTCCAATCCTCTGGGTGAGGACTTCTCCATGATGAGGACCACTCCTCTCAACGGCATGCTGACCAGCCTGGGCACCAACTACAGCCGCCGCAACAAGGACGCAAGGCTCTTTGAGCTGGCAAATGTCTACATTCCCAAAGCCCTGCCTCTGACCGAGCTTCCCGACGAGCGCTCCATGTTCTGCCTGGGTATGTACGGAGAGGGCGATTTCTTCACCATGAAGGGCGTCATCGAAGAGTTCTTCGAGATGGTGGGAATGAACGAAAAGATGATCTGCGACCCCAAGGCGGGCAAGCCCTTCCTGCACCCCGGCCGTCAGGCCCTCATCCAGTACAAGGGTGAGACCCTCGGCTATTTCGGCGAGGTCCATCCCGATGTGGCGGGCTCCTACGGAATCGGCGGCAGAGCCTATATCGCTGTCATTGACCTGCACAGTGTCATCCCTCACACCAGCTTCGACTATCACTACACAGGCATCGCCAAGTATCCTGCGGTCTCCAGAGATATCAGTATGCTGGTGCCTCACGAGGTCACAGCCGGTCAGATCGAGGCAGTCATCGAGCAGCGCGGCGGAAAGATCCTCGAGTCCTATCATCTGTTTGACATCTATGAGGGCAAGCAGGTCCGCGCGGGCTACAAGTCCATCGCCTACAACCTGACCTTCCGCCACCGCGAGAAGACCCTCGAGGAAGCGGAGATCACCGCAGCCATGAAGAAGATCCTGAACGGCCTGGAAAACCTCGGTATCGAGCTCAGGAGTTGACCGGCAGACTATCGGGATCAGGAACTGACCGGCAGATCGTCAGGCTCAGGAACTGATCTTCTGAACGTCGGATCATCTCTGATCATCATCGTATTGAAACTATATATGCGGGCGGGAGAGGATGTCAGATTCCCCCGCCCGCTTTTTCTGAAACAGGGGAACAATAATGGAAAGACTCAATGCTTGGAACACCTATGACCTTGCAATGCAGAATGACTGCATGGATTTTGCAAGAGACTATATGGATTTCCTGAATGTGGGAAAGACAGAGCGCGAATGCGTGGACTTTTTTGTCGCGGAAGCGGAAAAGAACGGCTATATAGAGCTCAGCCGCGCCATCTCGGAGAAAAGACAGCTCAAGGCAGGAGACTGTGTCTACAGTGTCTGGATGAACAAATCCATGGTCCTGTTCAGGATCGGAGACAGGCCTTTTGAGGAAGGAATGAATATCCTCGGGGCGCATATCGATTCTCCCCGCCTGGATGTCAAGCAGAATCCGGTCTTTGAGGACGGCGGTCTC
>Ga0310695_10008479_pt1 | contig 15871 bp, 25 predicted proteins | sample RumenRJG_04DNA_FD_203882 | JGI IMG/M metagenome (GOLD analysis project Ga0310695, IMG submission 203882) | Bovine rumen microbial communities from Lethbridge, Alberta, Canada - RJG_04 (v2) (version 2) | ecosystem: Host-associated > Mammals > Digestive system > Stomach > Rumen | place: Canada...
GAGGTAATCCTAGAGGATTTTTTGAAAGAAAATCAAGAAGAAGAGAAGATTTATGATACATTAGGTTTCTAACAAAAAGTTGTTAGAATGTTATGTATTGTTAGAAATAGTTTCTAACGAATTGTTAGAAAGTTAGTAACTGTTAGAAACATTATTAACAAAAAAGTTGTTAGATTGTTAGAAATATGTTAGGAAGTTTCTAACAAGTTGTTAGGAATGTTAGTAACGTTAGAAACCCTAAATATAAAGATGTTTCTAACAAAACATCCCTAACGGGCTGTTAAAGTTAGAAACGTGGCGCTGAGTTATTGGCCTGTGGAGGATAGAAGGGAGGATTGTCGCAATGAGATATGAAATAAATAATTGGGAAGATGAACATATGACTAACCTATTGCAAGTAGGTATATTAGATAATATAAAAGATTTATTTAGATTTTTTAGTATAGATTATAAACATTTAAGTGAAGGACAATTAAGGGATATGATAATAGATTTAGGCAGATTATGTTATATATATAGAAAATTAGATTTTGCTATTGGTGATTATAAATGTCATATAAGTAATAAAGTAGATATAGATACTAATCAATTTTGTGATGAAGAAGATATATATTAAAGATAATAGTTATATAATAAAATAATGTAGAATAGCTAAATAGTAAGTGTGTAATATAAAATAGTAGTGGTGCAATATAAAATGGTGAATGTGTGGTGCCCGACCGCGTCCTATATACCCCTCAGCAGGTTTAAGTCACGATTTACGACATTATTTTTTTAAAATAACACATTTCCGCACACTTATTAAACTCTCTCACTTACTTTTTACTATTGTCTATAAGGCAAATTTTGCCGTCAAATTGCTACTTTGCTCTTGTCACGATAAAAGTTTCATTACCTTTACTTTTGCATAAAAAAAATTGGCTTAAAATGCCGAATTTGATTTTTATTAAAAAATATGATATAATAAAAGAGAGATATTATATTATATATATTATTATTATTATTCATCCCCATTATATTATATAATAAATTATTAAAAATATCAATAAAGAAAAAATGAAATGCGGAAAGAGATTTTTGCTAAGCAGAAAATCCTACATTTAGCTCCTATTGTTAAAAAACGACTTTTGTGAAACTTTCTCTGTTTTTATTATAAATTGAATTATATTTTAAATCCTCTTTTTTTTTTATAAAAAAATTTTTTTAAATTTTATTGGTATAATTTTTTTTTTTTTTTTTTTTTTTTTTTTTTTTTTTTTTTTTGCGGAGACCCCGATCCTGAGATTGGACAGCGGTTACTTTTTAGGGTTTTTTTAATAACATACTAAAAATTTTTATCTTTTTCAACTATATAATGCAGAGTTCCCGGTCCGCCGCCATATAATATTGGGAATCGGTGCGCGAGCTGCATATACCCCGAAAACCCTGAAAAAATTCCATATAAGGATGGGTCCCGATTAAACGGAGCTTTGCCCCGTTTTACGATGATACACCTGGTTGCGTTGTAAGAAATGACACGCCTGGCTGCGTTGTTTAATTATGGGAAAAATAAAAAAGTGTAAAAAAATGTAAAATTTGATAAAAAAAAACTCAAAAATGCTTGACTTTTTAAAATTTCGGCGCTGGCGCAGCCATTTTCGCGCCGTTGACATGTAAATTTACATGTAAATTGACACTTTTTTACAGTAAAGTAGTGTAAAATAATAAAAAAAAGTGTAAATTTACACTTTTTTAGCTCTTTTTTCAGTTAAATCAATTTTAAATTCTTTATTATCAACTTTAAATGTTATGATTTTACCTACATTTTCAACTTTAATATCAGTTGCTATGCTTTGTAGAGTGTTTGCAATAGTAGAGATTATCATTTCCTTTGTTGGATTTGGTTTTCTCTCTCTAACAACTTTTTTTCTAGGTTTCTCACTTGTTGCAACTAACTTTGATTTGTTTTTCTTTGCTTTGTTGTCAAGTTCTTCTAGTTCTTCATTTACTAGATAGTCATTATCTTCTAAAAACATAAGTAAAACATCTTCTAAATCAGTATTAAGCAATTTCATAGTTTTGTCAACCCACTCAGTTGCTACCTTTACAACTTTTCCATTGTCAAGTGTCAATTCATACACTTTTCCATTTACTTTGTATTCTTTCATACTTATCACTCTCCTTACATTATAAGTATATCATAACTAGAATATTAAGTCAATAGTTTTAGTGAAGAAAATTGATTTTTTTTTCAATTTTCTTCACTTTGTCAAAAAAGATTAATCTATGTTGAAATATGCTTTCTTTTTGATTATTTCTTTTTTAACAATTTCGCTATCAACTAATTGTTTTAATAAAGCACTCATTTTTTGATTTGATAAATCAGTTAATGTGCTATCACTTTCTTGTATTTCAGTGATAGTTAATGCTTTATCACTTTCAGTTAATACTTTTACGATTACATCTTTGATGCTTTCGTTTTCGATTTGAGTTTTAGTTTTTGTATTACTAACTCTTTTACGACTTAATAATTCGATTTCGTGGTCGATAAAGTCTACTAAGTCAGTTCTACCTAACTCTACAACTACCTTTCTTAAAGTTTCAAAATTGTCTTTTTTAGTTATTCTTTTTTCCATAATTAATCACTCTCCTTTTTTCTATGGTTTTTAATAACTTTTTTGTAATAAGTTTTCTTTTCTTATTACATTTATATTATATCATAACTAATTTAATTTGTAAAGTATTTTTTTAACTTTTTTTTATTTTTTTAAATTAGTTATGTTATAACCTTTCTTTACTATAATAATTATATCATAATTATTATTATTTGTAAATACTTTTTTTATTTTTTTTATTATTTTTTTTGTTGCCTTTTCCTTTCTCATTTTCTATAATAATTATATCAAATTATAAAAAAGTTGTCAATAGTTTTTTGTAAAAAAAAATATTTTTTTACTTGACATTATGGGAATGTAAACTAATTGTAAAGTGTGCGGAAATCGACTGTAAAATTCCGTAAAGTTGACACTTACTTGACACTCGGCCTCCCTCGAAGAAGAACAACCGTGCGCCGGCCGCCGAGTGTAAAGAAATGTCAAGTAGACATTAACTTGACACTTCTTCAGCTACGTAAGTAGATTTTTCATATTTATAAATATCAATTCTTGTATTTTCAAATGTAATTTGCTCGTTATTCTTTATAAGCATATTTTGTGTGTTTTGTGCATCCTCTAACTTGAAGAAAGGCACCGCCAAAGGGGAATAACCATTTTCTCCCATTTTCATAACTACTACATATAATTTTTTGTCTTCCATAATATCACTCCTTTTCTTTATTACATTATTATTATAACATAATAGAGATTTAATGTCAATACTTTTTAAAGAAAAATTGCGGCGGTCGGTATGTGTTTCTTAACTCTCGGTTTAGGAACTACAAACCAAGCATTTCCGCCAACTCTAAACATTGTTTTCTATTGTTTTTAAAATATTCAACTCCCCACATCGTAGCAAGTCTTTCACACTCTATACTAAAATAAGCAAAATTCATTTCTTTTTCAGTAATAACACCTTGTTCAAACATAAATACAAGCATATTTTCAATAGTATCTCTTTGCTCGTTTCTTTGCTCTTGATAAGTCATACAATGTCCTATTTCATGTAAAATACTTAATAAAACAATATTCATTTCAGTAAATTCAGGTTGCTTTTGAAACCACTCTAAAAATTGATAATCAAGTTCTTCATAATCTTTATTACTTACAAAAACCTCTTTATTTATTGGGTCGCACTCATATCTATTGCTTTTATCAACTACTATTTCATTATCAATAGTATCAACAAACTTTTGTAAAATAATTAAATCATTTTTAGAATATTTTCTCATAGTATCAACCCTTTCTTTACTATAATAATTATATCACACATTAGAATAGAAAGTCAAGACTTTTTATTCATTTTCTTGACTTTCTTTTGTGTCATCTTCAACTACTCCATCATAGCACATTGTATCTATTGCGTCAAGTAAAGTAGATTTTTTATCTATGAAAGAATAACCTGCATATTTTAGTAATCTAATTATTTCATTTAATATTTCAGTGCTTGAAGCGTCTTGGTCAAAAGCAATTGTTAATTCTTTTGTACAAGATTCATTAATAGCACACACATTACTATAAAATGGTTCGGCATTGTAAGTTATTTTAATCATAACTATACCTCCTTTCCTAGATATTTTGCAACTCTTGTTTCAAGTTCTAATCTTGAAATTGAGTTGTGTATTTCATTAATAAACCAAACATTTGTATTAAAGAAATTATCTCTACCAACAACTATGTCTTGGTCTTGATATTCTTCTCTAATCTCTTGTAGTAGAGTTTTCATAACCTTTGGTTCACATTCGTAAATCTCTCCAGTAATGAAATCATAAAGTAATTCGTTTTTAATATTTAACATAATAATCACTCCTTTATTTATTTTCTATAATAATTATACTATAAATAAATTAAAAAGTCAATACTTTTTTTAAATTTTAGGAAAAATTCTTCTATTTAGCAACGCCGCCACGTGTTCGCAAAAATCCCAAAAGTGTCAAGTAAGTGTAAACTCGTGCCGCAGCGATACAAAGTGAGCGTAAGCGGCCCGCCACAACGCACCCTGGTGTTTCTTTTTTTAAAAAGAAAAAACTTTACACTTAAAGTGTAAAGTTTACTTTATTTTACACACCGAAGTATGCTTTTTTCTTAACAACTTGTTTTTTGATAACTTCAGCGTCAACTAATTGTTTTAGCAATGCTGATATTTTTTGATTTGATAATTCAGCAAGTTCAGAATTATTTTCTTGTAATTCAGATATTGTTACGAATTTAGCAACTTCTTGTAAAGTTTCAACAATAACATTTTTGATATTTTCGTTTTCAACTTGTGTTTTTGTCATTGTGTTAGAGTTTCTTTTACGAGATAATAACTCTATTTCGTGGTTAATGAAATCAACCATTTCTTTGTTAGAAGCAACTACTTCTATTTCAAGTAATTCATTGTAGAAATCCTTTTTAGTTTTTTTGTTAGCCATAATATCACCTCTTTCATATTTTTTTCTAATAAAGTTAATTGGCTTTTTAACTTTATTACATATTTATTATAACATTTTTTAAATGTTATGTCAATAGTTTTTTAAAACTTTTTAAAGTTTTTTTTATTAGGTTTTGCAACCCTTAAGCAATGTTATATTTCATTGCTTTAGGGTTTGCATTTCTACCTTTTAATTTTTTGTTAGTTTTACCTTTTTTGTATAGGTTTTGTGCAGTTCTCATGAATTGAGCTGCGTTTTTGTCAACTGCAACTTTGTTAACTACCTTTCCTTTTCTTTTTGCCATAATTATCACTCCTTTCATTTACACTTATATTATAGCATAGTTATTATTTTATGTCAATACTTTTTGAAAAAATTTTTAAAAAAATTTTTCTTTGTATTTTTGCTTTCTAGGAATAATTTTACTTTTATCTTTGTGAGCACCTGCTCCATTATATTGCCAAGACATAGGTATCCAAGTATCACGAACGCCTGAATGTTTATTTTTTTTATTTTTTGCTTTAATAGTTATTTTCATTTTAACCACTTCCTTTATTTACTATAATAATTATATCATAATTAAAAAAATAAGTCAATACTTTTTTAAAACTTTTTTTATTTTTTTAATTATAGGATATCTAACAACGCACCCTGGTGTGTCGCAGCGACCCAAAAAATTCAAAAGTGTAAACTAAATGTAAACCGCGGCCCGCATCTGGGTTAAACAATCGGGCGCGGGCCGCTTGACACTCGCTTTACATGTAAAATTGTGTAAATGCGGTTGCCGCACTCTGTAAACCACAAAAAAAGAAATGTCAAGTGGTTTACATTTCTTTTACTATTGAATAGTCTTTCCAATTAGGTGCAACATTTAAACTTACTATTGTATTACCTAGTCTATCAAGACTTTCTTGGTAGATTTCAATTTCGATGTCAATATCTTCAAGTCCAGTGTGGGCTTCTTCAAAATTAACATTGTTTGAGATAAAGCAATAAATTGCTTGTGCTGTTGTTCTAACTCTACCACTATTAGTTATAAAACAACTTTCTTTTTGACTATTTAATCTTTTTTGATTTTCTAAGCAATAATTTACATAGTCTTTTGAAAAAGTGATAACTTTTGAAATTTCCATTGTATCAAGTAAATCTAATTTTTCAAATGGATTTTCAACTCCAAACTCATTGAAAAGTCTTTCAGTTGCTTGTTTATCAAAATTTCCATTGTGAGCAACCATTATATCAATGTTATATCTATCAATAACTCTTTGTAAATCATTAGATATTTCGTTAACACTCATTAATTTATATCTTTTATCATTATTGATTTTATCTTCATAACTTGGATATTTTGTAGCACTAAATGTACTTAACATTATGTATTTATTATTGAAGAATTTTCTAACAATATATGATTTTTCATAAACAACCTTTTGATTTTCGTTATCATAGATTTTCATACCTATTTCAAATGGTAGAACACTTTCTTTAACAAATAAACTACCTATTGTTTCAGTATCAATAAACATTAAATATTTTTTAGTTTTTAAATCAACTTTTTTTGTAAACATATTTTTTCAACTCTCTTTCCTTTATCAATTTACACTCTTATTATATCATTTATAGAATAACTTGTCAATACTTTTTTAAAAGTTTTTTTATTTTTTTAGGTAGAGAAGATTTTATCTTCTCTTACCTTTTTTTGATTTCATAGGTTTAATACCTAATCTTTCATTTTTACGAGCCAAATCTCTTGCCTCATACATTGCACGCATTGCGTGTCTTTTGCCTGGTGTCATACCTTTCTTTGCCATAATTATCACTCCTTTCTTATTACACTTTAATTATACCATAACTAGATTTTATTGTCAATAGTTTTTTTTAATTATTTTAAAATTATGTCAAATCTTTGATTTTCAATTACTTTTATTGCTTTTTCAAGTTGCCACTGATAATGTAAAATTGTGCTATCGTGTTGCAATTGTTTTTCAAATGGTGTTAATTTTTCATTGTTTGCAATTTTTTGTAATTCCTTTTCAATTTCAATTTTTTTAGTCTCTAGTAAATCATTTATTTTTTTACTATATCTTTCAATGTTTATTGTGCTTAACATAATAATCATCTCCTTTTCTTATTTACTATAATAATTATACTACTAAATGAAATAAATGTCAATAGATTTTTGAAATATTTTTTATTTTTTTTCATAATTTTGGGATGCGGCAACGCTACCTGGTGTGTCATTAGTCGAATGTAAAATTTACAAAGGACTTTACACTTACTTTACACGGCACGCTGCGGAAATGGTCAATCGTAAGCGTGCCGCCGCGTACAACTCTGCCTGGTGTATCTTCTTTTGTAAAAGAAAAAGTGTCAATTTGACACTGAATAAGATTTTAATGTAAAGTAGAATTATTTTTCTACTTTACAAGTCCAATAGTGGTCTCCGTGGTTATCAGTATGTTGAACAACCTCTCCACCACATCTTTCAATAGCACGATTTCTTTCGTGTGTTTCTTGTAATTCTAATAATTTAAAACAACCAACTATTGCTAAAATACCAATTCCATAAAATACTATTTTTATTAATTTTTCTTGTAAGTTTCTCATTTAAATCAACCTCTTTCTTTCTTTATCTTACATACTTATTATATCATTGATAGAGTATTTTGTCAATACTTTTTTAACATTTTTTTAATTTATTTTTAGTCTAATCCTAATAAATACCAAATAATCTTTTGTTTAATTGTTATTCCATTTATTGTTATTTCATAACTTGTATTTAGAACAATTACTAATAAACTAACTAATAATATTATTACGATTGACAGAAAAACGATAGTCTTTTTTTCTTTACTCATTTTCAATCACTTTCCTTTCTTCATCTTACATACTTATTATATCATTAATAGAATAGTAAGTCAATAGTTTTTTAAAATTTTTTTCTACTTTACATTTTAGGATGTCAATAGCAAGTACAAATGTTCGTTTTCTTACACGAAAAATTCTAAATCAAACACTTGTTCGATTTTTCGGCTCGCCACACCCGCCGGCGAGACGCTCAGTGGAGTAGGGTAGGGGAGAGTAGGGTAGGTGAGTGGTTTTAATTTTATTTTTTACTATTCTATTTGTGCGAAAATGCTTACTAATACGCTTGTAAACCCTTGATTTTACATGCCACAAAGCAATGATTGCCGCATTTTAGGATTTCTCTTGTTCCCCTACTCTAACCTACTCTCAAAGCAAAAATTTCAACTCCCCTACCCTACCCTATTCTCGGCCCGCTTTGATCGCAACCGCGCCGCCGCATGTAAAGTAAATGTAAATTGACACTCTCTTGACAAATAAAAAAGTGTAAATTATTTTACACTTTCTTGGTAGTTATTATAAAATTCAGTAACACCACCAACCCAATATTGATTTAGTCCATTTGGGTCATTTTCAGCACCAACAGGACAATACTTTGCACCAATTTGTTTGATAGTATTTAAACCTAAATCAAAATAGTAATTTTTTAATATTCTTACGAAATCATTTAACCCTTGGTCATAGTTTTCATAATCTCTTAAACCATCACTATCCATAATACCACCAAAGTTATAGTTATTATGAAATGCTTTACTAGTCCAATTACCAGTTTCATGTCTTGAAATACTTACAATTAATATTGCTTGGTCTTTTGTTAAACCATTTTCAATTGCTTTGTTGTAAATATTATTTGCATTGTCATTTCCTAAATCAATAACTTTTTTTTCTTCAACAACTTGTTTTTCAGTTGTTTCAGTTTCAGTAATTTCTTTAGCAATGACTTTTTCAACTATTTCATTTTTAACTATTGTTTGTACCCTAACTTTAGGATTAACAATACTAATAGCTCCAATAGTAGCAAGTCCAACTAAACCATAAACAATACTAACTTTTAAAAGTCTTGGTAATTTATTAAAACCTTTAGCAATTAATTTATTAAATAATTTCATTAGTTTGTAAACTATTGTCATTATTCCAATTATTAAATAAACAATTGTTTTAATAGTTGTTTTAATTAACCATTTTAAACCTTTCATAATTAAACTTAATAATAAATCTAATAAGTTTTTTTTGTATAACTTTTTATTCTTTTGTTGTCTTGTCATTGTAATCAATCCCTTTTCTTCTTTATCTTTATTACACTTTAATTATAACATTTATTAAAGTTTTTGTCAATACTTTTTTAAAAATTTTTTTTATTTTTTTTACATTTGACATTTTTTGTAAGATTAATATTCCCTTTCCTTATCTATCTTACACTTTAATTATAGCACAACAAAAAGAAAATGTCAATACTTTTTTAACATTTTCTTTAATTTATTTTACACAAACATTTGTTCTAATTGTCTTAAGTCTTTAATTGCTAAACCTTTCCAAATCTTGCTTTTATTGTTTGCTAAACTTGTTAATCTTTTAATTCCAATTCCATTGCAATTATTCCATTCAATTAAGTTCTTTGTGTAATCATCTAACAAATAACAATTATTATCAATGTCAATGTTTAGTTGTTTCTTTATTTCATTTGCTTTGTTTGTTCCAATTCTACAAAAACAAATATTTGTTTCTTTTAGTTCTTTTAGATAAGTTTTCAACCAAACCAGTTTATCTTGGTCTGCTTGTGCGTTTGGACTTGCACTAATAACATAAACCTCAACAATATTGTTTTTAATTAAATTATTTATTGTATCAATGTATTTAAAAGGTTTTAAACTTGAGAAAAAACCTTTTTCAGTTGCAAATCTTTCAAGTGCATTTTTCTTTGAATTAAATTTTGCAATAGTTCCGTCCATATCTAAAAATAATTTTTTCATAGTATCAACTCTCTCTTTCTTCATTATCATTGTACCATAACAAGAAATAATTGTCAATACTTTTTGAAAAAATAATTTAATTTATTTACAATAGTTTTTATTTACATTTATTTACATAATTAATTTTAGGAAAAGTGTAAACAATGTGTAAAGTATGATGTCAAATCAAAAAGTTCTAAAGTGTAAAGTAAGTGTAAAATTCGCAGCCAACCAGTTGTCTGCGAGCCTGCGAAGTCAATGTGAAAGGAATCTCTTTTCAGCTGCTACAGAACGTACCAACAAGGTTTTTGCTATTAGTATAGTGGGGGTACATTTTTGGGAAAAAATTTTTTTCGTTTTTGATTTTAGGTTTCGCCTCGGCATAAAAATCTCTAACTTCATTTTCAAAACGGGAATACGATTTTTTTAATCTATTTCCTTTATTTTATCTTTAATATCCCATACTCGCATTAGAACTCAATTACGGAGCTTATCCAAATATTTTACTTATTAATCCTAATATAAATAAAACAAAAGGTATTACAAATATAATTATAAAACAAGCCCATAAAGTCCATTTAATTTCTTTTTTTCTTAATTGTAAACTATATTTATCGTATTTCTTCATTGTCTATCCAACTCCTTGTTTTTGGGTCATAGATATATTTAAAATTATTTTTTCTATCAACACCTTTATATCCATTCATTTTTAAAAACATATCTGCGGCATCAACAGGTAAACCACTTTCTTTAAGTGCGGCAATCGATTCCTCAGTAGCTTGTAAGTTCTCATCTTCATCCGCATCAAACTTACCATCGCCGCACTTATCTAAGATTCTTTCTATTGTTTTTAAATCACTGGCTTCCGCCATATTAAATTTTCCTTCCGCAACAGCTTGACCTAATATATAACCCATTATTATTTGTTTTAATTGTCTATCATTTAATTTGATTTCCATATTAATACCTGCCTTTTGTCATTCTTTTTCCATAATTTCTATGATGAACATTTCCGCCTGTTAATGCGGTAATCCCTTCATAAATACCTCTTTTTACTATCGTTTTAGGTTTTGGTATTAATGAGGTTGGAATTTTCAAACTTCTTTTCTTTCTCACTTCTTATCTCCCTTTCCAATATTGATTTACCATTATGCGGCCACCGGTTCTATCACATACTAACCCAGCTTCTGTTGTTCCACACCAATTTGCAACTCCTCTATTGCCTTCATAATCAATATAAAAATATCTTTGATAATTGTTATGATAAGCAATTATTCCTGTTGTTATTAATGCGGCTGCACATAAAATAATTATTATTGCTAATATTTTTGTTTTATTAGGAACTATTTTTTTAAAGTAAAATAATTCAAATTTTAATCCCAATTCAGTCATCTTTAAAGATATATTATTTTTTAAGCTCATTTTATGAAATATCCTCCTCAAATTTTCTTTGTAAAATTTCATATTTTAAATTATCTAAGAATGCTATTGTTTCAATATTAATGACATCTTCTTTCATTAAATGTAAACTTTCAATCAATTTAGTTTGTTCAAAATAGAAAGTGCATGCGGCAACCGCTTCTTCCTTCGTCATAACGCGGTCTCCATTAGCAGTAAGCTGTTTCTTTAAATTCATCAATAGTTCTCTATCTTGTGTTTTATAACATTCTTTAATAGGAACTCCTCTACAATAGCGACTAATAAATTCATACAATCTAACACAGTGGCTAAGTTGCTTCCCATCAAATCCATATTTTTCAATTTTATCAATTAAATTAGGATAAGGATGACATAAAGCTTTTAATTTATTTCCGCTCATTCCTACAATACATCTTAAGAATTGATTTACATTTATTTCTGCAATACCTTCTCTTTTATCAAATAGAGGTTGAATTAAATCTTCATATTTAGGATTAATAATATAAAAATCAGTATATAGTAATTCTATATAAGAAATATTTTCTTTTTTAAATTGTTCAAACATAACTCTAATGTCTTTTACATCAATATGTTCTCCATTGTCTAAAATTTCTACATAAGATACAGGTTTCTTTTCATAGACAAAATCGCGGAAATGCGGCAATACAATAGCTTTAGTATCAATATCGCTCATATAACTTTCACTATATTCGTCTAATCCATAGTTTTGACTTCCTTGTAACATTAAACACACTACTTTATATCCTTTTTCCTCTAAATAAGCATAGTGTTCAGTTAATCTTTCCATAATATAATCAAATCTATCCATATTTATCATCTCTTTCTTTTTTATATTTTTCTTTATATATAAATTATAATATATTTTTTTATTTAATTCAATATATATAACTTAAATCTCGATTGACAATTCAAAATTTTTCGATTATAATATAGTAAAGAAAAGGTCAAAAATGATTAAACTTCATAAAGAAGAAAGGAGATTACTAGTGGAGACTAAAATTAGATTAGATTATAGATTAAAGACACCTGAAGAACGTAAAGCATTAGTCGAAGAAATAGTAAGACAAACTCCTCCTAATCAATTAACTGAACAGTATATAGAGATTTTATCAAATTATATAATATTTGCAATGGATAAAGAAGAAAAAAAGAAAAAAGAAATAATTACTGATAATAGAATGATTACTATAAATAAAAGAGAAACATCCTATCAAGGCTTAGTAAGCAAATTTGAAAATGGAGAAGATGGGCTATATAATATAACAATAGATAATGATAAAAATGTTTTATTAACACCTAAAATTTCTATTTCTCCTAAAGACATTACGGAAATCCCTGCTTTAAAGGATTTAACAGACGCAATTGAGCTTGTTAAAAAGCAAGAAAAAAACGCAACAGGAAAAAGAAAATATGCTTTAAAGAAACAACTTATTGAAATGTATCAAGAACAATATACAATAAAAAATACAGTAAAACAAGTAACTTTTAATTCAAATTCAGTAAAAAGCTTCGCTAAATCTAGCTTTCCTGATGATATTTATATAGATGAAGAAACTGGACTTCCTGTGAATAAAGGAGTAGTATCTTTTTTCAATCCTGAACATATATCCGCACTTTTATGCAATTATAGTGCATTAAAAGAAGAGTGTTGGGGAAAATTTGATGGAGATTGTTATTATATGATGGAAGATTTAGATAACTTAATAGAAGATACTTTAAGATATGATTATCCTTTATATTATGATTTATTAATTTATAAAATAGATGGTAGAAGTAATGCGGAAATCCAATTTATGTTAGAGCTAGACCATGGAATTAAACATTCAGTTGAATACATTAGTTCATTATGGCGCAATAAAATTCCTAAATTACTTGCAGAGGCTGAAACTAAAAGATACTTAAATTGGTATTACACAACTCAAGAACGTGGTAAATGGAAGACATGTTCTAGATGCGGGCAAACTAAATTAGCTCATAATTTATATTTTTCAAAAAATAAGACTTCTAAAGATGGTTTTTATAGTATTTGTAAAGAATGTCGTAATAAGAAAAATAAAAAAGAGGTGGTTTAATTGGCTGAAAAACAAAAATATTATTGTGAAAAATGTGGAAAATGGATGGCGGAAACAGAGTTTTTTACATATAAAGATGGAACTAAAACAGAAATGTGCAAAAAATGTTTAACTATGCATATTGACAACTGGGATCCAGAGACTTATCTATGGCTTTTAGAAAAAATGGATGTTCCATATATTCCTCAAGAATGGAATACTTTAAGAGATAGATTATATGCAAAAGACCCTTCTAAATTAACTAGCTCTTCAGTTTTTGGTAGATATCTATCTAAAATGAAATTAAAACAATGGAGAGATTATACTTGGGCAGATAGTGAGAGACTTCAACAAGAAGCTGAGGCTACCGCAAAAGAACATGAAGAGGAAGCTAAAAGAAGGGAAGAAGAAGCTAAAGAAAAATTTGAAAATGGAGAAATTTCCGAAGCTGAATATAAAACTCTTGTATCAACAGTAACACAAAGAGAAACATTACCACCTCCTCCAATGAATCCAATAGGACAAAATGGCAGTGTTGGTGGAGCTTTTGTCATGAATGAAGATGATTTTATGGCAGAAGATGATATTCCTGATGCAGGAGCAGACTTAACTGATGACGATAAAATGTATTTAGCTGTCAAATGGGGAAGATTATATAAACCCGCAGAATGGGTAGCATTAGAACAAAATTATGAAGAAATGACTAAATCATTTGACATTCAAGATGCTGACACTATTAATACTTTAAAGTTAATTTGTAAAACAAATTTAAAAATGAATCAGGCTCTAGATACAGGAGATTTAGATGGATATCAGAAGTTATCAAGAGTTTCTGATAGCTTAAGAAAGTCTGCTAAATTCACTGCCGCACAAAATAAAGAAGATAAAAATGATTTTGTAGACAGTGTTGGTGAATTAGTAGCTATGTGTGAAAGAGAAGGTTTCATTCCTAGATTTGTTACAGATATTCCACAAGATAAAGTTGATTTAACTTTGAAAGATATGAATGATTATCTTAAAAAATTAGTTACACAAGATTTAGGATTTGGACAACAAATTGAAGATGCTTTAAAGAAAATTCAAATCCAAAAAGAAATGAATGAGGCGGAAGCCGCCGCTCAAGAAGGACAAGTCGAGCTTGAAGATGAAGATTACGCAGCTTTTATAGAAGAAATGGAAGCTCAAAAAGAACAAGATATTGATTTGCTCGATGAAGAAATTGAGGATGATGAATAATGGCTTTAGCAGATATATTAGAATTATCCAGTAATAAAAGTGTAACTAAAAAGGTAGGAATTTCAGAAGAAAGAATTAAAGAACAGCTACCTGTTATAAAACAATATATATCTTTTTGGAGAGAGTATCCTGATATATTTGTAGAATTTCTTTGTGGGGAGAGTAATCCTGAAAATTTTCAATTATATTTTTATCAAAGAGTGTTTTTAAGAGCCGTAATGCGTCATAGATATGCTTATGCAACATTTCCTCGTGCATATTCTAAATCATTCCTATCAGTTTTAATTCTTATGCTTAGATGCGTTTTATTTCCTGGAGCTCATTTGTTTGTTACAACAGGGGGAAAAGAACAAGCTGCAGGAATTGCAAGAGAAAAAGCAGAAGAATTATGTAAATTAATCCCTGGTTTAAAAAATGAAATAGATTGGACAAGAGGACAAACAAAAGCAAGTAAAAATATGGTTGAATATAAATTTAAAAATGGTAGTAAATTAGATATAATGGCAGCTCAACAAAGTTCCCGTGGTAAACGTGCTACTGGAGGACTTATGGAAGAGTGCATATTAATAGACCAAACATTGTTAAATGAGGTTATTATTCCTACTATGAACGTTGATAGAAGACTTGCAGATGGAAGTAGAATTGAAGATGAAGTTATTAATAAATCTCAAATATATGTAACTACTGCAGGATGGAAAAATAGTTTTGCTTATGAAAAATTAATTCAAATACTTATTCAACAAATTATTGAACCAGATGAGGCGGTAGTTCTTGGCGGAACATGGCGAGTTCCAGTAATGGAAAAGCTACTTAAAAAATCATTCATTGAGGAGCTTAAATTAGATGGGACATATAATGATAGTTCATTTGCTCGAGAATATGAATCTGAGTGGTCTGGAGATGCTGAAAATGCATTCTTCTCTGCAGAAAAATTTGATAAACATAGAAGAATGTTACAACCTGAATATGAATATAGTGGACGTAGTAGTAAAGGAGCTTATTATGTATTAGGAGTCGATGTTGGACGTTTAAAATGTACAACAGAAGTTTGTATTTTTAAAGTAACTCCACAAATGCAAGGAGCTTCATTAAAAACATTAGTTAATTTATATTCTTATGAGGCAGAGGATTTTGAACAACAAGCGATTCATATAAAAAAATTATTCTATAAATATAAGGCGCGTTCCGCAGTTATAGATGCGAATGGTCTTGGTATTGGATTAATAGACTTTATGACTAAAGCACAAGTCGATCCAGAAACTGGGGAAGAATTATTACCTTTT
>Ga0310695_10008480_pt1 | contig 15870 bp, 9 predicted proteins | sample RumenRJG_04DNA_FD_203882 | JGI IMG/M metagenome (GOLD analysis project Ga0310695, IMG submission 203882) | Bovine rumen microbial communities from Lethbridge, Alberta, Canada - RJG_04 (v2) (version 2) | ecosystem: Host-associated > Mammals > Digestive system > Stomach > Rumen | place: Canada...
TGAAGGAACCTTGCGGATGTTTATATTATAAATAAGGTGTGTAACTTACTTCTTAGTTACGGCAGGAACATCATCTTCCTTGATGCTGCGACCCATCACGAGGTAGGCAACGGGAGAAGCAATGAAGATAGACGACAGTGTTCCGAATATAACACCGAGGATCATGGCGAAGGCGAACGAGCGGATGCTGGCACCTGCCAGGATGAAGATACAGAGAAGCACGATCAACGTAGAGACAGAGGTGTTGATGGTACGGGCCAATGTCTGGTTGATAGACTCATTGAAGAGCTGCTGCTTATCTTTCTTAGGATAGAGACCGAGGTTCTCACGGATACGGTCGAATACCACCACCTTATCGTTGATAGAGTAACCGATCACCGTCAGGATAGCACCGATAAACGTCTGGTCGATCTCCAGAGAGAACGGCATCCAACCCCAACAGAGTGAATAGACACCAAGAACGATGAGCGTATCCACTGCCAGAGCCACAATAGAACCGATAGAGAAGGCCACATTGCGGAAACGCAACAGAATGTAAAGGAAGATGGCAATCAGGGCAATAATCACTGAGATGATAGCGCCGTAAGTAATATCCTTAGCCACTGAAGGTCCTACCTTCTGAGAACTGATAATAGAACCGCCTTCGCGCACATCAGGATTCTTGAATGACTCCACATTTGCCTGTGATACAAGTCCGTGCTTCTTCAATGCATTGTAAAGAATGGTCTCACATTCGTCGTCGGTTGTGGGAGAGTTAGACTCTATCTTGTAGTTGGTAGAGATACGGATTGTCTTACCGTCGGTACCGAGGGCGATAGCACCCGTGTTACTGCCGGGGAATGCCTCAGCAATGATGGTACGGATTTCCTCAGGCTGTACACCCTTCTCGAAGGTCACCACATAGTTACGACCACCTGTAAAGTCGATGCTCTGGCTCAGGCCACGAACAGCGAAGCTTACGAGGAATACCACTGCAGCACAAGCCACAAGGATGAAGGTCTTCTTATAGTATGACAGGAAGGGGATGTGCAGGTTCTGCATCATGTTCTTCGACAAAGGAGTGGTGAATGTCAGGTTCAGCCACTTGTCGTGCTTGTGACGCCATTCGTAGACGATACGTGTCAGGAACACAGCGGTGAAGAATGAGCAGAAGATACCGATGATCCAAGTGGTTGCGAAGCCCTTCACAGGACCTGTACCGAAATAGAGCAGGATGACACCGGTGATGATACTCGTCAGGTTAGAGTCAAAGATAGCAGAGAAAGCATTGCTGTAACCAGCTTTGAGTGCATTCTTGATATCCTTGCCGTTGCGCATCTCTTCCTTGATACGCTCATAGATAAGCACGTTGGCATCGACAGCCGTACCAAGAGTCAGCACAATACCGGCGAGACCACTCATCGTCAGAGCTGCCTGGAACGAAGTCAGAATACCGAGTGTAAAGAACAGGTTGACAATCAGGGCGCAGTTAGCCATCATGCCTGGGATGAAACCATACATGGCAATCATGTAGATCATCAACAGAATGAAGGCGATGATGAACGACCAGATACCCTGCTGGATAGACTGTGCACCGAGGGTAGGACCTACAACCTCTTCCTGTACGATACGTGCAGGCGCAGGCATACGTCCAGACTTCAAGGTAGTAGCCAAATCCTTGGTGTCTTCAATGGTGAAGTTACCGGTAATCTGAGAGTTACCACCTGAAATCTCACCGTTTACACGGGGAGCGGAATAAACCACACCATCCAGAACAATGGCAATAGCCTTACCCACGTTAGCCTTGGTGAGCTGTGCCCAACGGCGTGCACCGTCGGAATTCATGCTCATAGAAACAGAGGGACGACCCGACAACTGCTCGAATTCATCTTTTGCATCTGTGATTACGTCACCCTCCAGAGGAGCACGGCCAGAAGCCTCGGTAACCTTCAGGGCGTGAAGTTCGAAGACGTTCTTGTTACCCTGAATAAGATCTGTGGGTTTAGCACTCCACAACAACTTCATATCAGAAGGAATCACCTGCTTTGCCAGATCGCTGTAAATGATAGAGTTGATGGCAGCAGTGTCACGGATATTGGCAAGACCTACAAGTGAAAGCTGGTTGCCCATAGTCTGCAGAACAGAAAGCAGTGGGTGAGCCTTCTTGGCAGCAGCCAAAGCCTTCTCATCGTTAGCGGCAGCCTTGGCAACATCGGCCTTAGCATCCTTCTTCACTTCAAACTTAGGTTTGGCAGCCTCTGCCTGAGCTTTTTCAGCCTCTGCTTTTACAGCAGCGGTATCAACGGCAGCTGAATCTTCAGCAACAGTCTCGCCATTATTAGCAAAACGAGCATCGAGCTGTGAGAGATAAGGCAGCACTTCGTTGCTGTTATAAGTCTCCCAGAACTCAAGGTTAGCACTACCCTGAAGGAGTTTACGAACACGCTCAGGCTCGCGGATACCTGGCATTTCCACCATGATACGACCCTGCTGGCCTTCCAGTTTCTGGATATTTGGCTGAACCACGCCGAACTTATCGATACGGTTACGCACCACGTTGAAAGAGTTGTCGATAGCCGACTGCACTTCCGTGCGGAGGGCATTCTCCACTTCCTTGTCGGTGCTCTGTGTGCTTACCTTACCCTTAAGTTGCTGGGTAGCGAAAATCTCAGCCAGACGATGGCCGGGAGCATTCTTGTGATAAGCATCGATGAACAGCGAGATAAAATCACTCTGACTGGTTTCCTCTTGTTTCTTTGCCTCTGCCATAGACTTCACGAAAGCCGCATCAGTCTTGTGGTCGGCGAGAACCTCCACCACGTCGGGTACAGAGATTTCGAGGATGACATTCATACCGCCCTTGAGGTCAAGGCCCAGACCAATCTGAGTCTCAAGGCATTTCTGGTAAGAGTAGATACCCAGATACTTCACAGAGTCCTTGTAGTCCTGCTGTGCGATTGGGTCCTTAATCTTGGCTGCCTGAGAATCAAAGTAGCTGGTCGCTGCAGAGAAACTCAGGTAGAAGATGCTTGCGAGTGTCAGGAGGACAGCTACGCAAATTACTAAACCTTTGTTTTGCATTTTTTGTTATGTTATTTAATAAATTATTTCAAATACGCGCAAAATAGCGTGCAAAGATACGCATTTTTCAGAACTTAAAGAAATTTAAGTGCGAGAAAATGCTATTTTTGTGCGTTTCCTCCCATTTTCAAGCCACAAATCATGGGATAATGGTCACTGGAATTGACAGAATTGTCCACTTTACAGCTCAAGGGTGTCAAATGAGATGAACAGAAAATATAATCGATTCGCACACGGATGGCATCACGCCAGAAAGTCCATCCCAGACCATTACCAGTTTCACGGAAACAGTCGGTAAGATGCCGACCGATGGAATAACGGGAATACGAGATAGGAGAATCATTGAAATCTCCGCAAAGGAGAATGGGAATATCTGTATGCCGTTTCAGGAACTGGACTAAAGACCTGACCTGACGGGAACGTACGACATTCTGCTCTCCCAGTTTCACCAGCAGCCGCTTCGACTCTTCACGGGCAACTTCCGTTTTCTTGTCGCCATGAACCATGCTATTGAAATCGTGACGGTCTTCCGAAGAGAGTCCTGCCGTTGCCAAATGGCTATTGATAACCATAAATGGTTTCCCCTTTACATTGAGCGTATAAGCTATACTCACGAAATCTTCATTATCGTAACATACCGACTCATGGCTGATAATGGGATATTTGCTCAACAATGCCACAGCACTACCGGAAGCTTTAAGATAGTAGGATTCGATATAGGGAAACGTACTTAGAAAGGGCTCTTTTTCCTTGGCCAGTAAGGTGACTTCCTGCAAACAGATGATGTCGGCATCTTTCTGCTTACTCACATAGTCGAGTGCTCCTTCCAGTCCGCCACCACGTACACCTTTCTCATCTGCAGAATAACCTGCCACGTTATAAGTAACCACCTTAAGATCAACACTTTCGGAAGAACTCACATTCAACGGAAAATATGATCTCACAGGGGAATAACATATCATAAAGCCCAGGATTGGAACAATCACCCTTTTCAAGCTAAACACAGCCCAAAAGGCCAAGAATCCGAAATTGATAGCCAGAAAAATTGGAAAGGTGAGGCCCAGACACGAAAGAATGGGATGCTCCTGAGGATTCAAATGGTCACTATAGCCCACCAGTAGCATCAGAATGATGGATGCCACATTGGCACCCATAATCATGTTAGCCGTAAACTTATTTAGCCCTTTCATCGGTTTTAGTCTTCAGTTTCAGAATCAGGATACAAAGCCTAACTCCCAACTATTTACCGGAGTCGAAGAGTTTCTTCTTCTCTTCCTCACTCAGACTATCATAACCCGAACGACGAATCTTGTCAAGAATGGCATCTAATTCCTCCTGAGTAGCCTTCTTCTGCTGGTTATATTGCCAGTCACGGTCCTGTTCAGAAGAACGACGGTCATTGATGTCAGCTTTCTTGTGCGAACGTTTCTCCCAGTTGTTTTTCAACTTATCGAAGAACTGCTCACCTTTCGACCTGCCGTAGCCATTGCTGCCTCCAGGATGATTACGCCAATAGATAATCATCAGGAATCCAAAGAGCATACCGCCAAGATGGGCGAAATGAGCTACACCGTCACCTTGCGTCCCGAGTGCTGACAACAATTCGAGAACTACATAACCACAGATAAACCACTTGGCCTTGATGGGAATGGGCAGCGGGAAAATGAACAGACGCTCCTCGGGAAACAACATACCGAAAGCAAGCAGAATGCCATAGATAGCGCCCGAAGCACCGACCGTAGTCAACTGGTTGAGATAAGCATCCACAGTGATACTCACACCATTGAGATTCACATAGTCATAAGCCCCCAGACCTTCTATGAGATAATAGTTCACAAACTGTGCCAACTCCTGTATCAAACCAGCACCTATTCCGCAACAAATGTAATAAAAAAGGAATTTCTTGGGGCCCCAAACGTTCTCTACTACGCAGCCAAACATCCAAAGGGCAAACATATTGAAGAACAAATGGGCAAAGCCTCCATGCATAAACATGTAGGTCACAAACTGATAAAGATGGAAATTGCTGGCCATAAAGAAATGGAGACCCAGCAGTTCGTTCAAGTCCAAACCCGTACGCATAAATACGTAGGTGGCTAAGAACATCAGCACGTTTATTATCAGTAAGTTCTTGGTAATAACGGGTATATTACGCATAAGCTTTTGATTTTCAAGTTTAAAGTTTCTGACTTCTGGTTTCAAGACACAAAAGCGCCGTTCACCATTTATTCGGGCGCAAAATTACGAAAAATATCCGTTATTTTACACAAAATCGGGCCTTTACGTACTATTTTTCGTTAATTTCTCTATTTTTTTCGTTTTTTTGTTTGTTTTATGAAATGATTAAACTATATTTGCGAAGAAATTCTAAAACAGGTAATTTTTTAACATTAATAATTTAATAAAATTCGCAAGTTATGAACAAATCTGAATTGATCGACAAGATCGCAGCAGGCGCTGGTCTGACCAAGGCTGACGCTAAGAAGGCATTAGACGCTACAACTGCAGCTATTAAGGAAGCCCTTGTGGCAGGTGAAAAGGTACAGCTTATTGGCTTCGGTACTTTCAGTGTTAACGAGCGCCCCGCTCGCGAAGGTATCAACCCCGCTACTAAGGAGAAGATTCAGATTGCTGCCAAGAAGGTTGCCAAGTTTAAGGCTGGTGCTGAGTTGGCTGAGTCCCTCTAATCTTTTTGTAAAAGAAAATCATAAAGACCCGCAAGAAAAACTTGCGGGTCTTTTATTATCTTTATCGACAAAAACTGTACTTTTTTGTCTTTTAAAACGAATCACTTTTTTACTTCGATACACATCATCGTCATGTCATCACTGGGCTCGGCTCCCTCCGTATGTTTTTCTACGGCAGACCTCATCCATTCCACCCTTTCGCTACAACTCTTGAAGGGCTTTGCCTTCAACTCCGACAGCAGACGTTCGTTACCGAACTGTTCATTGTCAATACTCTTTGCCTCATTCAATCCGTCGGTATAGAAGAAAAGCGGCTTACCTATGATATTACTATAGGTCTCACTTTCGAAAACCATATCCCCTACCAGCCCAAGCGGTATGTTAGCCTTTACTTCCATAAAGCGTCCATCAACCACGGGCGGGTTATGACCCGCGTTGCAGAAATTGAGCACGCCTGTCTTCAGATCGACTACACCAATAAACATGGAAACGAACATGGAGCGACGATTATTCTGACTTAGCAGTTCGTTCATCTGAGTAGCTATGGCAGTGGGATCTGTCTGCGACTTGATGGCCATACGGAACAGATTGACGGCCGTGGTCATGAAGAGAGCAGCAGGAATACCCTTACCGCTGACGTCGCCCACACAGAAGAAAAGACGCCCGTCAATCACGTCATAATCATAAAGGTCACCACCTACAGCCTTTGCAGGTTTCATCGAGGCATATAACTCCACCTCAGGAAGATTCAGTTCTTTTGCACGCACCATGCCCATCTGGATATCATTGGCAATACTCAGTTCCTTGTTCATCACCTCGTTATGGAAGGTGGCAGCCTGCAGTTTGAAAGCACTTCTAACGGCTCTATGCAAGATATATAAGATCAGGAGTGCCGTTAGCAGCAACAGCAAACCCGAGATGAGCGACATATTAATTATCTTAGAATAGATTTCCTTTATAGGTACGGCAATCAGCAACTGGGATCCACGATTACCCACTTTACCCCGATAGATAAGGTTTTGGGTACTATCGGGCATCTCCTGAATGGAATCTGAACTCAGCACCACACGCCCCACGATGTTCAACAGCATGTAGCGAGAGCCATTATACATTTTCGAAACGTCCAAACCTTCCTGTAGCCAGTCGAGCGGAACATCCACAAAAAACACACCTATCACTTTCCCTTGGTTGTTGGTCACGGGTGCTGCTCGCGTACATACCGTTTTATTCAGAGTCTGTGCAAAGTAGGGATCTGTCCACACCTGACGATGTTCGTTCACTGGTATGATATACCATTCCCGCTGCGTGTAGTCTATGGTGTCATTGGCGGCGTTGTGCTCTTCTATCACCTTGCCTCTGCGATGCATACCCACCGAGACCATCCTTCCTTTATGATTGGAATCATTAGGGCAGAACACCATCTCACACGCCAACACGAATTCGTATTCCATCAGCACATTCCTCGAAATATGCAGGATGCTGTCGGTAGCACCGGTATTGACCATCATCCTCACTGTCGGCAACACATCGTTGACGATTTGTTCCACATGGTTCATTTCGTTGTTAATACGCAGATTTGCATAGTCAAGGTCCGCTTCTGCCATATGTTTTGTATCTTCTGCCATGTGGGAGAAGTTGAGATAGGCATTCAAACTGACGATTCCCAGTACTAACAGCGTGGCAATGAAAAGTCCGATGATGTTATATTTTTTCCAATTTTTCATGCTCAAATATGAAAATCTGCTTCATTTCTATTCTATGCGCAAAAATAAAAATTATTTTTAACATGGACAAAAGATGGACTGAAAAATAGCAAAACTAAGTATTAATCTAACTTAAATCGTATCATCTAAAGTAAATGATACGATTTTTTTGTGTATCTTTGCAGTCAGACAAATCAAAAATGTGATATGAAAACGAATTATGAACTGAGATATGCTGCCCATCCTGAGGACGCAAAGCATTATGACACCGCACGTTTGCGCCGTGATTTTCTTATTGAGCGCGTTTTTGCTGCCGATGAAGTGAATATGGTTTATTCCATGTACGACCGTATGGTTGTTGGTGGAGCCATGCCCGTTGCCGAAGCCTTGAAACTGGAGGCTATCGACCCGCTGAAGGCTCCCTACTTCACTACACGCCGTGAAGTAGGTATTTATAACGTGGGTGGACCTGGCGAAGTGACCGTTGGGGATGAGTGTTTCCATCTCAACTACAAGGAGGCTCTCTACATTGGTAGTGGTGACCGTGATGTCATCTTCCGTAGCGACGATGCCCAAAACCCCGCTAAGTTCTATTTCAATTCCACCACCGCCCATCAGTCATATCCCTGTAAGAAGGTGACGAAGGAGAATGCCGTGGTGGCTCACATGGGGTCTCTTGAGATGTCCAACGAGCGCGACATCAACAAGATGCTCGTCAATCAGGTGCTTCCTACCTGTCAGTTACAGATGGGTATGACCGAACTGGCTCCCGGTAGTGTATGGAACACAATGCCTGCTCATGTGCACAGTCGTCGCATGGAAGCTTACTTCTATTTCGAACTCCCCGAGGATCAGGCTGTCTGCCACTTTATGGGCGAAGTCGCTGAAACCCGTCACATCTGGATGCGTGGCGATCAGGCCGTTCTCTCCCCTGAATGGAGTATCCACTCCGCTGCCGCTACTCATAACTACACCTTTATCTGGGGTATGGGTGGTGAGAACCTCGATTATGGAGATCAAGATTTCTCGAAGATCACAGATCTGAAGTAAAGGTAAAAAAAAGAAATTCAACTTTTAGACTTTTAAGCTCACAAATTTAAAAACTCATAAACTCATAAACTTTTAAAACTCATAAACTTAAAACTATTATGGCAAATCCATTTTCACTGGAAGGAAAAAACGCCTGGATCACTGGCGCATCCTACGGAATTGGCTTCAACATTGCTAAGGCTTTTGTTGCAGCAGGTATTAAGAACATTATTTTCAACGACATCAACGAGGCTGCTCTGGAGCGTGGTTTGAACAACTACAAAGAGGCTGGCATCGAGAATGTGAAGGGCTATGTTTGTGACGTGACTGACGAAGTGGCCGTGAAGGCACTCGTGGAGAAGATTCACGCTGAGGTTGGTCAGATTGATATTCTGGTGAACAACGCTGGTATCATCAAGCGTATCCCTATGCACGAGATGGAGCGTCGCGAGTTCCAGCAGGTTATCGACGTTGACCTGGTAGCTCCTTTCATCGTTTCTTCTGCTGTCATCCCCGAGATGATGGAGCGTCGCGAGGGTAAGATTATCAATATCTGCTCTATGATGTCTGAGCTGGGTCGTGAGACCGTTTCTGCTTATGCAGCCGCTAAGGGTGGTCTGAAGATGCTTACTCGTAACATCTGCTCTGAGTATGGCGAATACAACATCCAGTGCAACGGTATCGGCCCGGGTTACATCGCTACTCCACAGACAGCACCTCTTCGTGAGCGTCAGCCAGACGGCAGCCGTCATCCATTCGACAGCTTCATCTGCGCAAAGACTCCTGCTGGCCGTTGGCTCGATCCTTCTGAGCTCGGTGGTCCCGCTGTATTCCTAGCTTCTCATGCTTCTGATGCCGTTAACGGCCACGTGCTTTATGTGGACGGTGGTATCCTGGCTTACATCGGCAAGCAGCCTCAATAAGCGATAGCTGATGAGTATTAAAAAGTGGGGATGTCGGACAAATGCTGACATCCCCACTATTTGTAATGAGAATCACTATTCCTGATTCTCAAAGAATCCCAAACCATTGATGGCCTTCAAGAAACGACGCACATAGTCCCACGAAGTAGGCGTCCAACTGTAACCCAGACGGAAGAGGACTTGCGTGGTGTATTCATTGTCACGACGCACGTCAGCAGTCTTCTGTCCGTGGGCAGCATTCTGATAAGCCAGCATACTGGAGAGAATCCTTGCCTTCTCGGGATTAGCCTGAGCAGCGTCCATAGCGGCATCAAAGTCTTCCTGTTCCACAAATTCTACGCCTCCCGTCACCTTACTCAGTTCAGCAAGGACATCACCCAACTGCTGTGCATGGTTATTGTAAGGATGGAACACCGTGCACTCCTTTGGCGTAGTAGCCAGGAGGATAATGGCCTTCGACACCTCATTGATGGGTGAAAATTCCAAAGGCATCGTACGCATGGTATGCGGACAGCATCCCAACATGTTATACACCTTGATGCGACCCATGAAGGAGTTGGTTCCGAAATTAACCTGGAACTCACCATCGGTACTTCTTGCCGAGAGGTTACCCACGCGCATGATCTTGGCACTCAGACCGTGTAGAGCAACCGCTTCAAGGATGTAGCGCTCAGCCTCAAACTTGGAATGGATGTACTTGTTACCCAAGAACTGTCCCATGTAAAGGCGGCGTTCCGTAAACACTTCCTCAGGCGCTGGCGTATCGTTGATGCTCAGACCACGAGTACTTGCCGTAGAGATATGCACCAGACGGGCATTCTTCGTCAGACAGTAGTCGATACAAGCCCTGGCACCTCCCACATTCACATCCTCAATTTCCGTACCCTTGGAGAAATGCTTCACGATGGCGGCACAGTTGAAGATGGTGTCAATCTGAATGTCTCCACACACCTCAACGAGATTGTTCGTGACATCACCCAAAATCACATTCAGACGGTTTCCGAAAAGTTCGCTGTACGAATTATCGAAATAGTAGAACAAAAGTGTCCTTAACCGCTGCTCAGCTGCCTGCAGGGTCTTTCCACGCACCAGACAGTAGATGGTTTGCGCTTCGGAGTTTAGAAGTTCATGCAGGATATGGATACCCAGGAAGCCTGTTGCTCCAGTAATCATCACGTTGCCAAGAGGCTGACATTCACCTTGACGGAAGGTGTCGATGACATTATGTCTCAGGACGTTGTCGATGGCCGTATAGTCATAGTTGACAATGACTTCATCGACATTGTCGCCACCTTCAGCGGCTGTCTCGTCAACAGTGACTCCGGTAACGAGAGCTGCCAACTGCCGGGGAGTAGGATTGTCGAACACATCGCCATAAGCCACCTTCATGCCAGCCTTGTCGGCCATGATGATAACACGCGTCACCACGAGTGAAGTGCCACCCAACTCAAAGAAGTTGTCTGTAGCGCCCACACGGTCCATCTGCAGGATTTCCGCGAAGATGTCACAGAACGTACGTTCGGCATCGTTGGCAGGTTCCGTATATGCGGATGTAATAGCCAGAACAGGTTCCGGCAGCGCCTTGACATCTGTTTTGCCGTTTGGAGTCATGGGCATGGTTTCCAACTGCAGATAAGCCGTCGGCACCATATACTGCGTCAGACTCTTTGAAATCTCCGCCTTCAGGGCATCGGGAGCAATCTCACGGTCTGCGGTGTAGTAGGCGCAGAGATGTTCCTTACCTCCTATTTTACGGATCAGGATCACCACCTTCTCCACGCCTTCCACCTTCAGCATCACGTTTTCAATCTCTCCCAGTTCGATACGCAGTCCACGGAGTTTAATCTGATTATCGGTACGCCCGAGAATCGTCACATTACCGTCAGCTTCCCAACGGGCATAGTCACCCGACTTATAAATGCGGATGCCGTGATACTCCACGAACCGCTCTGCCGTCATCTTATCGAGGTTATTGTAGCCACGGGCCACACCCTTACCACCGATGTAGAGTTCACCGACAATGCCCTGTGGCAGTTCATTGCCGTCGCTGTCAACTATAAACTCCGTCACATTCAGCTGCGGACGTCCTACGGTGACACGTTCCGCATGCGTCAGTTCAGCATTATTTGAGGCTACGGTGATTTCCGTCGGACCGTAACAGTTGAAAATTCTTGCCTTCGTAACGCCGCGTAACTGCTCCAGCAACTGGTCAGAGAACTTCTCACCTCCAGCACGTGCAATCTTAATCTGCGAGATAGCCTTGGCAAAATCGTCGCTCGTCAGCCACGTCATCCATCGTGAAGGTGTACCCGAGACCATGTCGATGTGCTGTTCCTGAATCAGTTTCGAAAGTTCCAACGGGTTGTTGGCCTGTTCCTCGGTAGCCACAATCAGCGTCTTACCGTTGTAGAGGGCCATTCCGATGTCTTGCAGCGCAGCATCGAAGGAAATCGTAGTCACACTCAGCACGCGGTTGGCATCCGTAGCCACACCATGGGCGAACACATTTGCCGGATGTCCGTAGAGATAGTTGCAGATACCTTCATGACGAAGCATCACACCCTTCGGACGGCCTGTAGAACCTGACGTATAAATCAGATAGGCAAGATTGTCGGGCGTAATCTCGGTATGCAGCTCTCCTGAAACCTCGCTGTTGATCAGTTCTTCTGCCAGTTCCGGTGTGATAACCAGCTTAGCCTCGGAGTCTTCGAGGATAAGTTTCACACGATCCTCTGGATATTCAGGATCACAGGGGATATAAGCAGCACCAGCTTTCAGCACACCGAACATGGAGAGAATCAGACGGCTCGTACGCGGCAGCAACAAGGCTACACGGTCACCATCCTTCACACCCCGCTGGCGTAAAGCCAGGGCGATATGCGTCGTCACACGGTCCATCTCTGCATAGGTGAATCGGGCATCACAGCCTATGAGTGCCTCATGGTCGGGCTGCGTCTGGGCGTAATGACTGATACACTCATGGAAGAAACGGAAAGGAGCCTCCGCCTTGGCAACCGTGCGCAAGCCTTCCAACTCTTTCTCCTGCTCTTCGCTGACGATAGAGAGATGCTTCACCGGCGTCTCACGATTCTCCGTGATGTGCATGGCCGTTGCCACAATACTCTGTGCCAACTGCTTTCCCATCTTCTCCGAATAGTAGTTGTCGTCGTATTCCACCACGACACCCTTGTCGAGTATCAGGATATTGATCTTGAACATCGGGGCATCGGCCTCCAAAGACTCCATCTCAACGGCCTTTCCTCCCACGCTGTAGGCAGAAAGCAGCCCCCGCTGGTAGGCATAGGCTATCTGCGGCTGGAAGCCATGGTCAGAAGCCACCTGTGCGAAAGGATAGTTTTCATGCCGCATTGTAGCGTCGAAGCTATCACTCACCTTACGCACATATTCTGCTGTCGTTTCATCACCGATGTGGGAAGCCAGTGCCAAGGTGTTGACAAACATACCCACGGTGTCGGCAATCTTCAGATTCGAACGTCCGCTGCTGACCGTACAGATATAGGCATCATGCGCACCGGTAAAGCGTGCTACGGTATAGTCCACGGCAGCAAGCATCAGCGTGGCAGCCGTCACACCCATCTCACGGGCACTTGTCTCTATCTTTTCCCAGTCCACGGCACATTCAGCCCGATGGATCTCACCTTTCTCCTTCGTTGACTTGATGTCGGCGGGAATCTCCGTAGCTCCCTCACAGGTCTGAAGTTGTTCGGCAAAGAAAGCCTTGGCAGCCTGAAGTTCTTCTTCATTGACCTTCTGTGCATATTCCATATAACTGCACATCTCCGGTTCTGGTTCCTTTCCGTCAAGCAAGTTACAAAGCTGATTGGCAAAGAGTTCCATGCTGCCGCCGTCGAACACCAGGTGATGCACGTCGAGTAACAATGCGGAACGCTCATTTCCCAAATCAATCACTTCCGCACGATAGAGCGGACCATTCTGCAGTTTGAAGGGAGCCACAAAGCGATGCTTGTACTCATCGAGTTCCGCTTCCTTCAGGGTGCTGCGTCCTACGATGGGTTGCAGGGCCAATTCAGCATCAATCACTTGAATGATTTCAGCATCCTGCTGTTCGAAGTGGGCTGCCATCACGGGATGCATGGCAATCACCTTCGTCACAGCCTCTGCCAGACGGTCTGCCCCCACGGGGAACCGAAGCAGCGAAGGAAGATTGTAGATAGTCTCCGACGGATTCTTCATGCATTCGAAGTAGATACCTTGCTGCGGTGCGGTGAGTGGAGCGGTTCCCTCTACCCCACCCTTGCGCGTGCTCTCTTCTGTGTTGCCTTTTTCTCCATCCTGAGCAGACAGAAGGGAAGTAAGAATCTCATTCTCAATACTCCGCAACGTACCGCTTTTCACCAAAGCCTTGGCATCCAGACTCACCTTGAAGCGTTTCTGTACGGCGACGGCCACCTTGATGGCAGAGAGCGATGTGAGACCAAGCAGACCGAGATTCGTGTCAGGAGCGATGGAACTGATGCCCATAATCTCCGTGAGGATGTCATGGATCTGCTGTTCCAATACATTCAGCGTAGCCGTCTGCTGCGCCTCTTGTGTCATCACCGCCTCCTGAGTTTCCGTTGAAACAGCGTTGCCAGGTTCCGGCAGACTGCTGCGGTCAATCTTTCCGTTCTTGTTCAGCTCAAACTTCTCCATATATATATAATAGGTGGGTACCATATACTCGGCAAGAGTCTCCGCGAGGACTGCCTTCAGGTTCTCCTCACCGATACTTTTTTCCGAATCATAATAGAGGCAGAGCTGATCTTCTCCCGCTACCTTCTTCACGGCACACACGGCATTGCGGATGGCTGCCATCTGCATGGCACGGTTTTCTATCTCACCCGTTTCGATGCGCATGCCGCGAAGTTTCACCATGTTGTCCTTTCGTCCACAGTGAATCAGGTTTCCGTTTTGGTCCATACGTCCGCGGTCACCCGTCATCACCATGGTCTTCGCAGCGTCATCGGGACAAGGCACGAAAGTCTTGGCCGTCAGTTCGGGCTGATGGAAATATTCCTTTGCCGCATGACATGAACAGACGGCAATTTCTCCCAGTTCTCCTTCAGCCACTGGCATCCGGTTCTCATCGAGCAGATAAATCCTGCCGTCGCTCAGAGGCTTACCGATGGGGACCACCTCCTCGTCACCCTGCAACAGATAGAGGGCAGCAGGCGCGCACTCCGACATGCCGTAGCTGTTGAACACCTTCACTTGCTGCAAGTGTTCCTTGGCGATGGCAGGCAACCGTTCACCGCCCAGATTGAGTACGCCCAGCGTCGTTTCAAACGAAGCCAGGAACACATCACCCATCAGCGAACCCATGAACGTATGGTAGATCTGATGCTCACGGATATAGTCGTTGATATACATGAGGTCCGTGCGCCGTTCCTCACTCAGGATATGTCCCTCACCTCCACGGGCAAGTGCCTGATAGATATACATGAAGGCAATGAATGTATGATCGGCAACGACCAGATGATTAAACGGCTCATCGGCAGTCTTTCCGCAGATGTCGTCGGTGGCGAAAGCCGTCAGCGACGCCATCGTGTGCACAATGCCCTTGGGCTTGCCCGTCGTTCCCGAAGTGAAGAGGATATAAGCCTCCTGTTCGGGCGTTGACAAGTTAATGTCCGAAACATCCGAAGGGAGCTGTTCGATGAGCAGCGGTTCCTGAGCGTTGATCTCCTCCTTGCGCTCCTTCCAGATGGTTGTGGTGGTGATCACCAGTGCTGGCTGCGCATCCTCGATGATGGCATTGATACGTCCGGCAGGATAGGCGGGATTTGCCGTGATAAACGTGGCGCCTGCTTTCATCACACCAATAGTAGCCGACAGATAGTCAGCTATTCTTGGAAGAATCAGCAGCACGCGCTTCTCCTCCTTGCCTTCACAAGCTTTGACCACCGCATGGGCCACCGCATTTGAACGTTTCCACAACTGTTCATAAGTCAGTTTCCCGTCCTCAGCGACGACAGCCGTTTTCTGACTGTTCTTACTAACTGTTGCCTGAAGAATATCGATAAAAGTTCTCATATCGCAAATCTTATTTAATGATTCTTATTTCTATCAACGGTGAGGAACACCATATTCTGATCGTACATATACCGGTAATTCATTTTCGTACTGCTACTATTGACCAGCTGCAAGCCAATATGAAGCCTACCATCGTCAGCATTGGGTTTGGCAATGGGATTGAAAGGCCGTCCGTCGTCTTTCATCATGGCAAAATAGGGAGAATTGGCACGAGCATAGTTCACCAGTTCGTGCAGACGTTGGTTTTGCAGTTCCTGTCTTTTTTCCGGAGATACTTTGTCTCCTTCGGCGACAAGGCACACCGCCTCTTTGTGACCTATTGTTTTCATTTTCAAAAATACTGATTATCTTTATCTGATTAAAATTTAAAATGCAGGAACTCTGGAGAAACCTGCAGCATCAGCCACGCCCAGT
>Ga0310695_10008481_pt1 | contig 15868 bp, 13 predicted proteins | sample RumenRJG_04DNA_FD_203882 | JGI IMG/M metagenome (GOLD analysis project Ga0310695, IMG submission 203882) | Bovine rumen microbial communities from Lethbridge, Alberta, Canada - RJG_04 (v2) (version 2) | ecosystem: Host-associated > Mammals > Digestive system > Stomach > Rumen | place: Canada...
CGAGAGTAGCGCCGATGACGACGCCGAAGGTGTTGGCGGCGAAGTCGAGCCAGTCGCCATTGCGGGTGGTGGTGGCGTACGCTTGTAAGAGCTCTAGCAGACCGCCCATCAGGATGGGAGCCAAGAATCCCCAAACGGCCAAGCGCCTCCAACAGGGCTCTTGTCCCCGGTGACGGCGGCTGTATTCCCACCAGATGACGAAGGTGGTGCCGCCATACATGACGAAGTGCGTCCATTTGTCGATGAACTGCACGTTGTCGAAGGGCGTCTCAGGGAAAAAAGGAGTCAGCGACAAAAGCCACACCAACACGATGCAGGCGACGGAAAAGGGATAACGGCGGACGTGATTTATGACATTTTTACACATTTCTTGAACTTTTACTTACATTTTTGCTGCAAAAGTAAGAATAATTTTATATTTTTGCAAGCGAATTATGAAGAATGTAGAAACAACAAAGTTAGAGAGGGCTAATTTTAGCAGCAAGTTAGGTGTTATATTAGCAACAGCGGGCTCGGCTGTCGGTCTGGGCAACGTGTGGCGTTTCCCCTATATGGCCGGCGAGAACGGCGGAGCCATTTTCATCCTGATATACATCCTGTGCGTGCTACTCTTAGGCATTCCCTGTATGATCAGTGAGTTTATCATCGGGCGTCACGGTCAGGCGAATACGGCGCGAGCCTATAAGAAGCTGGCAGGACGTACACCGTGGTCGGTTATCGGCTATATGGGCGTGTTGACGGGATTTCTCATCACGGGCTACTACGCCGTGGTGGCTGGCTGGTGCCTGCAGTATGTATGGGCATCACTTATCGGACAGATGCACGGCGCCCCCACTTACTTCCAAACGTACTTTGCCGAGTTCTCTGCCGACCCCGTGAAGCCCATCTTCTGGACGGTCATCATCTTAGGCGGCACATATCTTATTATTAAGAGCGGTGTGCGCGACGGCATTGAACGGGCGTCGAAACTGATGATGCCGACACTCTTCTTGTTGCTGCTCGTCATCGTCGGCGCATCGTGCCTGCTGCCAGATGCCGGCAAGGGCATAGAATTTCTGTTCAAGCCCGACTTCACGGCCATCAACAGCGACGTGTTCTTAGCCGCCTTAGGACAGGCGTTCTACTCGCTGTCGATAGCCATGGGCTGCATCTGCACATACGCCAGCTATTTCTCGCGACAGACAGACCTCACGAAGTCGGCTGTGCAGATAGGCGTCATCGACTCCTTCGTCGCCATCCTCGCCGGTCTTATGATTTTCCCTGCAGCCTTCTCCGTCGGTGTCAGTCCCGACTCCGGCCCATCGCTCATCTTCATCACCCTGCCCAACGTCTTCCACCAGGCCTTCGCATCTATGCCCGTCGTGGGCTACATCATCGCCCTGCTCTTCTTCGTTCTGCTGTCGTTGGCAGCCCTGACGTCGCTGATGTCACTGCACGAGGTGGCGACGGCCTTCTTCCACGAGGAGCTGCACATCACCCGGAAGCGGGCGGCGGTCATTGTCACCGTCTCGACGTGCATCATAGGCATCTTCTGCTCGCTGTCGTTAGGAGCCGTCGGACAGACGTTAGAGTTCTTCGGCCGTTCGCTGTTCGACTGGTTCGACTTCGTGACTGGTCAGATCTTCCTGCCTATCGTTGGCTTCCTGACGTGTATCTTCATAGGCTGGTTCGTACCGCATAAGGTGGTACACGACGAGTTTACCAACTGGGGCACGTTGCGAGGCCGCTACTTCCACCTCTTCCTGTTCCAGGTGAAGTACGTCTGCCCGATCTGCATCTTATTCATTTTCCTTCATCAACTCGGACTAATCTAATGGAGCGTGGTAATTTCAGCAGTAAGATAGGTATTATCTTGGCAACGGCGGGGTCGGCCGTCGGCTTAGGCAACGTGTGGCGATTCCCGTTCATGACGGGACAGAACGGCGGCGCGGCCTTTATCATCCTCTACTTCGGCTGCATCCTGCTGTTAGGCATACCGGGCATGGTGAGCGAGTTTATCATTGGCCGCCACGCCCAGGCCAACGCCTATCGGGCCTACGGCAAGATGGGCGGCAAGCTCTGGCGGGGCGTCGGACTGTTGGGCATCCTGACGTCGACCATCATCCTGGGCTTCTACGCCGTCGTAGCCGGCTGGTGCCTTCAATACCTCTTCGCGTCCATCAGCAGCCAGTTGAGCGGCGACGCCAATTATGTCCAACAGTATTTCCTATCGTTCTCGAGCGACCCGCTGAAGCCCTGCCTCTGGGGCGTGGCCTTCGTGCTCATCACCCATTTCGTCATCGTCCGGGGCGTGCAGAAAGGCATCGAGCGCGCATCGAAGATCCTGATGCCGCTGCTGCTGTTGCTGCTCGTCATCATTGTCGTGGCATCGTGTCTGTTGCCAGGCGCCATCGAGGGAATACGGTTCCTGCTGCTACCCGACTTCTCGAAAGTCACCCACAGCGTACTGCTCGAAGCTCTCGGACAGGCGTTCTTCTCGCTGTCGTTAGGCACGGCCTGTCTCTGTACCTACGCCAGCTACTTCTCGCGAGGGACGAACCTGCTGCGCTCGGCCACGCAGATAGCCCTGCTCGACACCTTCATCGCCATTCTTGCCGGTCTTATGATTTTCCCTGCGGCCTTCTCCGTAGGTGTCAACCCCGATAGTGGTCCATCGCTCATCTTCATCACGCTGCCCAATGTCTTCCAGCAGGCATTCTCGGCCATGCCCGTCGCGGGGTATATCGTGAGCATTCTCTTCTACGCCCTGCTGGTGTTTGCCGCCCTGACGTCGACCATCTCGATGCACGAGATAGGCACCGCCTTCTTCCATGAGGAACTGAAGCTGAAGCGCGGCAGCGCTGCGTGGATACTGACCATCGTATGCAGCGTCATCTGCGTGTTCTGCTCACTCAGCGTTGGCGCCGTTGACGGCATCCGCCTCTTCGGTATGTCGCTGATGGACTTCTGCGACTTCCTGACGGCACAGGTCATGCTGCCTGCCGGCGCTCTGCTGACAAGCATCATGATAGGATGGGTGGTTGGAAAGAGGGCTGTCCGCGACGAGTTTACCAACGGCGGCACCGTCAGCCAGTCGTTGTTTACCGTCTGGCGTTTCAGCGTGCGCTACGTCGTCCCGCTGTGCATCCTGCTCATCTTCCTCCACCAGTTCGGCTTGATATGAAACTGTTCTATCTGACAAAGTCAGACCGCCGCACCATCATCCTCCTGCTATGCATCATAGCGACGGCGTTGGGCGTCATCTATCTGACCGACAGCCGGCAGGAGACGGCGACGCTCAAGGACGCGTCAGTTAAAAAGGTCGACAAGAGCAGTCAGCACATCTATTACTATCAAGGCGAACCACGGCAGGCGGAACTCTTCCCCTTCGATCCCAACACCGCCGACAGCACCCAGCTCCTGCGCCTCGGTCTGCAACCTTGGCAGGTGCGCAACATCTACAAATACCGGGCGGCTGGCGGCGTCTATCGCAAGCCGCGCGACTTCGCCCGTCTCTATGGCCTTACCCTGAAGCAATACCGCCGTTTGGAACCATACATCCGTATCAAGGAAGAAGATATGCCGGCAGACAACTATTTCTATGCCTACGAGCCGATAGAGGAGCGCGACACCGTGCGCTATCCTATCAAGATACAGTCTGACGAGCGTATCGTACTGAACCGGGCCGACACCACCACGCTGCGCAAGGTGCCTGGCATCGGCTCACACTTCGCCCGCAAGATTGTCGAGTATCGGCGCAGACTCGGCGGCTTCTACCGCGTACAGCAACTCTTGGAAATCGAAGACTTCCCCGAAACGGCCATCGCCTTCTTCATCATCCCCGACTCCACGCAACCCAAGCCTTATATCAATGTCAACCGCCTCAGCCTCAACGAGCTGAAGCGCCACCCCTACATCAACTTCTATCAGGCACGCGACATCGTCGACTACCGCCGGCTGCACGGTCCCATCAAGAGTCTGAAAGAACTCAGCCTCAGCCGCGACTTCACGCCAGAGGCCATCGAACGGTTAGAGGCGTACGTCACATATTGATTATTACAGACCCGCTGCCACTGCTTCACGACGAAGCGACGTTTTTTCTTAAAAAAGCTAAAAAGATATATATATAATAAGGTGTAAGCAAAAAGATTGCGTACTTTTGCACCCCACAATTGGAAATTTCTTCGCAAGCGAAGCGTCGCAAGGCGCCGAGCGGATAATTGATAATTAAGAAAATATGCAAAAAAATCTGGTAATCGTAGAGTCACCGGCCAAGGCAAAGACCATTGAGAAGTTCTTAGGCAAGGACTTCAAGGTGATGTCGAGCTATGGCCACATCCGCGACTTGAAGAAAAAGGAACTGAGTATAGACGAGCAGACACTGGAACCGGAATACGAGATTCCCGACGAGAAGAAGAAGCTGGTAAGCGAACTGAAGAAGCAGGCCAAGGACGCCGCAAAGGTGTGGTTGGCTTCCGATGAAGACCGCGAGGGAGAGGCCATCTCCTGGCACCTGTGCGAGGTGCTGGGACTGGACGAGGAGAAGACCAACCGTATCGTGTTCCACGAGATTACGAAGTCGGCCATCTTAGACGCCATCGAACATCCGCGCCACTTAGACATGAACTTGGTGAACGCCCAGCAGGCCCGCCGCGTGCTCGACCGTCTGGTAGGCTTCAAGGTGTCGCCCGTGCTGTGGCGCAAGGTGAAGCCGTCGCTCTCGGCTGGTCGTGTACAGAGTGTGGCCGTGCGCCTCATCGTCGAGCGCGAACGCGAACTGCAGGCCTTCAAGAGCGAGCCTTATTACAGCGTCAGCGCCGTCTTCGGCGTGCAGAACGCCGACGGTTCGCAGTCGGAGGTGAAGGCTCTGTTGGCCAACCGTCTGAAGACCCACGAGGAGGTGGAACAGCTGTTAGAGGTCTGCAAGGACGCCACATTCGTTGTCGAGAGTGTACAGAAGAAGCCGATGAAGCGTACACCGGCACCGCCTTTCACGACGTCGACGCTTCAGCAGGAGGCCGCACGCAAGTTAGGCTTCACCGTCAGTCAGACGATGATGGTGGCACAGCACCTGTATGAGAACGGTCGCATCACTTATATGCGTACCGACTCGGTGAACCTGTCGACGCTCTGTCTCGGCGCTTCGAAGGAAGAGATCACGAAGCTCTACGGTGATGACTACTCGAAGACCCGCCAGTACCACACCAACTCGAAAGGTGCCCAGGAGGCTCACGAAGCCATCCGTCCCACCTATATGGACCAGCCCACCGTTGAGGGCACGGCTCAAGAGAAGCGTCTCTACGACCTGATCTGGAAGCGCACCATCGCCTCGCAGATGGCCGACGCCGAACTGGAGAAGACGACGGTGGAGATTAAGAGCGCCGGTGGAACCTTCATCGCCCAGGGCGAGGTCGTGAAGTTCGACGGTTTCCTGAAAGTCTACCGCGAGTCGACCGACGACGAGGAACAGCAGGAAGAGTCAGGACACCTGCTGCCACCGCTCCAGGAGGGTCAGGAACTGATGCGCCGCGAAATAACGGCCACCGAGCGCTTCAGCTTAGGACCGCTGCGCTACACAGAAGCCTCGCTGGTACACAAGCTCGAAGAACTGGGCATCGGCCGTCCGTCGACCTACGCCCCCACCATCTCGACCATCCAGCAGCGCGAATACGTGCAGAAGGGTGACAAGAAAGGTGAGGAGCGCCAGTACACCATCGACACGCTGAAGGGCCGTCAGGTGACGCAGAAAGTGCGCACCGAGATGGCCGGCTCCGATAAGGGCAAGCTCATGCCGACAGACATCGGCCTGGTGGTGAACGACTTCCTGATGAAGAACTTCCCCGGCATCATGGACTACAACTTCACGGCGAAGGTGGAGCAGGACTTCGACCAGATAGCCGAAGGCACGGAGCAGTGGTCGAAGATGCTGAAGACCTTCGACAAGAGTTTCGAACCCACCGTCGACAAGGCCATGAACAGCCGCAACGAGCATAAGGCCGGTGAGCGTCAGTTGGGTATCGACCCAAAGACCCACCGTCCCGTCTACGTCAAGATAGGCCGCTACGGTCCTGTCATCCAGATAGGCACTGCCGAGGATAAGGAAAAGCCACTCTTCGCCCAGCTGCCCAAAGAGATGAGTATGGAGTCGATGACGCTGGAAGACGCCCTGGAGCTCTTCAAGCTGCCCCGCACACTGGGCGAGTTCGAGAAGAAGCCCGTATCGATAGGTGCCGGCCGCTTCGGACCCTACGTGCTGCACGACGGTAAGTACACGTCGCTGCCGAAAGACACCGACCCGATGACCATCACGCTCGACCAGGCCATCCGTCTGGTGCAGGAGAAGCGCCTGACGGAGAAGAAGAAGCACCTGAAGATCTTCCTCGAAGACGAGAAGTTGGAGATCCTGAACGGTCGCTACGGCCCCTACCTCGTCTACGACGGCAAGAACTACCGTCTGCCGAAGGCTATGCACGAGCGGGCCGAAGAGCTGAAGTACGAGGAGTGCATGGAGATTATCAATAAGAGTAAATGAAAAGAATCATCCTGATAGGCTACATGGGGTCCGGGAAGACCACTGTGGGACGGGCACTGGCCAAGGAGCTGGGGCTACCGTTCTACGACCTCGACTGGTATATCGAGAACCGGATGCGTAAGAAGGTGAGCCAGATTTTCGCCGAACAGGGCGAGGAGGGCTTCCGCCGCATCGAGCGCAATATGCTGCACGAGGTGGCCGAGTTCGAGGATGTCGTCATCAGCTGCGGCGGCGGCACGCCCTGTTTCTTCGACAACATAGACTACCTGAACGGTCAGGCAGACGTGGTGTGGCTGCGCTGTGAACCCGAGGTGCTGCAAAAGCATCTCCTCATGGGCAAGGGCGACCGTCCGCTGCTGAAAGGCAAGTCGCCCGAGGAGCTGATAGCCTATATCCGCGAACAGCTGACCTACCGTGAACAGTTCTACTCGAAGGCTCGCTACACCTTGGATGTCAGTCTGATGGACAACTTCGACAAGATTAAGATTACGATAGAGAAACTGAAAGAGCTACTCAACTTGTAATAAAACGGCCGAAAGCGAGATGCTTTCGGCTGTTTTGTTTTATTATTTCGTGTAGCCACATTCCGGATTCTCGTACATACCGATGTGAATCCTAAACTTCATCATCTCGTCAAGGTTGTGGACGGGATGCTCCACATCCAACGGTAAGGGACGATGGGAGAAGGTCTGGAAATAGAGCAGACAAGCGTCACGCCACCACTCGGCATCACGGGCCTGGATGCGGAGTTTGCGCTGCACCTCGTAGAAGCGCTGCTGGTCGATGACGGGCTGCATCGCATCCCAGAAGGCAAGCAGACGTCGCGTCTCGCGGACACCATCGTCGTACTTATGGCAAAGCTCGTCCCAGAAAGTGCGACCGCTCCTCATACGGTAGTCCCAGGGCACATGATGGAACCATGCCAACAGGTTCTCCGGACAGGTCTTGATGTCGTTGTAGAGACGGCAGAGCGAGTCAGGGTACTGACGGACATTGGCCGAACCGGCAAGCGTGCGGTCGAAGCCCAGTCCGATGCTGTCGGCCTTATGATAGTAAGGCGGCGTCCAGTCGGCTCTTGTGCCGCGCGGGCTGTACCAAGGTTCGGGACCGTAGTGATGGATACCGGCAAAGATGTGATGGATGCCTAACGGCATCATATAGTTGACGCAGTTCTCACGAGAGTCGAGCATCAGCTGCGACAGCGTCGCCACACAGCGGGCATTGGTAGTAAAGGTTTGGAGTAGCCATTCGTCGGCAATCTCCTTCGACGACAGGGCGGGGTTCCAAGCCAGTCGTCCGAAGGCATACCAGTTGGCTTGTGCGAAGTGGTGACCGCACCAGTTGGTGTCGTCGCCGATATTGGCCACACCGGCCATCGCCTTCAGACTGGCAGGCTTCACAAAAGAGAAGAACTCCTTCCACATGGGGGCGAGATAGACCAGATGATTGGCGGCGCCGAGATACTCCTGCGTAATCTGGAACTCTACCATCATCGGCGTCTTCTGCATTGCCGTGAACAGCGGGCTGTAAGGCTCGCGGGGTTGGAAGTCGATGGGACCGTTTTTAATCTGGATGATGACATTGTCGGCAAACTGGCCGTCAAAAGGCATAAACTCCAGATAGGCCTGGTTAGCACGGTCACTACTCTGGGGGGCATAGACAAAGGCGCGCCACATGACGATGCCCTTATGGGGCTTGAGCGCAGCGGCCAGCATGTTGGCTCCGTCAACATGGGTGCGGCCGAAGTCCTGCGGACCAGGTTCGCCCTCGGAGTTGGCCTTCACAAGGAAGCCGCCAAAGTCGGGAATCAACTTGTAGATCTCGTTCACCTTATCCTTCCACCAACGGATGACATCAGCATCGAGCGGATCGGCAGTCTTCAGTCCACCAACCTTGATGGGCGATGCGAAATTGATGGAGAGGTAGACACGGATGCCATAGGGGCGCAGCTGGTCGGCAATGGCCTTCGTTTTCGCAAGACTCTCGGTAGCCAGGGCCTCGGGCTTGGCATTCACATTATTGAGCACGGTGCCATTGATGCCGACCGACGCACACGCACGCGCATACATTTTCATATGCATAGGGTCGGGGTTCAAAAAGATACTCTTGCCCGCAAAGCCGCGCTCGACGGTGCCGTTAGGATTGTCCCAATGGTTCAGGATACGCAGGTCGTAGGCTGGCGCTTCCTTGATACCGAGGTTGTCGCAGGACTTACCCATCTGCTGGAGGCGCAACAGGTGGTAGGCGCCATAGAGCAGTCCGGCGTCGCCGGCAGCAGCTATCACGGTCTTGCCGCCCTGACTCGTAATGGTATAACCGTCGGCAGCCAGGCCCTTCTGACGTTTTAATGTTACAGGGCCGCCCGTCCAGTAGGTTTTCAACTCGGTCATAGCCGTACACTTGACGCCCGTAACTGCAGCTGCAGTGCTGACGTTATCAAAGCGCAGCCACAGGCGGCTGCCGTCTTCAGCCCTAACTACTGACACGCCCCATCCTACCAATTGCAGGAAAAGAACTGATAAAAGAAATCTTTTCATAAATCATGTCGGTTTTTAGGCTGCAAAGATATGAAAAATTCCACAGAAGCACATTCGTAATCCGCTAATAAAGTTATGAAATTGTTTCAACTGTCAGTCTGTCATTAATTTCTTTCCGTTTTTTGAAGGTTTTGTTTGGCAGAATAGAGATTTTTGCGTAACTTCGCAGCCGATATGAAGAAATGGACCACTGACGATGCTCGCGAGCTGTACAATATCGGCGGCTGGGGCACCTCGTATTTCGGCATTAACGACGCAGGCAACGTCTACGTCACGCCGTGCAAGGACTCTGTGCAGATTGATCTGCGCGAAGTGATGGACGAACTGGCGCTGCGCGACGTCACAGCCCCTGTGTTGCTGCGCTTCCCCGACATTCTCGACAACCGTATCGAGAAGACGTGGAGCTGCTTCAAGAAAGCAGCCAAGGAGTACGAGTACAAGGGGGAGAACTATGTCATCTACCCTATCAAGGTGAATCAGATGCAACCCGTCGTCGAGGAGATCATCTCCCACGGACGGAAGTTCAACCTCGGTCTGGAGGCCGGCTCGAAACCTGAGCTGCACGCCGTCATTGCCATGCAATGCCAGAGCGACTCCGTCATCGTCTGCAACGGCTACAAGGATCAGAGTTACATCGAACTGGCGCTGTTGGCACAAAAGATGGGTAAGCGCATCTTCATCGTCGTGGAAAAGCTGAACGAGCTGGACACCATTGCCAAGATAGCCAAAAAGCTCGACGTCAAGCCGAACATCGGCATCCGCATCAAGTTAGCCTCCAGCGGCAGCGGCAAGTGGGAAGAGAGCGGCGGCGACGCCTCGAAGTTCGGACTGACGAGTGCCGAACTGCTCGAAGCCCTCGAAATGCTCGACAAGAAGGGCATGCGCGAATGTCTGAAGCTCATCCACTTCCATATCGGCAGCCAGATTACGAAGATACGACGCATTCAGACGGCGCTGCGCGAAGCCTCGCAGTTCTATATTCAGCTGCATAAGATGGGCTACGGCGTGGAGTTCGTTGACTGCGGCGGCGGACTGGGCGTCGACTACGACGGCACACGGTCGCCATCGAGCGAGAGCAGTGTCAACTACTCCATCCAGGAGTACGTCAACGACTGTATCTACACCTTCGTCGAGGCGGCCAACAAGAACGGACTGCCCCACCCCAATATCATCACCGAGAGCGGACGCTCATTGGCTGCCCACCACTCGGTGTTGGTCATCAACGTGCTGGAGACAGCCTCGCTGCCGGAGATGCCCGAGGAGTTTGAGCCTGACGAGAACTCACACCAGCTGGTGAAAGACCTGTACGAGATATGGGACAACCTGTCGCCGCGCAACGTCTTAGAGGACTGGCACGACGCCGAGCAGATACGTGAAGAGGTGCTCGACCTCTTTGCCCATGGCATCGTCGACCTGAAGACGCGCGCAGAGATCGAAGCAATGTACTGGAGTGTCTGCCACGAGATACATGCTCTGGCCAAGACGCTGAAGCACGTGCCTGAAGAGCTGATGAGCATCGATAAGCTGCTGGCCGACAAGTACTTCTGTAACTTCTCGTTATTCCAGAGCCTCAGCGACTCGTGGGCCATCGACCAGGTATTCCCGATCATGCCCATCCAGCGGCTGAACGAACGGCCGACGCGCAATGCCACCATCCAGGACATCACCTGCGACTCGGATGGCAAGATAGCCAATTTCGTCACCAACCGCCACAACTCGCACTCGCTGCCCGTCCACACGCTGAAGAAAAACGAGAACTACTACCTCGGCGTGTTCCTCGTCGGTGCCTATCAGGAGATTCTCGGCGATATGCACAACCTCTTCGGCGACACGACAGCCGTACACATCTCTGTCAAGGACGACAAGTACCACATCGACCAGATTATCGACGGCGAGACGGTGGAAGAGGTGCTGGAATACGTACAGTACAACCCGAAGAAGCTGGTGCGCCAGCTGGAGATCTGGGTGACGAAGAGCGTCAAGGAGGGAAAGATCTCGCTCGAAGAGGGCAAGGAGTTCCTCAGCACCTATCGCTCCGGACTGTACGGATACACGTATCTGGAGTAAAAGCCCACCCCCGACCCCTCCCGAAGGGAGGGGAGATGTTACCCATTACCCATAAGAGAAAATGAAAACAAACACAACAATGGAAGAAGTATCTACTTCCCTCCCTCACAGGGAGGGACAGAGGGAGAGTCTCACAATAGTAAAGGTGGGTGGCGCCGTCGTTGAGGACGAGGCACAACTCACACAGCTACTGAAGGACTTCACCGCCATTAAGGGTGCCAAAATCCTGGTACACGGTGGCGGAAGGCGCGCCACGAAGGTGGCTGCAGAACTGGGCATAGAGACGAAGATGGTGAACGGGCGACGCATCACCGACGCAGCCATGCTGGAGGTGGTGACGATGGTCTACGGCGGACTGGTGAACAAGCACGTCGTGGCACTGCTACAGGCACAGGGCGTCGACGCCGTGGGACTGACAGGCGCCGATGCCGACATCCTCCGCTCAACGAAGCGCCCCCCTCTCGTTGTCGACGGTTCCCCTCTCGTTGTCGACGGTTCCCCTCTCGCTGTCGACGGTTCCCCTCTCGCTGTCGACGGTTCCCCCGTCGACTTCGGCTACGTTGGCGACGTCAAAAAGGCTGACGGCGCAAAAATCGCCCATTTCATCGAGGCAGGAATGGTACCCGTCATCGCCCCGCTGACACACGACGGCCAGGGGAACATCCTCAACACCAATGCCGACACCATGGCCTCGGAGACGGCAAAGGCCATGGCCGCCCTGTATGACGTGACGCTGATTTACGCCTTCGAGAAGCCGGGCGTCATGCGCAACCCCGATGACGACAGTTCCCTGATTCCGGTCATCACCCGCCCCGACTTTGAACGCTACAAGGCTGACGGAACCATCAGTGGCGGTATGCTGCCGAAGATAGAGAATGCACTGGCAGCCGTAGAGGCTGGCGTCGGCCGCGTCATCATCACACTGGCAACAGCCATCGACGGACAACACGGAACAGTCATCACGGAATGAAGAAAGTCAGTTTCCAGAACGACATCCTGCCACTCAAGAACAAACTCTACAGACTGGCTGTACGCATCACGCTCAATCCCGAAGATGCGGAGGACACCGTTCAGGAAACAATGATGAAAGTGTGGAACAAGCGGCAGCAGTGGGAACAGATAGAGTCGATGGAGGCTTTCTGCATGACCATCTGCCGCAACATCGCCCTCGACAAGACACGCCGTATGACGGGCAGCGAACAGAGTTTAGACGCTGACGAACATGACGCACCCGACCCTAACTACCACGCCAATCCCGAACAGCAGACCATTGAACAAGACCGTATCCGCCTGGTGCGGACGATTATCGACAGCCTACCGGAAAAACAGCGCAGCGTCATACAGCTGCGCGATTTCGAAGGGAAGAGCTACAAAGAGATTGCCACCATCATGGACATCAGCGAGGAACAGGTGAAAATCAATATCTACCGTGCACGGCAGGCCGTCAAGCAACGCTTCTTGGAAGCGGAATAGCCTCCTGAAAAGTTAACGAAACTAAAATATTGGAAGAACCTGTAACTTCCGACGCCGCCAAACGTCTTCCTATATAGAGTGTCATACGAAAAACGTCAAAAAATGGATTATAAGTACATCGAACAACTGCTGGAGCGCTACTTTCAGTGTGAGACCACGCTGAAGGAAGAAGAGATTCTGCGTTCGTTCTTCACGCAGGAAGATGTGCCTGTCTGGCTGACGAAATACAAGACGCTCTTCAGCTATGAAGCCCAACAGGAAGAGCCGCTCGGCGAAGCCTTTGATGAGAAAATCCTGAAAATGATAGAGGAAGGAGAACCTGTCAAGGCTCGGGTGGTGACCATCACGCAGCGCCTGAAGCCGCTCTTCAAGGCCGCCGCCGTTGTCGCTATCGTACTGACAATAGGCAACGCCGCACAAGCTCCGTGGGACCGCGGATGGGATAACCCCCGCGAGGAGTATGCCAAATACCTGGAGCAACAGCGCTTAGACTCGCTGAACAGGTTAGGCCCCGTGCAGGCAGAGAACCTGTTGGAGGACAGTACCAACACGCAAGTGAAGGAACTGCCGAAATACTGACAAAAGAAGATTTTTTTCTATGCTTTCTCTATAAAATAATTCATTTAAAAATTAAAACACAATCATGAGAAACTGTGAAGTTTCTATTCTCTCAAATTTTTCATAACATACTTTGAAACACAAAAGCGAGGGCTGTCACGTTGTCACGTGACAGCCCGCACATTTTCTATGAGGCTTTCCGCAGCCGCAAGTGCAGCTGGTAGAGGGAGGGCAGCAGGATGAGCAACGAAAAGAGACAGGCCATTGCAATAGACCGATGACTGCCAAACATATCGATGAGACGGATATCGCCGCCGTAGAGGTTGTAGAGGACGTATGCCACGGAGTTGTTCACCCAGTGGTAGACCATGCCCGGCACGATGCTGTCGGTGCGGTAATAGAGCCATCCTAACAGTAAGCCTATCAGGAAAGCATGGGGCATCTGCGCCGGGTTGGCGTGAATCAGGGCAAACAGCAGGGCCGAGATGGTGATGGCTACCCAGTGGCGGGGCGTCCAGCGCAACAAGGCGCGCAGAATGGCACCACGGAACACCAGTTCCTCGCAGAGCGGCGCCAACAGACCGACGGCGAAGTAGCCCCAACGGTCTCTCAAGATAACATCAAACTCCTGTTCGACGATGTTAGGCAATTCCGGCATCACCTCTTGCAGCGTAGTTGAGGGGATGATGGCACCGAGAGCTGCCAGACCACACCAGAAGAACACGTCCCACGGGCGTGACCGGATATAGGAGGGCGACACCTCGGCCCAACGTAGATAAAGAAACAGGATGATGACAGCCACACTGGCAGCCGTCAGGTTAATAATCATCATCTTGGCATCGGTAGGCGAGACAGACACTTTGAAAAGGCCCAGTATCTCTTGGATCAGAAAGGGGAGCAATGCCTGAATGGCCACAAAGGCTAATGTGTAGATAATCGCTTTCTTCATTTTGTATCAACAGTTTAGTAATACAAGTTTCGTAAGTATTTTTTTACCACGAATTTCACGAATTTTACGAAATTTGTCGAAGACTCACGAGTGCTCGCAGTAATTTGGGCTGCGCATTGTTTTTTTAAAAACTACGAATTTTACGAATTTTACGAATTTTGGCTGCGCATTGATATTTATTTTTACGAATTTCACGAAATGAAATCGCAAGCGATTTCTTACCGCCCCAGCCAATTCGTATAATTCGTTAAATTCGTAGTCGTCATAAAACTTCCTTTTACTTACCGCGCCAGCCAATTCGTTCAATTCGTTGCATCGAAGATGCATCATAATATTCTGCATAGAAAATTCGTTTAATTCGTTAAATTCGTAGTCGTTATAAAATTTGAGAAATATGAATTTAGTAATATTTCCGCCTGACGGGCATCAGCCGCGAGTTGGGCGGCAAGCGCCTCGCGGCTCTCAAATTTCTGTTCAGCTCGCAGACGGCCGACGAAGCTCACGGTCAGCGGCTGGCCGTAAAGGTCGCCGTCGAAATGGAAGATATGCGTCTCCAGCGTCATGTGGTCGCCGCCGAACGTAGGACGGCTGCCAATGTTCATCATGCCGTGCCAGATTTCTGCTGACTGGCCGACACGCGCCTTGACGGCATAGACACCTGGCGCCGGGATCAGCTTTTCAGGATCAGAGAGTTGCAGATTGGCCGTAGGGAAGCCAAGGGCCGTACCGATGTGTTCACCGCTGACCACAACGCCTGACAACTCGTAAGGTCGCCCTAAGCATTGGGCGGCTTGTAGGACGTCGCCCCTCTCGAGCATCTTACGGACTTTCGACGAACTGACACGGATAGCGTCCACATCAAGCGGGTCGCCCTGCAGGACAGCCATCCCCATGGAACGGCCATACGTCACATAGTCGTCGAAACCTTCAGCAGACCCCGGCAGACGGTGACCGAAATGGTTGTCGTAGCCCGTCACCAACACCTGAACATTCAGCTGACGATGAAGCACACGCTCCATAAAGTCGCTGGCTGACAGAGCGGCCATCTGCCGGTCGAAGGGCAGCACCACAAGACGGTCGACACCCGTCTGCGACAAGAGGGCCACCTTCTCGTCGAACGTGGATAGCAGCTGCGGATGCCAGTCGGGCTGGAGCACCTGACGCGGATGGCGCGAGAAGGTGATGACTGTCGAAGCGAGCCGCTGACTGCGGGCGATAGCAAGAACCTTACCGATAAGATGGCGATGCCCCTGGTGTACACCATCGAAAAAACCGATGGTGGCCACGCATGGAGACAGCGCTGCAGTCTGTTCACAGAGGTCAATAATCTTCATTGGGCGGCAAAGTTAAGAATAAATTTGCTATTTTAGAAAAAAAATTTGGAGTTTTGACATTTTTAATGTAACTTTGCAGCCGCAATTCAAAAAAATTGCCGGACTTGTAGCTCAGTTGGTTAGAGCAACAGACTCATAATCTGGAGGTCCCAGGTTCAAGCCCTGGCTGGTCCACAACATGAAAATCAAGCACTTACAATGATTTTGTAGGTGCTTTTTCTTTTGTTTGCGAACACCTTGCGAACACCGGTCGCAATCCCAGACATCCCATGAACACAGGGAAATTCCGCGAACACGCTTTTGGTGTTCGCAAAATACCCAATCATCATCTTCTGGGAATTATTATCGACCTCCAATCTCATTTTTTCAGTTCCATCTTTCTTTTTGGGGAGCCAAACCTCATTTTGGTGTTCGCAAATGGTGTTCGCAAGGTGTATTA
>Ga0310695_10008482_pt1 | contig 15867 bp, 15 predicted proteins | sample RumenRJG_04DNA_FD_203882 | JGI IMG/M metagenome (GOLD analysis project Ga0310695, IMG submission 203882) | Bovine rumen microbial communities from Lethbridge, Alberta, Canada - RJG_04 (v2) (version 2) | ecosystem: Host-associated > Mammals > Digestive system > Stomach > Rumen | place: Canada...
GAAATTCAAGACGGCACCCGGTGCGCCCCATGAGCTATTATCGCGAAATGGTGAAAGACATGGACGACAGCCAGAAGTTGGAATTGATGACTATACTCATAGACAGCGTCAAGCCTATTCAGACAGAAAGTGTGTTTGACACACCTATCGAGGAGGATTTTCCCGACATGAACAAGGAACTTTACTCGCCCCAAGAGGCTTACGAAATGACTATGAAGGACATCAAGGCTACGGCATTGTGCCCCTGGTGCAGAACGTAAGGAAATACTACCCCAATGAACTCGTAAAGGTTCTTGCCGGCGAGATGTTAAAGAAAAGCCGAATTATCTTTACAACACCCTTCCCGATACTCGAATATTTGGCATCAACGCTTCTTTCGCCGCCATATATACGAGTATTTCGCACCGAAAACTAATCCAAAACGCCCTCATACGGCACTTCAAGCCATACCGCACGGCTCTTCCGGGCGTTTCGCAGACGGCCCGTAAGGTTTCTCCGGGGCTGCTGTAGCAATGCTCCAAGACAGTCGGAGCAGTACTCCAGAGCTGCTGTAGCATTGCTCCGGAGGCTTTGAAGAAAGTTTACGGAAGCCTCCGTAAAAAACCGTTTCACCTCTAAAGACTTGATGCAGAGCCGTTTCCGAGCCGCCAGCTATATTCCACCGAAGACCTCTGATGGCTGAGAAGGCTGAAAAGGGCATACGGAAGGGACGGCGAAAAGCATCGCTCGGCGAGTGGGCAGAAAACGAAAAAGGAAGCAACCTGGACGCAAATATGTGACGAAAACAGGCTTTTGCACCTCCGCGCAGGGAACAAACAAGAGAAGGAAAGGCGGTCTGACGGTACGGAAACGCCAATTCCGGCTCTGAAACGACAAGTCGGGGAGATACGTTTTCTGCATAATTGTCTTTACATTATTGGCTCAACCTGTAGCAGCCAAGGAGCCAACATAGAGGCAATATAGGGGTTTCCCTATATCGAAATAGGGAAATTGGATTTTCACTTATTAAAAAAAATAAATATATTTGCAGCGTGAAACATAATAATCTGCTTGCAAAAATGAAAAAGAACATCATCATCCTTCTCAGCGCAACCATACTGGTAAGCAGCTGCGATACATACACTGGCTCTGGAGCCTATGCCGGCGGCACGCTTGGCTCGCTCATAGGCACGGCCATTGGCGGCATAGTAGGCGGTGGCCACGGGTCGAGCGTTGGCTCGCTCATAGGACTTGCCGGAGGAGCAGCCCTCGGGGCAGCTGCAGGAGCGGCTGCCGACAAACGTCAGGCACAGCGCGAAGCCGACGATGTGCATGAACACTACGAGCGAGTGCAGCAGAACAAGGCACGCGGCATCAACCCCTATAAGGAGAACCGCGAGAACAATGAGCCGGAAACAACTCCACAGGCTCCCACAAACGGTGACGACGAAAGCGGTTTCGACAGCACCAACAGCGGCGACGACCGCATAGACCTCAACATCTAAGGCGCACGGGAAGCCTTGCTGCCACTCTACGTCTAAGGAGAACAGGAAATCAGGAGTCATTTTGCTCCCCAACTCCCATTCTCCTTAGATTGTTTTTCGGAAGCTCTCCCACCTTTATATAATAGGGAGAACTGTCAGTCAAAATCTTAATAAAACTTAAATAATCGATTGGCGAGTGGCTTTATGCTGCGTGAATGATGGAATATGACTACCTTTGCGGTCGCTTTCGGTGTAACCGCTGGCAATAGATGAGTTATTGGCCATGTTGCACTGAGCAATAATCAATTAAGACATTCAGAATAATTATGGATTTAATCAAAGTTGCTGAAGAAGCATTTGCAACAGGCAACAAGTTCCCGGAGTTCCGTGCCGGTGACACCATCACTGTTGCTTACAAGATTATCGAGGGTTCAAAGGAGCGTATCCAGCTCTTCCGCGGTGTTGTAATCAAGATCAACGGCCACGGTGACAAGAAGCGCTTCACTGTTCGCAAGATGTCGGGAACCATCGGTGTGGAGCGTATCTTCCCCATCGAGTCGCCCAACATTGCCTCTATCGAGGTGAACAAGCATGGCAAGGTACGTCGTGCCAAGCTCTACTACCTGCGCAACCTCACTGGTAAGGCTGCCCGCATCAAGGAAAGACGCGTCAACCTTGCGAAGTAATCCTTCGACTTGCAGGAAATCAGAAAGGCTAAAGATGCAACAACTGTTGCTCTTTAGCCTTTTTGCTTGTCTTCTACGGCGGTTTGCGGCTTCCTACCCAGCACCCATCAGACGCTCGAGGTGGCATTGCAGCAGGCGACCCTCGCCATCACGCAGGTGCATACCGCTACCATTGCAGTAGCGAAACATATTGCAGTCGGCACAGCCGTCGCGCTTCATCCAGCTGCGGTCGCGGTAGAGTTGGAACCGATTCTCCCATACATCCATGAAATCATCCTCGTAGATGTTGCCTTGGTGGTAGTCGGCGCGTATGCTTGAGCAGGCCGATATGCTGCCGTCGACGAGCACCGAGCCGACGGTGATGCCGGCCTTGCAGAAGAAGCTGCGGTCGCGCACGTCCATCTCGTAGCTGCCCACAAAGCCCTCGCAGCCGTAAGCACAGTCGATAAGGCCCTGCCGCCGCGTTTCGGCGATAAACTGCATGAGCTGCCGCAGGTGTCCGTCGGAGAGCAACAGCTCAGGCTGGCTGGCAGCACGCCCCACGGGGAACACGTCGAGCAGTCGCCACGATGGCACGCCCTTGCTTATCAGGAAGTCGCGCAAGGCAGGCAGCTCGTCGAAGTTGTGCTCCGTGGCGCAGGTGACGATGTCCCACACCACGTTTTTCTCATTGGCGAGCAGGTCGATGGCCCGCTCCACACGGCTGAAGCTGGCATCGTTGCCGCGCATCCAGTTGTGATTGTTCGCCAGTCCGTCGAGACTGATGGTCATGGCGCGCATACCGGCTGCCACGAGCGATGCAAACAGCTCGGGTGTGATGGCCAGTCCGTTAGTAACCATGCCCCAGGGGAAGCCCCGGCGGTCAATCTCGCGGCAACAGTCTACGATGTCGCGTCGCATGAGCGGCTCGCCTCCGGTGATTATCACGAACACCTGTGCCGGGTCGGTGCGCTTTGCTATCGAGTCGAGCACGCGGAGGAAGTCCTCAAGCGGCATATCGGGATGCCCCGTCTCGGTCTTGCAGTCGCTTCCGCAGTGGCGGCAACGCAGGTTGCAGCGCAGCGTACACTCCCAAAACAACTGATACAACGGATGCTCAGCCACAAGATGATGCTGAATCTTCCGTTGTATCTCCAATGCCAGTCGCTTTCGCAAAGACAGCTCCTTATATTTCATTTCTTCTGCTTAAGCTTTTCGAGCTCGTTATAGGTCTGCCGCTTCACGTCGCTGATACTGTCGAGCTGGTGCGAAACGTCCTTCATCTGCTCTTCTATACCAGCGGCCTCCTGATTAGCCCTTTCCTCGGCTTCACGCACAATGCGGTTCACTTCTTCGCGGCTCATGTTTGGTCCTCCATAGACGCACACTCCGCGCCCCATACGTATCACTTCGTCGCGCCGTTTAGTCAGTTCCTGATAAAGCGACGTAAGGCGGCTCTCCTCGGCTAAAGTGTGGTCGAGCCGCGCTGTGAGGTTCTGTTCTTTCTCCTTGATGGCTACGCGGCTTGAGCCACAGCTTCCGAAGCCGAGCACAGCCAAGCCTGCCGAAAGTGCCGACAACATCAAGGGTGACAGTTTCTTATACTTCTTCTTCATTACGGTTACTTGGTCTTTCGTTTGTCAATGATGCTTTGCAGCGAGTCGCGGCGCTTTATCAACTGCTCTAACTCAATCTGCTCGGGCGATTTTCTGATTTCCCAGCTGCCATCGTTGAGGTTAGGGCCGCCGTAGACACATTCCGCCCTGCCGATGCGCTCGCTGGCACTCTGCTTGGCACGTATTAGTTTGTTGAGACTGTTTACTTCCTTCTGCAACTTGTCCGACGGGCCACACGCTCCGAAGCCCAGCAAGGCAAGTCCTGCAGACAAGAACGAGAGCGTAACGGTGGATAGCTTCTTATACTTCATGGTGCCAGATGTTTTTTAAAGTGGTGGGTATGTTTTGTTGCAAACTTAACTATTTTGGTCCAATCATACAATTATTTAACATATTTTTCGTACTTTCGCAGCCACAAAAACATTTAAGCCAAGTTATGAAAGAACTGTCACTGAAGTACGGATGCAATCCGAACCAGAAGCCTTCACGCATATTCATGGAAGAAGGCGAGCTTCCCATTGAAGTTATCAACGGCCGTCCGGGCTACATCAATTTCCTTGATGCCCTGAACTCATGGCAGCTTGTGAGCGAGCTCAAGGCCGCCACTGGCCTGCCTGCTGCTGCCTCGTTCAAGCATGTGAGTCCTGCCGGTGCAGCCGTAGGACTGCCCTTGAGCGACACTCTCAAGAGAATCTACTTCGTAGACGACGTTAAGGTTGAGCTCTCACCGCTGGCCTGTGCCTATGCCCGTGCCCGTGGTGCCGACCGTATGTGCAGCTACGGCGACTTCGTAGCCCTGTCAGACGAGTGCGACGCAGCCACAGCAACACTCATCAAGCGCGAGGTGAGCGACGGCGTGATAGCTCCCGGCTACACCGACGAGGCATTAGAGATACTGCGCGACAAGCGCAAGGGCAGCTACAACGTGATAAAGATCGATCCGACCTACAAGCCTCAGCCCATAGAACGCAAGCAGGTGTTCGGCATCACTTTCGAGCAGGGACGCAACGAGATACGCCTCGACGACCCGTCGCTCTTCGAGAACATCCCCACCGCTAACAAGACGTTCACCGAGGAGGCTCGCCGCGACCTTATCATCGCGCTCATAACGCTGAAATACACCCAGTCAAACAGTGTGTGCTACGTCAAGGACGGCCAGGCTATCGGCATCGGTGCCGGACAGCAGAGCCGCATCCACTGCACCCGACTGGCCGGACAGAAGGCCGACACATGGTGGCTGCGCCAGTGTCCCAAGGTCATGTCGCTGCCCTTCAAGCCCGGCATAAGGCGCGCCGACCGCGACAACACCATCGATGTCTACATCAGCGACGAGTATGAAGACGTGCTCCGCGACGGCACATGGCAGATGTTCTTCACCGAGAAGCCCGAACCGCTCACGCTGGAAGAGAAGAAGCAGTGGATAGCAAGCAACAAAGGCGTGGCTCTCGGCTCAGATGCCTTCTTCCCCTTCGGCGACAACATCGAGCGTGCCCACAAGAGCGGAGTTGAGTTCATTGCCCAGGCTGGCGGCAGCATACGCGACGACAATGTCATAGAAACCTGCGACAAGTACGGCATTGCCATGGCGTTCACGGGCGTAAGGCTCTTCCACCACTGATACAATGCATAATGCTTAATGCATAATTCATAATTGAAAGACAAATAGCTAAATAGAATGAAGGGTAAGGACGAAAATATAATTGTTGAAAAGAGTTACGCATTTTCTGTAAGGTGTGTAAAGCTCTACAAATACTTATCCGAAAAGGAACATGACTATGTTATTTGTAAACAATTACTTCGGAGTGGCACAAGCATTGGGGCTAATATAAAAGAGGCTATTAGAGGTTATTCAAAAGCAGACTTTGCTTCAAAAGTTGGCATTGCACTCAAAGAAGCCAGCGAAACAGAATATTGGATAGAATTATTGAGGGATACTGACTACATTTCACGCCAAGAAGCTGACAGTATGCTTGCCGATTGCGTTGAAATAATAAAGATAACAACATCTATTATTAAGTCATCCAAAACTACTCCATAAATAAAAGTGGTCAGCTGGCAGCCCTATCCTCTCAGCAATAATTATGAATTATGAATTATAAATTAAGAATTATAAAATGGACGATTTCATTTCCATACTCGAAAACGGGATTTCTTTCAAGCGTGGAGGTAGCCGCAAGTCGGACGACGACAAGGTGAAGACCAAGGCAAAGAAGAAGAAATACATCACCGGTGCCCACGGTTCTGGCTCTGCAAAGCAGAAAGCCAAGTACCGTGAGCAACGGGCAAACCGCCATAAGGGGCGTTAACGGGCTGGCTGAACAGCCTTCACGCGCCGCATCACGTGCTTTGGTGGTGGCGTAATCATCAGGAAACGTCGTGAACGCAGGCTCATTTCATACGTTTCTTGCGGTTCAATATGGAAGGTGTCGCCCTCGTGGAAGAAGAAACTATTATACAAAGGTCGGTCTGAACGCTCAGCATGGTGCAGCAGCAAGTCCACTCCACGACTCACGTCAGCATCCTTGGCAACCTGCCAGATATACTGGGTGGAGTCTTTGTTTACGCCCAATAACTTGTAGGCATCTGCCGAACGGTCGATGCTGTCGGCAAATTCCTTTGGAAAGAAAACCACATCATTGCGCCCCAAGACAGCATGGAGCGACAACACCTGGTCGTAGTTAGGATTGAAAACCTTCTGCGATCCAAAAATGACAGGTTCGGTTATGAACTGCCGATAGGCCCAACGGTGAATAACATCATCGTGGTAGTCGAGGCTTGGCACGCGTACAAGACTGGCTTTTTGCTCCATAACCTGCTTTTCTATATACTTTGCATTTGCGTGGTTTTTGGCCATCAGCTCCAGCGAGAAAGGCATGAGAGCCACCGAAATGCCTACAACGACAATGGCAAAGCTACGCTTCAGCTTTGGCATACTGAAACGATGGAGAAGCGAAACAAGCAGAAGCGATGCCAGAAACTCTGCATGGTAGCCTGTACGAGTTACCGTTGCGCCACTTGTCATTACTATTCCATAAGCCAGAAACATGGCAAAGTAGATATAGAAACGAGCTTTTAGTTCAGTCCGTACCACATCTTTCCGCTTGCGCCAAGCCACAAACAGGGCTATCACGAGCAGCCAAAACACTTTCACCGTAAACACCATTGTTGACACTCCGTAGAACAAACGCGTCGACAGAGAGATGTGGTATTCGTTTACCCGTTGGAGTGTTGCCGGCGAGAAAGTGTTTAGCAGCGTGCCTATTGTGAAGAAAACGAAGTAAGGCAACAACGCACTTTTCAGTATATTCTTCCTGTTTACTGCCACATAGAGAACCATAGAAATGGCAATGGGCAGCGTAAGCGACTCGTGAGTCCAGCCTGCCAACAGTGCCAAAGGAGCCAATGCCAAGTGCCGCATGGTGATTTCCCGGTCTTTTATGTGTCGCAGATAGCAAAGGAGAACCACTACCGGAAGCTCGGTCCAAGGATAGTTGAACGCTCCCATCTGCCACAGCAGTGCGCTGCCGCTGCCAAAGGTGACGATTGTGATAAGAAACCAGAACATGAGAAGCGAGAAAGCAGTCTTGCGTCTACCTTCAATGTAGTGGCAACTAAAGTATAACAGCAGGACGAACACCACCGTGTCGAGCACCTTTATCACGCTGTCGGACGTGAAGCAATAGAGCAACTGTGCCACAAGATGGGGCACAAGGCGGCCAAGGTGGGTGAAATAGTGAATCCACTGCGAGCGAAGCACGTCATTCATAGTGTGAAGAGCTTGTCTTGGAGCAGTCTCGTCGGGTTCCCACACGCATCTGTACAGTATGTCGTCGAGCATCGTTGGCGGCGTGAGCCACACCCAAATGCCGTAGAGCACGCCCATCACAGCCAGCAGCAACAGCACGCTCTTGCTGCAACCGGCTATCTGGAATACTTTTTCCTGGTTGTTTCTCATTTCTGATTACTTTTTATTCATAATACCATCCGGCTTCCATCTCTCGCCTTGCTCTACTCTATCGAGCGTTTCCGGGCAGCATCTGCCATTCCGGGGAACTTTTGGGGCGGCAGCGGCAGCTTCCTTTTGCTCAGCAATACGTTGTCATAAATGTCCGACGAGTAGTCGTACTCATGCCAGCCCCATGCCTTCAGCTGCTTTCTTTCTGCCGTTGAAATCCGATTAACGACAGCAAAGTCGGCCTTTCCGCTGCGGCAGGCATCCATGATGTCTTGCTTCATCTGTGGCGTTGCGCCCCATTGCAGCGACCAATACTTGCACGCCGGCAATGCTTCCGACATGATGCCGAGCCCTGCTCCATCGTTCATGTTAACCATACGAGGAGCATCCACCTGTGAGATCAGATACTCATAGGCGTAGAACGTGCGCCTTGCTATGTTGTCCTGAGTAATGAAATCTCCGAAGTCGCGGTTGCGAAGGTCATGGCCAATCAGGTTGGTAAGCGTAACGAAAGCTGCCATCAGTATGCCGATGGCAGATGTCTTGATGGCTGACAGCCTATGCAGGCGCAGCCAAAAAGCCACGGCAACAAGCAGAAAGAGCGCGTAGGGCATACACACTGCAAAATAATAATTGCGCGCATTGAACACGGAGAGCATATAGCACAGGGCGAAAGCCACTGCCGGAAAGTTGCGGTGGCGCAACGTCACGCCTCTGAAGAGCCACACACCGATGCCGCAAGCCACGAGTGCAAGGATGCTGGCGGGCAGCAGCATACTGCTCAGCCCACTCTGTACGGGTGCTTTGTTGGCCGTGGTCTCAAACGTGAGCACAAAGTATTCATACAGAAAAGCCTGAAAGCAGCCTTTGGCAAGGAAGTATGCCACAAACGGCAACACCACCATGGCGGCTCCGAAACCCATCCACCCCACAGCAGCAAGCACGCTGCCACGCTCTCGCGACACGGCATAAACGACGTAGCCCCCCAACCCTACGGTTGTTGCCGCAATGTTGAACTTCATCATCAGTGTTGCGCCAAAGGCTACTCCCACGAGCACTGAGGCCCGGATAGCCGAACCGTCAGGCGCATACAGCCATCGGCAAACGCCCCAGATGGCTGCCGAGAGGAATGGCAAGGTGAAGTCTTCACAGCGAGTCTCGTTGTGCATGAACACTGCCAGATAGAAGTTGAGCATCGTCACAGCCACCAACACACTTGTCTTGGTGTCGCGCAGGAATATGCGTGCTGTGAGGAAGTTGAGGTAGAGTGTCACGGCATAGGCCACACACGAGAGCCAGAACACCCCTACATAATCGCGAGGCGACAGCAGATAGCCCACTCCATATATCAGCCAGAGCAGCGGTCCCTTGGAATCAGAGAAGTCTACGTAGGGTGTCAGCCCGTTCATCCACGCCTTTCCGCATACGAAGAACCACGCAGAGTCGAAGTGGTTGAACATATAGTGCAGGTAGGAGTCTTTGGATATGAAGAGCATTACGACCGTTGCCGTGGTGAAGAACAGCAGCAACAGCTTTGCCTTCATGCCTGCCGCAAGTGGCTTCTCAAGCCTAATCCCGTTGTACTGCATTGCTCCCAAGTGTTTGTTCGACATGATAGCGCGGACGGTCTTTCACCTCGATGTAGGTCTTCCCTACATATTCGCCCACTATTCCCAAGGCTATGAGTATGCACGCACCCACAAACCACACCGAGAGCATCAGCGAAGTCCATCCGGGAACGGTGTCGCCTACGATGTAGGCATGAAGCACATAGCACAATATTCCAAACGTTATGAGCAGGAACAGCAGCCCCATAGCCATCACCATGCGCACAGGACGTATGCTGAACGAGGTGATGCCGTCGACAGCCAGCCCCACCATCTTTGCCAGCGAGTACTTGGTCGTGCCGGCTGTGCGCGGCGAGCGGTCGTAGTAGACGGTGGCTGTGGGAAATCCCAGCAGCGGAACGATGCCTCGCAGAAAGAGGTTTCGCTCTCTGTACTGGCACAGATGCTCCACCGCCCGGCGCGACATAAGCCTGAAGTCGGCATGGTTATACACCGTCTTCACCCCCATACGGCCCATCATCCGATAGAAGAGCTGCGCCGTGGAGCGTTTGAAGAGCGTGTCGCTTTGCCGATAGCGGCGCACACCGTACACTATATCGCAGCCGGCCTCACAGCTGTCTATCATCTGTGGCACCACATTGATGTCGTCTTGCAGGTCGGCATCTATGCTCAGTACGATGTCGCTGTCGGATACGGCGTGCTCAAGCCCTGCCATGAGAGCATGCTGGTGGCCCACGTTGGCAGCCAGCTTCACCCCGGCTACCAACTGGCAATGCTCCTTGTTGAGCCTTTCTATGATCTGCCATGTGTCATCCGTGGAACCATCGTCGACAAAAAGGAGTCTTGTGTGGTAGCCTTTCAGCTTCTCAACATTGGCAGAAAGTTCCGACAGGCGGTCGAACGACTCCTGTATCACCTCCTGTTCGTTGTAGCAGGGAATAACTATCGTTAGTTGTTTCATGGTCTGCTGTCTATCGTTGGTAGTAATCTATAGGTTTCGGAGCATCACTCCTGTGAATATCCTGCCTGAGTCAATGCCCAGTCTGCGTGCCGAGAAGAAGTCGGCAGCGTTGTCGTAGGTGCATATTCCACATTCGGTGACGGCGTGTAGGGACAGTCCTGCCTCAATGAGTTGCAGCTTATTGCATCGCGGCAGGTCTATGTGTGGGCGACAGCCACGGTCGTTTTGCTCCGCACTGTCGGAGATTTCGCCCATCGCGAAACCTGCATCGGCAAACTGCTGCCACACTTCCCATCCCACCTCGAAGTTCTTTTTTGATATTCCCGGACCAATAACCGCACTCATGCTGCCGGCTTCCGACCCAAAACGCGCCGTCATCTCGGCCACCGCTTTCTGCACTATCCGCCCGACGGTGCCGCGCCACCCGGCATGAACCGCAGCCACGGCGTGGTGCAGAGGGTCATATATAATAATAGGTATGCAGTCGGCTGTAGACACTCCTATGCATATTCCTCGCTGCCTGGTGACGACGGCATCAACCCCGTCGAGTCGCTGTTGCTGCTCGCCACTGGGCAATGCAAGCAGTTCGCGGTCAATCTCCACCACCTTGCAGCCATGCGTCTGGTGGGGATAGAGCAGCTGACTGTCGGCTATTCCCAGTTCGCTGCACAGTAGGCGACGGTTTTCGGCTATCGCCTGCGGGTCGTCGCCACAATAGTAGTTGATGTTCATCTCTGCGTATGCCCCCGTGCTGGCTCCCCCGTGGCGCATCGTGCTGAACGCCAGCACCTCGTCTGCGATGTCGTAGCGCAGCAGAGAGGGCTTTGCAGATATGTCAGTGTTGTCGGTCTTCATTGCTTCTGTTTCATTATTTCGTCATAGTCACACTTTCCCTGCACCACTCTTCGCCCACAGTCGTAGTCCTTGCTTGTCACGTCGTACCTATTATTATAATAAGGTGTGGCTATCGATGCAAGCCTGAACAGAGTATGCGCTATGTTGTCGGTGGTCAGCGGACGGCGACAGGCATTGCGGACTGCGGTTTCCAACTGAGGGAACCGTTCTCTGTACTTGTCTGACATCCACACCATCAGTGGCACTTCGTACTGATGGCGCAGCGCGTTGGCAGTCTTGAGCGACTCATGTGTGCGACCGGCGGTGTTGCGATAGTCGTAGACTTCTTCCCCGTGGTCCGAGAGATAAACCACCACCGATGGTGTATTGCGAAAGTAATCAATTGTCTTAGCCACCACTGCATCGTTGTAGATGGTGGCATTGTCGTAGTCGGCAACATACTGTCTGGCAGCTTCTGACAGGTCGCGGTAGCCGTAGTCGGCAGCCTTCATCACGTCGTAGCCCTGCTGATGGGGATAGCGGTGCTGCGGCAGCGAGTGTTGCCCCATGAGGTGGATCATCACCAGGTTGTGCTGTGCCGGCTTGTAGCCCGTCATGCAGCTGTCAACGAACACTCCGTCGTATGACATTGGTGGCCTGCCGCAGTCGTCGTAAGCCAGTTGGCTGACGACGGGATTATATATAATATTGTTCAGTATGTAATCTCCACCGTCCGTGGCTTCCTTCTGGTTGTCGAAGAAGAATGTCTTGAAACCGGCTTTCTTGAACACCACGGGGAAGAGAGGATAGCCGAACCACTCTTCTCCATGCGAGAGGCTGTTGGCAGAGAACAGGTTTCTCATCACGTATGTGGTGAGATTATAAGGTGCCACGGCATCGGCGAACACCACGAGATTGCCCTGTGCCGCTTCTTTTGCAAGCTCAGGATTTGTAGTATGGCGGTAGCCGTAGAGCGACGAGTGGTGTTTGTTGAAGCTCTCGCCGACAATCAGCACCACCGTCAGCGAATCCTTGCAACGAGCCACGGCAGAACGGGCGGCGGCTTGCCTCGTCACTTCCAACGCCGAGCGGTTCTCGCGTTCCACGATGCCAATCTGACTATAAGCATATAACAAGTTAGAGATATTGTTGCCAACGGCGAAATAGCCGTGGTCCATATACCATTCCTCGCGCTCCACCTGCGTTTCCATCCACGGCAACTGTGCCAGCCGCACCACGGCATAGCTCCCCGGAATGGCCGAAAGCACAACCACTGCACACAATATGCGCCGGAGCAACCGTCCCGGCTGTAGTCTTGCTGCTCTCTCCCACAGCCATATAGCAAACAGAATTGCCACCGCCATGCAGACTGCCGCTATGCCCTTGAGCGACAACAGATAGTTCTGGAGAAAATCTGAAGCCTCGCTGCGGGTTGTCTCTGCTATCAGCAAGAGAGCCTCAACCGAAATAGCCATCGAGAATTGCAGGCGCAGAAAAACATCTGCAACGAAGAGCAGCGTTGCCAGCAGATATGCAACAGGCTTGAGCGGAATGGGCTTCAGCAGCCATACGAGGCAACATCCTATCCAACTGAAGAACACTGAGGTGCCTACGTAGAACGCAAGCCACACGAGACTGTGGGCCAAATCGAAGCCGCCACTGACTACAAGGGCCGCCACGGGGCATAATGCGAGCAGTAGGGTGTTGACAACAAAGAACGGCAACTCACCCTGCAAGGGAGCAAGAATCCCGTCTAAGGCACGTCGGCACAGACTTTTCACACGCTCACTGATCGTCATAGGCTGGAATGATAAGCTTCTGCGCTGGCCTCAGTCTTCGTCAAGGTCTTCTATCTCGTCTACAAACTCAATGTCGTCGACATCTTCGGCCTCAACGATGTCGATGTCCTCGCCCTCGGCTTGCATCTCTGTGGCAAAGAGGCTCATGTCCTTGTCGCGATGCACAAGGGTGTCCTCGGCGGTGATAGACTTCAGTTTGTTGCTCTCTGAATTGAGTTCGGCCCAGAGAATGTCCTTCAGCTGGTCGAGTCCCTGGCCCGTAACGGCTGAGATGAACACTACCGGCAGGTCGTCGGGCAGCGTTTCGCGCAGCATCGATATTAGCTCGTCGTCGAGCAGGTCGCTCTTGGTGATAGCCAGCACACGGTGCTTCTCGAGCAGTTCGGGATTGAAGTTTGACAGCTCGGCGAGCAGAATCTCATACTCGCGCTTTATGTCGTCGGTTTCGCCCGGCACCATAAACAGCAACAGCGAGTTGCGCTCTATGTGGCGCAGAAAGCGCAGTCCCAGTCCCTTACCTTCGCTGGCACCCTCGATGATACCGGGTATGTCGGCCATGACAAACGACTTCTGGTCCCTGTAAGCCACGATGCCGAGGCTCGGCTCAAGTGTGGTGAAGGGGTAGTTGGCTATCTTGGGACGCGCACTCGACAGCGCAGAGAGCAGAGTAGACTTGCCGGCATTGGGCAGTCCCACCAGTCCAACGTCGGCCAGCAGCTTCAGCTCCAGAATGACGGTCATCTCCTGCATTGGCTCGCCGGGCTGGGCATAGCGCGGAGCCTGATTGGTGGCCGAGCGGAACTGATAGTTGCCAAGACCGCCGCGACCGCCCTTGAGCAGCATCACCACCTGGCCGTCGTAGGACACGTCGCACACGAACTTGCCCGTCTCGGCATTGTAGACCACAGTGCCGCAGGGCACGTCGATGTAGACATCCTTGCCGTCGGTGCCGTGACACTTGTCGCGACCGCCGTTGCCACCATGCTCGGCGCGAATGTGGCGCTCATACTTCAGGTGGAGCAGCGTCCAGTAGTTGTGGTTGCCTCGCAGATAGATGTTGCCGCCGCGTCCGCCGTCGCCCCCGTCGGGGCCGCCGTTGGGATTATACTTCACGTGGCGCAGGTGCATCGAGCCGCGTCCGCCCTTTCCCGAGCGGCAGTATATCTTCACATAGTCAACGAAATTACTTTCCATAAGCCTTTGTCATAATACGCTTCACGGATTACACGGATACCGCAAGCCGCTATCCATGCAATCCGTGCCGCCAGTTGTCTTAGTGTATCAGATGTTGTCGATTACCTCTTGTATGTCCTTGAAGATGCGGTCGAGGTCGCCCAGCCCGTCGATGTGGTGGTGCAGCCCCTCCTTCTTGTACCACTCAATGAGCGGCATGGTCTGCGAATGATACACCACGAGGCGCTTCTTGATGGTTTCCTCGTTGTCGTCGGCGCGTCCGCTCTGCTGTCCGCGCAGCAGCAGGCGCTTCATCAGCTCCTCCTCGGGCACGTCGAGCTCAAGCATGGCAGCCACTTTGTCGCCGCGCTCGCTGAGCATCTGCTTCAGAGCCTCGGCCTGCGGGATTGTACGGGGGAAGCCGTCGAAGATGACGCCCTTGTGGGCACGACCGAAGGAGTCGTACACCTTGGCAAGGATGCTCACCATCAGCTCGTCGGGAATGAGCTGCCCCTGGTCAATATACTGCTGGGCGGTCTTGCCCAGCTCCGAACCTTTCTTAATCTCTGCTCGCAGCACGTCGCCTGTGGAGATATGCTCCAGACCGTAGTGCGCAATGAGCTTGTCACTCTGCGTTCCCTTGCCTGAGCCGGGAGCGCCGAATATCACGATGTTCTTCATTTTAATATGTTGTTCTACTTGGTTTTGCTTTACTTTGATTTCCTTTCCCTTCCACACGTCGGGAAGATAGTCGCCCTGGCGCACATCCTTGGTGTCGCTGGGCAGATGGGGCAGCTTTATGATGCGCATTTCGTTATCTGCTAAAGTCCTCTTAGCCCCATCAGTTATCCACTACGGTGTAGATGTCGCGCAGCCCGCGTCCGGCCTGGTCGTAGTCAAGGCCGTAGCCCACTATGAAGTCATTGGGAATCTCCATAGCCACATACTCGACGTCGAGCTTAGCCTGAAGGTTGCCGGGCTTGAGCAGCAACGTACACACATGAACCGACTCCGGATTGTACTTCTGCAAGGTGGCAAGCAGCCGCTCCATCGTCAGACCCGAGTCAATAATGTCTTCAACAACTACTACTGTCCGTCCTTCGAGGTCGCAGTTGAGCCCTATCAGCTCGGTCACTTCGCCCGTGGAGCCTGTGCCCTCGTATGAAGCCAGCTTCACGAAGCTTATCTCGCACGGTATGGTCAGGCGGCGCACCAGGTCGGCAGCAAAGACAAACGAGCCGTTGAGCACTGCCAGCAGCAGAGGGTTCTTGCCTGCCATGTCGCTGTTGATGCGGCTGGCCACTTCCGACACGCGCTCCAATATCTCGGCTTCGGGTATGGAGGTCTCGAAGGTTTTGTCCTTAATTACTATTCTACTCATTGAGGTGGTTGATAATTTGCTTGCAAAGTTACGAAAAACGAGTGCAAAGCGTGCAAAAAGTTTGCTTTTTTGCACGTATCGCCACACTACAAATGTATTGTCAGCTACCACAGTCCCCCACGACAGCGGAGGCTTATAAGTCTTATAAGACTTATGGGCCTTATCGGACTTTAGGTCTTATGGGAGAGCCTTTCGCCCCCCTCCCTTGGAGAGGGGTTGGGGGTGGGTCGGTAATATGGCCCATATTGGTCGGTAATATGGCCCATATTGGTCAGTAATATGGCCCATATTGGTCAGTAATATGACTCATATTGCTTGTTTTCCGGGAAGGTGGTTCAGACAAAAGGGCGACTGCCGGGCTGCACTTCTTTACTTTTTCTTAATATAATGTACCCGTTTATCGGCAAAAAACCGTAACTTTGCTTCGCTTTACATTAACGTTATGAAGATTT
>Ga0310695_10008483_pt1 | contig 15863 bp, 16 predicted proteins | sample RumenRJG_04DNA_FD_203882 | JGI IMG/M metagenome (GOLD analysis project Ga0310695, IMG submission 203882) | Bovine rumen microbial communities from Lethbridge, Alberta, Canada - RJG_04 (v2) (version 2) | ecosystem: Host-associated > Mammals > Digestive system > Stomach > Rumen | place: Canada...
AGTCAACAAAAGGACGGTCACGTCCGACATAGCGGTCATGTCGATACGCGTCTCTTTTTTCTTAATTTTGACTTTTCCCATATTTCTTACAACTTGTTGGGTTTAATTGTTTCTGTTAATTAAAATAAGGTGTTTCGACGCTCAAAAATTAGTGAGTAGCGGCGAAAGTAGAAACGATTGAGAAACCAAGCTCATCGATAGCATAGGTCATGTTATCGATCTTGTTGGTGTAGAAGTTGTAAGCGATAAGAGCGAGAGCAGCAGTTGCGATACCGAATGCGGTGTTCACAAGTGCCTCAGAAATACCAGTCGAAAGTTCGGTCGAGTCGGGAGCACCCGAAGCAGCCAGAGCCTGGAACGACTTGATCATACCGAGCACAGTACCGAGAAGACCGATCAGAGTACCGAGGGTGGTCAGGGTAGCCACGATGGGGAGGTTCTGCTGGAGCATAGGCATCTCGAGAGCTGTAGCCTCCTCGAGGGTCTGCTGGATGCTGGTGAGTTTCTGCTCTTTCTCGAGGATGGTGTCCTTGTCCATCTCTTTGTACTTCTGGAGTGTAGCGTAAACCACAGCACCGACAGTACCTTTCTGCTTGCGGCAGAGTTCCTCAGCCTTGTTGATGTCCTTAGCGCGGAGAGCGTCTTTCACATTCTCGACAAACTTGGTGATGTTGCCGCTGCCCTTAGCCTTAGCGAGAGCGATCCAACGCTCGACGGTAAGAACGATCACAGTGAGCAAGCAGGTCAACAGAACCGGCACGATGATACCGCCCTTATAGACAGTACCGAGCAGGTTGAGAGGTGCGTTGGCGTTGTTGCCATCCTTGAAGTTGGAACCTGCACCAAAGACGAACATGTAGATGCACACTGCGAGGATAAAGCACACAAGAATGACGATCGATGCACTCTTGATACCGCCTACGTTGCTGCTGACCTCCTTTTTGGTAGCAGTCTTAGGCGCGGGAGCCTGAGGCTTCTGGATGTTTGTTTGTTCAGCCATAATTTTAAGATAAAATTAAGTTGTTAAAAAAAGATTAATTAATAAAGTTATTTGTTTTTTGTTTTGTACAGCACTAATAATCGTTGTGAGTCCCAGCAGATAATTGCACTGTCAACCGGCAGTTGAAATTGCATATCTAGTTGTCACACACAAGTTTGAAGAAGAGAAACGGTTCTTCATACTGGTCAAGAAGCCTATTTCGCTCACAAAATTAACGCAAAAGTATTACAAATATTTGAAAACGGCAAACTCTTAGCAAAAAATTTCAACATTTTTTGTGCTTTTTGCCATTTTGGCATGCTCGTGTCAGACTACGGACCCAAGTGTAAGTTGATGTATAATTTTAAATAATGTGAGAAAGTGTGGCAAATATGGATTGGGTGTTGGATTTTTTTCATACCTTTGCAGATTATTTCGTTGAAACAAACAAAAATCATAATAATTGAATGGCAACTATTAAGCTGAAAAAAGGTTATGACCTGAACCTGAAGGGGCGTATTGTCGACCCTGCCGTAGGCCAAGTCATTAAGAGCGAGCTATATGCCATTGTGCCAGACGATTTCACTGGATTGACGCCCCGCATGGACAAGCGCGAGGGTGACCACGTCATGGCAGGCGAACCGCTCTTCCACGACAAGACTTATGAGCAAATCCAGGTCGTTTCGCCCATTTCAGGAGTAGTGAAAGAGGTGCGCCGTGGTGCTCGTCGTCACATCGATGCCATCGTCATTGCCGCCGACGGCAGCAACGACGTGGTTCGTCACGAGCTGAATGGCTCACCCATCAACACGCTCTTGTCTTCAGGACTGTGGGCCATGCTCAGGCAACGTCCTTACGACATTGTGCCTTCGCCCGAAGTGCGTCCACGCGACATCTTTGTCACCGGGTTTGATTCATCCCCACTTGCCCCCGACCTGACCGTGGTTCTGGGCGATGACAGACAGTACCTGGCCGAGGGTGTCAAGGTGCTTAAGCAACTCACCGACGGTGATGTGTATGTGGGCTTCAGACCTGGCGAAGAGATCGAGATTGCAGGTGCTGTAGTCAATGCGTTCAAGGGTCCCCACCCTGCCGGCAACGTCGGCGTACAACTGGGCAACATCAAGCCCGTCAACAAGGGCGAAGTGGTGTGGACGCTTGACATCGTCACGCTCGCCCGCATCGGCCGTCTATTTGCCACTGGCGAGGTGAGTCACGACACCGTCGTTGCCCTGACCGGTGAATGCATTAACCACCCTCGATATGTCCGTGCAACCATGGGCTGTCAGTTGAGCAGCCTGCTCGATGGTACCGACACGACCGGCTGCCGCATCATCAGCGGTAACGCCTTGAACGGCTATCGCGTGGAGGCTGACGGCTATCTGCGTGCCCCCTATCGCCATGTGACCGTCATCCCCGAGGTGTCGAAGCCCGATGAGTTCATGGGCTGGGCGTCGTTGTGCCCTAGCCGCTTCAGCATCTACCGCACATTCACCAGTTGGCTCACCGGCAAGAAAGAGGTGAGCATGGATGCCCGCATCAAGGGCGGTGAGCGCGCTATCGTGCGCACCGATGAATATGACGACATGCTGCCGATGGACATCTATGCTGAATTTCTGATCAAGGCTATCATCACGTTTGACATCGACAAGATGGAACAACTGGGTGTCTACGAGATTGCTCCCGAGGATTTTGCACTTGCCGAATATGCCTGCACAAGCAAACTCGAGTTGCAGCGCATCGTTCGTGAGGGTCTGGATCGTCTGCGCAGCGAGATGTCTTGATAGTTAAAAGTTTAAAGTTAGAAGTTTAAAGTTAAAGTCAAGAGATGAACGCTTTAAGAAAATATATGGACAAGATCAAGCCTCAGTTCATGCCTGGTGGCCGGCTGGCGAAGTTGCAGTCGGTGTACGATGGCATGGAGACCTTCTTGTTCACGCCCAACACGACCTCTCAGTCGGGGGCGCACATCCATGACGGCAACGACCTGAAGCGCACCATGATCACGGTTGTCGTGGCGTTGCTGCCGTGCCTGTTATTTGCGATGTACAACATCGGCTACCAGCACTACCTGGCCATCGGCCAGGCTGACGCATCGTTCTGGTCGATGTTCTTCTTCGGACTGGTGGCCATGCTGCCCTGCATCGTGGTCAGTTATGCCGTCGGTTTGGGCATCGAGTTTATCGGAGCCCAGATTCATCACAAGGAGATTCAGGAGGGCTTCCTGGTTTCGGGTATCCTGATTCCGCTGATTGTGCCCATCAACACTCCGCTGTGGATGGTGGCTGTAGCCACTGCATTTGCTGTGATCTTTGCCAAGGAAGTCTTTGGCGGCACTGGCATGAACATCTTCAACGTGGCGCTGGTGACCCGTGCCTTCCTGTTCTTTGCCTATCCGTCGCACATGAGTGGCGACAAGGCCTTTGTCAAAACTGATGCCGCATTCGGGCTGGGCGACGGCACTGTGACCGACGCCTTCACGGGCGCAACGCCTCTGGGCCAGATTGCGACACATGTGGGTGACACCTTAACATTAAATAATGTGGTGGGCGAGCCCATCAGCACTTGCGATGCCTTCATGGGCCTGATTGCCGGTTCGCCCGGTGAGACCTCGATGATTGCCATCCTGATAGGTGCCGCAATCCTTCTGCTCACCGGCATCGCCTCGTGGCGCATCATGTGCTCGGTGTTTGTGGGTGGCCTGGCCATGGGCGCATTGGTTCATGCCTTTGCCACTCCGACTTATGCCGCGTCGCTGCTCGACCCGCTGAGCCAGTTGTGCTATGGCGGCTTTGCCTTTGCCGCCGTGTTCATGGCGACTGATCCTGTGACTGGTGCGCGCACACACATCGGGCAGTATGTGTATGGTTTCTTGATTGGTGTGTTTGCCATCCTGATTCGTGTGTACAATGGTGGTTATCCCGAGGGTGCCATGCTCGCCGTTCTGCTGATGAACGCATTTGCCCCGCTGATTGACCACTGTGTCGTTTCGTTCAACATCAAGCGCCGCGCTCGTCGCGTTGCCGTCAAATAATGGAGGGCCAGGACTATGAACAAGAACAGTAATTCCTATCAGATTATCTACTCGGCCATCATGGTCGTGCTTGTTGGTGCCGTGCTGGCTCTGATCTACATGAGTCTGAAGCCCAAGCAGGATGAGAATATCGCCAATGACACGCGCAACCAGATCTTGAGCGCGCTGCACATTGTCGCTCCCAGCGAGGACGAGATTCCCGCCACCTATGAGAAATATATCACACAGGACATCCTGGTTGACAACCAAGGTAACGTGGTGGACTCGACCAAGAACTGCGCCTTCGATGTAGACATGAAGAAAAACATGAAACTTGACGAGAGCAAGCGTCAGTTGCCCGTGCTAAAATGCACTCTGGACGATGGCAGTGTCAAGTATGTGATTCCGGTCTACGGTGCTGGCCTGTGGGGACCCATCTGGGGCTATGTCGCCATTAATGATGATGGCAACACCATCTACGGAGCCAACTTCTCGCACGAGAGCGAGACACCTGGTCTGGGTGCCCGCATCACCGAGAAAGGCTTCCAGCAGCAGTTTGTCGACAAACAGTTGTATAAAGATGGTGAGTTCAAGAATGTGAGTGTAATGAAGAAGGGTCAGACTCCAACCGACGGCAGCGACTATGTTGATGCCATCAGTGGTGCCACCATCACCAGCCGCGGTGTGGGCACGATGATGCAGCAGTGCATGCAGGCCTATGACCCCTTCTTCAAGAAACTGCAAAGTGTAACCGAATAAAGCGTGAAGACTATGTTGAACAAAAAGAATAAAGAAGCACTGTTCAATCCACTATCGAAGGACAACCCCGTGTTGATGCAGATTCTGGGTATCTGCTCGACACTGGCCGTGACAGTCAGCCTTGAGCCAGCCATTGTGATGGGCATCTCGGTCATCTGCGTGCTGGCCTTCAGCAATGTGATTATTTCGTTGATTCGCAATACCATCCCCACCACCATCCGCATCATCGTGCAATTGGTGGTCGTGGCGGCACTGGTAATCATCGTGCAGCAGGTGCTCATCGCTTATAACTACGAAGTGAGCAAACAGTTGTCGGTGTTCATCGGCCTGATTATCACCAACTGTATCCTGATGGGTCGCTTGGAGGCGTTCGCACTGAACAACAAGCCGTGGCCCTCGTTCCTCGACGGCATCGGCAACGGACTGGGCTACACCATTATTCTGGTTATTGTCGCCTTCTTCCGCGAGTTGCTGGGCAGCGGCACACTGCTGGGTTATCAAGTGATTCCGCAGTGGTGCTACGACCATGGCTACGAGAACAATGGCCTGATGATTCTGCCCCCGATGGCGCTGATCACGGTGGCATGCATCATCTGGGTGCATCGTGCCCGCAACACTGAACTTCAAGAGAATTAATGATAGTGATTCTAAATTTTCAATTCTCAATTTTCAATTAAGAAGATATGGAAGAACTTAATCTGTTTGTCAAGTCGATATTTATCGACAACATGATATTTGCCTACTTCTTGGGCATGTGCTCGTTCCTGGCCGTGTCCAAGAACGTGAAGACTGCTCTCGGTCTAGGTGTAGCTGTGACTTTCATGCTCGTGGTGACAATGCCCATCAACTATCTGCTCGACCGCTATGTGCTGCAACCCGGCGCATTGAGTTGGCTCAGCCCTGGCATGGCCGATGTCGACCTGAGTTTCTTGGGTTTAATTATGTTTATCGCCGTGATTGCCAGTGGCACACAGTTGGTCGAGATGGCTGTTGAGAAATTCTCTCCGTCGCTATATGCTTCGCTGGGTATCTTCCTGCCACTGATTGCCGTGAACTGCGCCATCCTGGGTGGTGCACTGTTCATGCAGCAGAAAGATTTCCCCTCGGCGTGGACTGCCACGGTCTATGGCTTCGGCTCGGGCATAGGCTGGCTGCTAGCCATCGTCGGCCTAGCCGCCATACGCGAGAAGATTGCCTACAGCAACATCCCCGCTCCCCTGCGTGGTGTGGGCATCACATTCATTATTACTGGACTCATGGGCATTGCGTTCATGAGTTTCCTGGGCATTAAACTCGGATAACACGCGACTATGATATTACTGGATATTACAACAACAGTTATCGCCAGTGCAGTGATTTTCTTGATCATCACGCTGCTACTGGTTGTCATCCTGCTGACGGCGCGCCACTATCTGGTGCCCAGCGGCAAAGTGAAAATAAACATTAATGGCGGCACCAAAGAACTGGAGGTCGAGACCGGCTCCAGCCTGCTGAGCACACTGCAAAGCCAGGGCGTGATGCTCTCGAGCGCATGCGGTGGCAAGGGCAGTTGCGGACAGTGCAAGGTGCAGGTCGTTGAGGGTGGTGGCGAGATTCTGCCGACCGAGACCGTCCACTTCTCGCGCAAGGAGCAACAAGAACATTGGCGCCTGGGGTGCCAAGTCAAGGTCAAGGACAACCTGGCGATTCAGGTGCCCGACTCGGTGCTGAGCGTCAAGGAATATGAGTGCACGGTGGTGAGCAACAACCTGGTGTCGTCGTTCATCAAGGAGTTCATCGTTGCCTTGCCTCCCGGCGAGCACATGGACTTCATCCCCGGCTCGTATGCTCAGATTCGCATTCCAGAGTACGAGATGGACTATGACAAAGACATCGACAAGGCTTCGCTGGGCGAGTACAAGGAGACTTGGGACAAGTACAACATGTTCTCGCTCAAGTGCCGCAACACCGAGCCGACCATCCGTGCCTACTCGATGGCCAACTACCCTGCCGAGGGCGACCGCTTCATGCTGACGGTGCGCATCGCCACCCCACCCTTCAAGCCCAAGGAACAAGGCGGTGGTTTCCAGGATGTGATGCCGGGCATCGCATCAAGTTATATCTTCACGCTCAAGCCCGGTGACAAGGTCATCATGAGTGGCCCCTACGGTGACTTCCACCCCATCTTCGACTCAAAGAAGGAGATGATCTGGGTCGGTGGCGGTGCTGGTATGGCTCCGCTGCGCGCACAGATCATGCACATGACGCGCACGCTGAACACGCGCGACCGCGAGATGCACTACTTCTATGGCGCACGTTCGTTGAGCGAGGTGTTCTATCTCGAGGACTTCCTGGAGATCGAGAAAGAGTTCCCCAACTTCCACTTCCATCTGGCACTGGACCGTCCTGACCCTGCAGCCGATGCCGCAGGCGTGAAGTACACCGCCGGTTTCGTGGCTCCGGTGATGCGCGACACCTATCTAGGCCAGCACGAGGCTCCCGAGGACTGCGAGTACTACATGTGCGGCCCTGCCATGATGAGCAAGACGGTCAATGACCTGCTCGACTCGCTGGGTGTCGACCCGTCGAGCATCCACTATGACAACTTCGGATAATCAAGCCGAATAAGCGTCAATCAAACAACCGCAATCGTGAAATTGCGGTTGTTTTTTTGTCAAATGAAAAAATGTTCGTACATTTGCGTTGACTAAAACAATAGACAACTATGAACATCAAAGAAACACGTAATAGTCGGCTGGGAACCCGGATGGTAAAGAATCTGGAGCGCCGGCACTTTGAGGCTCACTACTGCCCCACTTGCCAGGAGGCGATAGAATTGATTAACTCACTGATTGCCGACGGCAGTTCGGTGACATGGGGCGGGTCGATGACCATTCGCGACATGGGGCTGCTGGACAGTCTGCGCCAGCGCCCATCGCTGATGCTGCTTGACCGCGAGGGACTGACCGACCGCGAGGAGATTGAGGCGCTGTATCGCGAGGCATTCGGCTGCGATGTGTTCTTGACCTCGGCCAACGCCATCAGCGAGGATGGTGTGCTGGTCAACATCGATGGCAACGGCAATCGCGTGGCAGCCATCACCTGGGGACCTAAACGGGTAATCCACGTGGTGGGCATGAACAAGGTGGCACAGGACGTTGATGCAGCCGTGAAACGCGCCCGCTCGACCGCCGCACCCACCAATGCCACCCGCTTTGACATCCAGACACCCTGCCAAGTGGACGGTGCCTGCCACAACTGCAACTCGCCTCAGTGCATCTGCAACTACATCCACCTGCTGCGCAACAGCAACAGCGCCAACCGCCATGTAGTGGTTCTCGTAGGTGAGGAACTTGGTTATTAATTGAGAATTGAAAATTGAAAATCCTCGTTGGCATGGGGTTTGCAACTAGATGCTCTAGAAGATCTAGAGGATCTAGAAAATCTAGAATAAAACTGGAACAAGATGAAGCATTTGATGACAATCGCATTGTTGCTGGCGGCGCTGTGCGCATGGGCCGGCGACAAACATGAGGTGCCTATGGTGATCCAACTGACCGAGGCCGAGCGCTCTACCCTGCCCGACAAGACCATCCAGATGGAACTGCGGCGGATGAAGTTCGGCAAGAAGGCTGACACTCGGTTTGTCGAGGCACTGACCGCGCTGATGCGCACCATGTGCGACACCGACGGTGAAAACTATGTTTATGCTGTTGCTCTCGACCCACAGCCCGATAGAACGATTGATGTCTATATTCAGTCACAGGACATCTTGCGAGGCGGCGGCGATGAGAAGACCTACTATGGCACAATGCAGATAGGGCGCAAGTATTTTGTCTTCGCCCGCTCGCTGGACAACGAGCAACTGCTCAAGTCGCTACTCGACAAGGACAAGGGCAAAGTAAACTTTGTACGCGAATATGAGATTGTTGAGTTTAAGTTCCAGCCACAAGGAGCCATACTCATTGCAAACTGGTCAGATGGCCAGATGCAAATGATGACCTTTGAGGCTAACGGCGAAAACCTTTTATCAAATGACGAACAACAATAATACTGGGAAATGGGTGGTGACCATCGGCCGCCAGTTTGGCAGCGGTGGTCGTGAGATAGGTCGGCTGGTAGCCGACAAGTTGGGCATTGCCTACTATGACAAGGAGTTGCTGATTGAGGCAGCGAAGCAGAGCGGTGTGAGCGAACATATCTTTGAGGCTGCCGATGAACGCAGTCCGCGGTTCTTCGCCAATATCTGGTCGTTCAACCTGGGGCTGAACAGCGGGGCATATTTTATGGGCGAGGCACCACTGAGCGATGACCACATCTATCGCGCACAGAGCGAGGTGATGACCACGCTAGCCGACCGTGAACCCTGCGTGATCGTGGGTCGCACTGCCGACTATGTGCTGCGCAATCATTGCCAAGTGGTGAGCGTGTTTATCCATGCCTCGGCCGAGGCATGCCAAGCCCGCATCATCGCGCGAGGTGACTGTGACGATGCCGAAGCAGCCCGTTCGCTGATGGAAAAGAAGAACCGTCTGCGCGCCGAGTATTACAATTTCTACACCGACAAGCGATGGGGCGAAGCAGCCAGTTATGACCTTTGTGTTGACTCTTCGGTGCTGGGATGTGAAAGTACTGCCGACTTGATTGCCGACTTCGTTCGTCGCTCAGTCGCGCACTAGGTCATTAATGATGTGACCCTGAATCTGTGGCACGAGTTTGCGCCACTCCTTCGAGTTGATATAGTCCTGAATGACCTTGACATGCTCCATGCCATGCATGTCGCTGCCCAGCATGTCGACCATGCCATGCTTGACAAGCCAAAGCGCAGTCTCGCGACAATGCTGACCAAAGTAGCCTGCCAACGAAAGCAGGTTGACCTGAAACTTGGTTCCCGTGTTGTGCAACTGCTCTAGTCGTTGCTTGCGTTGAGCATAGTAGATATAACGCTCGGGGTGAGCCAAGATGGGCTTATATCCCTTCACCTTGAGGTCAAATAGCAGTTCATCAAGTCCGAGCAGTTCCTGATGGAAGGAGTTCTCCATGAGAATGTAGTTCCCTGGCATAGCAATCTGGTTGCCCAATGTATATTGCTTGTCCCAGAACTCGTCCATGCGGTATTCGGCCGACAAGTAGAGTTTCATATGACTGATGTCTTCGGTCTCGGCAACAGCCTGCTTCAAAATCTCGAAAGCAGGTCTGAGGGTATCTGGCGTGTTTTCGAAGGTTTCGGCCGTGACATGCGACGTGAGAATCACGCGAGTAATTCCCATATCGCGCTCTGCCCGCAACATCTCGATTGATTGTTCAACATCCTGCGAGCCATGATCCACTCCAGGCAGAATATGGCAGTGCACATCTGTGTTGTAGAACAGTTGATTATTCTCTTTTTTACGATGAAATATATTAAACATAAATGTGTGGCTATATTATTATCGTGCAAAATTACTAAAAAATAGTGGAACAAAGGCTTATTGAAGGCCTCTTTCTATAAAATAACGAGAAAATCGCAAAATATTTTTGTCATTTCAAAAAGTCTTTGTAATTTTGCGCCGCCATTACGAAAATGGGCGTTTACCACCGCCCGCAAATGTAAATTAGTTAACTATTTAAGAAGGCATTATAACAATGAAGAAAGATCTCCATCCTAGCAACTATCGCGAGGTTGCATTCAAGGACATGTCGAACGAAGAGGTTTTCATCACCCGCTCGACCGTCAACTCGAAAGAGACCATCGAAATCGATGGCAAGACCTATCCCCTGGTGAAACTTGAGATCACCAGCTCGTCGCACCCCTACTTCACCGGCAAGCAGAAGTTGGTCGACACCGCAGGTCGCGTGGACAAGTTCCTCAGCCGCTACGGCGATCGCAAGAAGAAGAAATAATTCTTCACAACAACGACATAAAAAGCACCGAGTTCACTGCAGTAACTCGGTGCTTTTTTGTAATACCCTACGCCAGAGTAAAGTTGGTTAAGACAGTTGGCGGATGGCGTCGCTGACGAGTTTGCCGCTGGCTGCGGGATAGCGCTGCTGGACGAAGGCGAGGATGTTGCGCATGTTCTTCATCTCAGGGGCGAAGCCCGACTCGCGGATGGCAGCGATGATCTCGTCGTTGCTGGGTTCCTTGGGGAGGAAGCCTTGCAGGATCTGCACCTGCTCGGCAAGTTCGGTCACGTCGCGGCCGGCATCGCGGAACGACTGCAACTCGTCGGCCCAGGTTTTCTCCATCTTCTGGAGGATGGCGATCTCTTTTGCCTCGTTGAAGTCCTCTTCTTTGTAACCTTTGCTGGTCTGGAACTCGAGGAACTTAGCCTTGATCATCTTGAGGACATAGAGGCGGTTTTTGTCTTTGGCCTTCATTGCCTCGGCAATGTGGCGGTTAATTTCGGTATGGAGCATCTTTTTTTATAATTAAGAATTAATAATTTAGAATTTAGAATTGAGTCCATTGAAGAAGTTGTCGGTGATCATTCTCCACGAATTTCCATGAATTATCATTAATTACGGCTTAAATAATTAATGGAAATATCCGCTGGCGGAATTTATTTATTTATCAAGAATTAAAGAATTTAAGGACTGAATAATAACTACACGAGTGAGGAATTTATAAAACTCGAGTATCACGAAATAGTTAATTCTTTAATTCTTACAATTCTTGAAAAATTAAAATCGTGACTTTAATAGATGGTCTAACAAACTAATTCCGCCAATGGGTTTGGAAATTTGTGACCATTTATGGAGAATAGTGTTCAGACTTTTCCAAGTAGACTCAGAATTAAGAATTGGGCAACTAGACTTCGACATGGAGATATTTCTCCTCGTCGGGATCGTGAGCACAATCACGGCCTGTATCATCTGGCTGCGCCTCTGAGGCCTTCGGAGCCTCAGTGGTTCCGTCAGGTTCATCGTCGGCGATGTGAGGAAGCGTGGGTGCGTTGCGGCGTGCTCGGCGCTCGGCAAAGTACTCATGAATACTGGTCACGTTGAACATGAGCAGACCGACGCCTGTCATCAGCACAACATTGTCTTCGCGGCTTCGCCACCCGTCGGCAAAGAGGATGAGCAGGCCATACACGGTAACGATCAGAGGGAGCAAATAGTACCATCCCTTGACTTCAATCGCCTTGCGTGAGAGGAAGAGATAGATGATGTGGAACAGCCCTAAAACGATGAGCAAAGCCCCCATGAAGACGGTCAAAACCCCACTGAACAGTTGTGGCTTTGCCAACATGATGATGCCGAAACACAATCCTCCGATAGCCGGTAAAACGCCCAGATAGTCATTGCTCACCTTAGCGGGAGTGTGCCTCAAGGCCACCACCATCAGGTAGGCTATAGAGGGCAACATGAACATCATGCCGATGATGCGCGCCACCCAGTCGAGCAAGTCGGGCTGGTTATTGAAAACGATGAGCAAGATGCCTGCCAGAAGCAGGACCACGTTGGTCAACAGATTAATACTGATATTCTTCATATTCAGACGTTAGACGTTAGACTTCAGACCTTAGACGATAGATGTCAGATCGCACAACACGCTGGTTGTTTTTTATCTGACGTTATTTTCAATGCGAAATTAATAAAACTTGTAAAAACAGCCAAAGGAATTGCGGATTTTTTGTACTTTTGCCCAAATTTTCTCGACATGAAGCGTTACAAGATACTCGCCCTAATCAATCCCATCTCGGGTGTTGGCGGCAAAGCCAAGATGCCTGAACTGATTGCAAAAAAACTCGACCCTCAGAAGTTTGACCTGGAGATTGCCTTCACCGAGCGTCCAGGACATGCAACCTTGCTGGCACAGGATGCTGTGAGCGACGGCTATGACATCGTGTTGGCTGTTGGTGGTGACGGCACGGTCAATGAGGTGGGTCGTGCGCTGTGCGGCAGCGACACCGCGCTTGCCATTCTGCCATGCGGTTCGGGCAATGGCCTGGCAAGACATCTGCACATCCCCATCAATGCCGAGAAAGCCCTTGATGCGATGGACGGCGGCGTGTTTGACCAAGTAGACTACTGCACGGTCAACGAGCAGCCCTTCTTCTGCACCTGCGGCGTGGGCTTTGACGCCCAGGTGAGTTACAAGTTTGCCAACGAGGACACTCGCGGACTGGTGACCTACATCAAGACCACGATCAGCGAATACTTCCGTTACCGCGCACAGCACTATCGCATCACCATCGACGGCGAGACGATCGAGGAGAAAGCATTTGTCATCGCCTGCTGCAACGCTGCCCAGTATGGCAACAATGCCTTGGTTGCCCCCCGCGCGTCGATGCAGGATGGCAAGATCGACATCACGGTGATTCACAGTTTCAATCTGGGCGAGGCAGCCCTGCTGGGTGCCCGCCTGTTCACGAGTAACATCGACCGCGACCGTCATGTGAGTATTTACCGTGGTCGCGACATCATCATTGAGCGCGACGATGAGGACGTGATGCACATTGATGGTGACCCCGTGATGATGCCCGAAGTGTTGCACATCACTTGTCACCCGTCGGCCATGCGTGTGGTGGTTCCTGCCAGCAACACGGTGATTTAATCAAGAAACTTAGACGACAACTCAGACTCTTTCCATACTATTTAAGGTGGGTTCTATAAATTCCCAAAAAATTTTGTAAAAGTTTCGGCCATCTTGGGAGGCTTGCCGACATATTTTTCACCAACTTGCTGAGCCGTAGCCCACTACTGCTTCAGCAAGGTTGTCATAAAATCTGTTCGACAACCCACTCCAAGCTGTCTCGAGCAATTTATAGAACCCACCTTAATAATGAGTCACGACTTATTCCTTCCCTTGATCAGGGGAGGAAAATTTTTTATTTATGTTTTTGAAAAATGTGGCAAATTGTTTGCATAGGTCTGAAAAAAGTTGTAATTTCGTATCGTTAAACAAGACCCTATCACAATAAATAGGGAAATATTAGACCTTTTAGTTCGATATAAACCACTCGATATGAGTTATTTGAGATTTGACAAGAACCTGATGATTAATTTGGACCAATCGTTGTCCAAAGAGATCTTGCGCACCAACCAGTCAGGGGCTTATCACTGCACGACCATCGTGGGTTGCAACACACGCAAGCAGCACGGCTTGCTTGTGATTCCGATTCATGAGTTGGATGATGAGAATCATGTGCTACTCTCGACCCTTGACGAGACAGTGATCCAGCATGGCGCCCCTTTCAACCTGGGCATTCATCGCTACAAGGGCAATGTATTCAGCCCCAACGGGCACAAATACATCCGTGAGTACGACTGCGAACAGTTGCCCATCACCACCTATCGTGTGGGCGGTGTGATCTTGAAGAAAGAGAAAATCTTTGTCACGGGTGAGAACCGCATCCTCATCCGCTACACGCTGGTCGAAGCTCACTCGCGCACAACGCTGCAATTCCGCCCGTTCCTGGCATTCCGCAATGCCAACGACCTGTGCATCGAGAACAATGCCGCCAGCCGCGACTATGAAGAAGTTGCCAATGGCATTGCCACCTGCATGTATCCCGGCTACCCCAAGTTGTACATGCAGATGAGCCGCAAGCCCACGTTTGTGTTTGACCCTCACTGGTACAAGGACATTGAGTACCCTAAGGATCAGGAGCGTGGCATCCCCTACAGCGAAGACCTGTATGTGCCAGGCTACTTTGAGATTGACATCAAGAAGGGAGAGAGCCTGATTTTCTCGGCTGGTATCGACGAGGTGAAGCCGCGCAGCCTGACCAAGATGTATGAGGACGAGGTGAAGCCGCGCACACCACGCAACAGTTTCTACAACTGCCTGAAGAACAGTGCCAAGCAATTTTACTTGACCAACAACGACGGTCACTACCTGCTTGCCGGTTATCCGTGGTTCCACGTGCGTGCTCGCGACCAATTTGTGGCTCTGCCCGGTTGCACATTGTCAATCCACCACCGTCAGGACTATGAGGCCATCATGGACACCAGCATGCGTGTGATGCTCGACTGGATGCACGAGGGCAAGCTAGACAAGCACTTGAAGGACATAGACCAGCCCGATGTGCCACTATGGATCATCTGGGGGCTGCAACGCTATAGCCACGATCAATCAAACGACATCTGTCGTGAGCGCTATGGTCAACTCATCAGTGAGATGCTTGACTTCATCATCGACGGCAAGCACCCCAATGTCAAGGTGGCACCCAACGGCCTGCTCACTGTCGATGGCACCGAGACACCCATGTCGTGGATGAACTCGACCTACAACGATGGCCGCCCGGTCGTGCCTCGCACCGGTTATCTGGTCGAGGTCAACGGACTGTGGTACAACGCGCTGATGTGCGCCATCGAGATATTTGAACCGATTGAGGATGCCGCAGCCATGGTGGCTCGCTGGCGCGAAGTGGCCGAACGGGTGAAGACGTCATTCATTGAGACCTTTGTCAACGACTATGGTTACCTGTACGACTATGTGTCGGGCAGTTACACCGACCTGAGTGTGCGCCCCAACATGGTCATCGCCGCCGGTCTAGACTACTCGCCACTGGACCGTCGTCAGCGCAAGGGCGTGCTTGACGTGGCAACACGCGAGTTGCTCACCCCCAAGGGACTGCGCACACTCAGCCCCAACAGTTACGGCTATAGCCCATGGTACTTGGGCAACCCCGAAGAGCGCCACAAGGCCTATCACATGGGTCCATCGCGTCCGTGGCTCATTGGCTTCTATGCCAACACTTATATTAAGGTGTTCGGGCTGAACGGGCTTCCCTTCATCGAGCGAATGCTCATCGGCTTTGAGGAGGAGATGAAAGAAGGTTGCCTGGGCACCCTGAGTGAACTGTACGACGGCAACCCGCCATTCATCGGGCGCGGTGCCGTGAGTTATGCCGCCAACATTGCCGGCGTGGTGCGCATCGTGCGCATTTTCAAGAACCTGAAACTAGTTGATTATTAACCTATAACCCACCGAAAAGAGAATGAAAGCATTAATGTTTGGGTGGGAATTTCCACCCCACATCTTGGGAGGATTGGGAACCGCCAGTTTCGGCCTTACTAAAGGCATGGCCGAGTGTGGCGATATGGACATCACGTTTGTGATACCGAAACCTTGGGGCGATGAGCCCAAGGACTTTGCTCGCATCATCGGTGCCAACACCACGCCTGTGGTGTGGCGCGATGTCA
>Ga0310695_10008487_pt1 | contig 15854 bp, 14 predicted proteins | sample RumenRJG_04DNA_FD_203882 | JGI IMG/M metagenome (GOLD analysis project Ga0310695, IMG submission 203882) | Bovine rumen microbial communities from Lethbridge, Alberta, Canada - RJG_04 (v2) (version 2) | ecosystem: Host-associated > Mammals > Digestive system > Stomach > Rumen | place: Canada...
AAGCAATCCATTTTGAGCTGCAAGTCAGCTATAATGGAAGAAAGATTTGCATTGCCTGTTCTCTCACCGAATCCAAGAAGAACGCCCTGTACATGTGTCGCGCCGGCCTCAACTGCCAAAAGTGAATTGGCAACCGCACAGCCAGAATCATTGTGCGTATGGATGCCAATCGAAGCAATTTTTCCAAAGCGACCGAAAACATCCTTAGTCATCTCAAAGCACTGGAGTGGCAGCATTCCGCCCTTTGTCTCGCACAAGCACAGTGTTTTAGCACCGCCCTCAACCGCAGATTCAAGGCACTTCATCGCATATTCTGCATTTTCGTTGTATCCGGTAAAGAAATGCTCGGCATCAAAAATAACTTCCTTATTGTTGGCAACCAAAAAAGCCACGGTCTCGCGAATCATCTCAAGGTTTTCCTCAAGAGTGGCATGAATAATATCCGTAACCTGGAAATCCCAGGTCTTGCCAAAAATACAAACAACATCGGTGTCTGCCGCGAGCAAACTCTGCAAATTGGCATCCTCGGCACACTTTATACCTTTGCGCCGTGTAGAGCCAAACGCAACAATCTTGGAATTGGCGAGCTTAAGCTTTTTGGCCTCGACAAAGAACTCCATATCTTTGGGATTTGAGCCTGGATTTCCAGCCTCAATATAAGCAACGCCAAGCTCATCCAAGGCCTTAACGATATTAATTTTGTCCTGTACCGAGTAAGAAATGCCCTCGCCCTGAGAACCATCACGCAAAGTAGAGTCAAGAATCGAAATCTGTTTCATAAGAACCTCATTCTGGCAAATATCTTGCCCTGTTATTGTCTGTTTCAAATACATCAATTGCGTACAGATAAGCACCGTCGCCATCAGTTTTTTTGAGCTGAGGAATCAATTCGATAATTCCATTGTAGATATACATTGCGATTCGCTCAGCACTAGGATTCTGTCCAAAAAACGCGATGTCATTAAGATTCGTGTGATCAAGTTTTTCGCAAACAGTCTTCAAAGCTTTTTTAAGCTCCGTAAAATCTAAAAGCATTCCACCTTCGTCTAAGATTTTACCCTGAACATGGGCGTAAACTTTATAATTGTGCCCATGCAACCTCTCGCATTTTCCATGATAATCACGCAAAAAATGAGCCGCCGCAAAATCAGCCTTTACACGAACTTGAAACATGCAATGAGTATATCAGAAATCTTAAATAAATAGAAGTAATTCAAGTAACTTCGGATATAAACTCATGACATTCAGAATCATCATAAAAAGAAAAAACGTAACAACCCAAACAACTGCATCTGTTTAGGAAGTTACGTTTTGCGAGAAGAATATTTTTTGAGTTAACAAAGAGCCTATAAAAAGACTATTTGAGAGCTGCCGAAATTCGCTCAAGAACCTTCTTGCGGTCAAGAGGCTTTACGATGTAGTTCTTAGCACCGAGAAGAAGTGATTTTTTAACCAATTCTTCCTTACCAAGAGCTGATACCATGACAACACGAGCATTTTTGTCAAAAGCAACAATCTGCTCAAGAGCTGTGATACCATCCATTCGTGGCATAGTAATATCCATTGTTACCAAATCGATATTTGGACACAACTCCTTATATTTGTCAACGCCGTCTTTACCGTCAACAGCTGTAGCTACGACCTCATAACCTTCACTTGTGAGAATCTGACCAAGCTGTTTAGCAACGAACATTGAGTCGTCTACAACGAGCACTCGGATTTTTGAGCCGTCAGCATTCATGCCCTCTGGCGGACGCTCGTTAATTGAAGGAAAATCCTGTTTTGTTTTCATTTTAGCACTCCTTATTATACGCGTTCGCGAATTGCGACGTTAACTTCGATTTTACCACATTCAGTGATAAGAGGAACAATAAGAGCCTCTACACTGTTTGTGTTACCACCACCAAGAGCGGCGATTTCCATCTTTTCACCAGCAAAAAGAGCTGGTGGAGTAAGGTCGAATTTGAATCCAAGCTCATGCAATTTTGTTACTGCCTGAGCCGTAATGAGGTTTGCAAGCTCGCTGATTGTAGCTTTTGCAAGCTCATCGAATTTTGTAAGTGTCTCGCCGTTCATTGCAGAAGCAATGTTCAATGCGGTTTCAAAAGTCATATCAAAAAGAACACGACCTTCTACGTCACCAGCAAGGCCTACAAGGGCAGCAACACCCATTACAGGCATCGCAGTTGATTTGAGATACAAATCACCGCGTGTAACGGTTGCACCACCAAGCACTTCTTTCAAAATCTGATATGAAGTTTCAACAAATGGGTTAATGTACTCTACTCTCATGAGTTTTACTCCTCTATTATTTATTGCTATTTCTTACCAAAAATAGTTATTGTTCCAACTTTTGTAGCACCCCATCTAGGATCATCTTCAAGGGACTCATTCTGACCAAGCAAAACTACACCATTACCTTTGAGTTTTTCATAGAACTCGTTAACAATGGTCTGCTGGCTGGCTTGCGGCAAGAATGACAACAGATCCCGTGCGAAGATTATATCACAAGATGGCAGATTATTAGTATTTGCACAATCGTGATATTCAAACATAATGCTATCGCGGATTTCTGGTATAAACGTGAAATCCCCATTAGCTTTTTTTGTTATATACGGTGCATACCAATCATTTGCGACATCGGCAGGAACAGCAAGCAAAGGCGCGTTAGAGACACTGAGCAAATCAACTTCATGAGCGTAAATTCTCACTTTTGCTTCAGGATAACGCTTTCTAAGAATACAAGCCAAAGAATAAGTTTCAGAGCCCTTTCCACAGCCTGGATTCCAAACGACAATCTGTTTTGCGGTATTGTCAGGCAAAGACTTGAAGATAGAATCTGCATAGGCTTTATCCCACCAAGCACCGCTGAACGGTGAATAGAATTTTTTGAGGAACGCATCAGCATCCGCTGGACTCTGAAGCTGAGTCTTACCCTTTCCTCGTTCTCCTTCCCATTCTTTATACCGAATCTGCATCCACTTGTCGTTGAGTGGAGATGCAACGAATTTTCGCATTGAAGACAAAGAATCAACTACGAAAGAATAGTCTACCTTCTCTTCTTTTTTGGGAGCAGGAGCTGCTTGTTTCTTTGCCCCGCCACCCTGAGAAGCCTGTGCAGCTATCCTCGCAGACATTTCCTTCATGACAGCATCTTCAGAAGATTTGTTATCGCCTTTTGAGCCGAAAATCTTTTCGATGTCAAGAAGAACGTACAAGCGATTGTTTACCTCTACGACACCCTGAATATATTTGATGTTGATATCACCAAACAATGGATGAGGCGGATTGATGCTTGACTTTTGGATTCCTACTACCTTATCGATTTCATCAACTACAATACCGAAAGTAAGCTCACCAATTGACACGATGAGCATATTCTCAAGCGCATCATACTCGCGCTCAGGCATATCGATGTTGAAGAACAATCGCAAGTCAATAATTGGAATAATATCACCACGAAGATTATAAACGCCAAGAACAAAAGGCAAGGCATTCGGAACATAAGTGAACCTGCCGGCTTTTGCAATTTCTTTAACCTTCATGATATCTATAGCATAGTCTTTGCCAGCGAGAGAGAACGTGACCATTTTATAGTCAACGACAACCATATTATCCTGTTTGGTAGTCTCCGCTACGTCTGAACCTGCTATATTTTGGATATTACCCAAGCTCTCTTTTAAAACGGAGTTGATAGAAGGCTTTTCTGTTGTATTTTCCATGAATCTTCTCCTTAGTCCCCTATGCTGTTTTCCTGTCGAGCTTGAATCTCCTGGCGAACACCAAGTTCAAGCAACTGAGTAACATCAATAATGAGGGATACAGAACCATCACCCAAGATTGAAGCACCAGAAATTCCAGGTGACTGTGTGAACTGATCGCGCAATGGTTTAATAACAACATCTTCCTCACCAATGAGATTATCAACCATAACACCGATTTTTTTATCCTGAGAACCAACAATTACAACGAAGCAATAATCTCCGTCCTCGTTAGTACGAATATTGAACAATCGGCTCAAACGAAGCACACTGATAACTTCATTTCGGACATTCAAAACCTCATGATTATCAATTGTGTTAATCTCAGATTTTTTGACACGAACACTTTCGATAACCGATGCGATTGGAATTGAGTAAACCTCACGGCCAACTCGTACAAGCAATCCCTGAATAATAGCCAAAGTAAGTGGCAAGCGGATAGAGAACTTAGAGCCTTTTCCATGCTCACTTGTTACCTGAATCGTGCCGTTAAGTTTTTCAATCATAGTCTTGACAACATCAAGACCTACACCACGACCAGATACATTCGTAATCTTTTCGGCAGTTGAGAAGCCCGGCATGAAAATAAGCTGTGCCGCTTCCTGATCAGAGAGAACCTTTGACGGATGAATAAGCCCCTTATCAATTGCCTTTGCCTTGACCTTCTCGACATTGATTCCGCCACCATCATCAACAACATCAATTACGATGCTATTGCCTTCATTGGCAGCTTTAAGAAGGACAGTACCAGTTTCATCCTTGCCGGCTTCTTTTCGCTTTTCTGGAGACTCAATACCATGGTCAACAGAGTTTCGAACACAGTGCATGATTGGATCCATGAGATCATCAACAACTGTCTTATCAAGCTCAGTGTCCTCACCTTCAAGAAGCAGATTGACCTTCTTACCCAAATCCTTCTGCAAATCACGAACAACGCGCGGGAATCGATCGAAAACCTGACTGATAGGAACCATTCGGATTTTCATGATACCTTCCTGCAACTCGCCCGTAATGCGACCGAGGTTCTGGGTAGAAGAATGGAATTTTGAATTCAAATCTTTGAAACGATTTTCGAACGCATCAAAGAATGTAGCGATGTCACCGAAATCGTTTGTGATATTTGCCTTAATATCCTTTACAGCAACACCGTTCTGGATTTCCTCAAGATACTGAGGCAACTGCTCAAACATACGGCGAATCTTTTCTTTGTAAGAAGAATCAAGATTCTGGAACTGAATGAGCATATCCGCGAACTGCTGCTGGCTCTGGTTGAACGAAGCCTTTGTGATAACAGTCTCAGAAACGAGATTCATGAGGTTATCAACACGCTTTGAATCTACGCGGAGAATAGTGCTCTGCTGTGCATGACCAGAAGCAGGAGCTGTTTTTGCAGCGGGCTTTGGAGCCTCTTTTTTGGGAGCTTCTGCAGCAGGAGCAGCGGCAGCTGGTTGTGGTGCTGGCTCTGCTGGTTTTGGAGCCTCAGCGACAGGAGCCGGCTGAGGTGCAGCAGATGCCGGAGCGGCAGGAGTTTCTGCAGCGCCAGAATCACTTGCGACAGCATTAGTAAGATTTTTGGCATCTACACTAAGCGTAACGTCATCAAGGAAAGCTGTGTCTTCAAGCTGCTCACCACTGTTTGTTGTAGCAACAAAATATACTACGTCTTTATGGAATTCGTCCTCATAAAGAGCATCAAAATCAGGAATAGTTTTGAGAACCGTACCACAAGCCTTGAGCGCGGCGAAAACCTGAATTCCGCCGACAGAGTTCATAGGATTGCTCTCATCGAAAGTAACAGAAACAGACCAAAGCTGCTGTCCAGGCTCACAACCTTGTTTAAGCTCAACAAGCTCATATTCAGAAAGGTTGACAGTAGGTGCGCTCTCAGAAGATGCAGGAGCAGAAGCCGCAGGAGCTGGTTGAGGTGCAGGAGCCGAAGGCGCAGGAGCTTTCGGAGCAGCTCCACCGCCAGCAATCATGCCCTTAATCTTAGCAGTAATTTCATCAACGCTTTCGCCGTAAACAGAACCGTTCTTACGTTCTTCAAGCATAGCTTTTATAACGTCAAGAGCAGTCAGAAGCGTGTCAACGATGTCTTCTGTGACCTTAATTTTATCAGAGCGAACCTCATCGAGAAGATCTTCCATTGTATGCGCGAAATGCGCGATCTCACTGAATTCAACAGTTGCTGAATTTCCTTTGAGAGTATGTGCTGCACGGAAAATCTCATCGATAGCATCATGATTGTTTGGATCGTTCTCAATAGCAAGAATATTGCTCTCGAGATTATCGACCATCATTTCAGACTCAGAGAAATAGTCTTTTAGAAGTTCTTCATTTGTAGAATCAAGATAATCACTCATATCATCTATTTTAACCGTAAGTCATCCAAAGTCAAGTAAAAAAAAAGATTATTTTAATATTATATGGAAGTTTTTATTTGTAGTCCCCTGCCCTAAGATTTCGGGCAGGTTTTTGAGATTTCAGAAACGCCCTAGCTCAGCAGTTTTGCCAGCATACAGACGCCTTCAACCATTGCTTTGTGTTCTTCCGGAGCAATTCGAGCGTAAAGAGAATCAGGAGTATCATCAGGAAGGACAGGAACTTTCTTTTGGACAAGGATTTTGCCAGTGTCACAACCAGAATCAACAAGGTGAACAGTGCAGCCGCTTTCTTTTTCGTGTGCGGCAAGAACAGCCTCATGGACATTATGCCCCCACATCCCGACACCACCAAATTTTGGCAGAAGGGCCGGATGAAGGTTTATAATTTTGCCAGGATATTCGTCGATGATTTTACCACCAAGAACAGAAAGATAACCAGCGAGCACAATTGCTTCTATATTATATTCATGGCACAATTCAAGGATTGCATCACTTATGGCTATTCTTTTTTCATCACGAGAAGCGGACTGGGCTTTTTCTTTTCCGAGAACAGAAAAAGGGCTGCGAATTTCAGCAGGAATCCCAGCATTTTTTGCACGTTCAAGAGCAAAAGCAGATTTTGTGTTTGAAACGACAAGAGAAATTTGATAAGGACAATCGGCATGAACCTTCTGGTAATCGATTAATGCCTGAAGGTTCGTGCCGCCGCCGCTTACTAAAACAGCTATCTTCATAATTAAACCAGTTTTGTAGCCTCGTGGCTGCCTTTGAGGTCTTCGCCCAAGTCTTTTGCAGCGGCCTCAACATGACCGATTTTGTAAGCCTTGAGTGGAACTGCCCCTGCCTTAGTGTAAGGCTCTGTCTCAAAGCTTGCTGCCTTTTCGTTGAAGCGGGCAATGATTGCGTCTGCATCTGCTGCCTTTACAGCGAGGATAAAGCCGATACCCATGTTGAATGTGCCCCAGACACCTTCTGAATCTGCACCACGACGGATAAGCTCGTCAAAAATTGCAGGCTTTGGCCATGAATCCTTCTTGATTACAGAAACAAGGTTCTTGCCCTTTGCGTACATGCGAGGAACATTCTCGTAAAAACCGCCGCCAGTGATGTGAACCATGCCGTGAACGCTCTCACCGAATACAGAAAGAACATCCATTACAGGGCGAACATAAATGCGGGTTGGTGTGAGAAGAACTTCACCGATTGTTTTGCCCTCGAAAGGTGTGTCGAAATCAGAAACAAGCTTGCGTACCAAAGAGAAACCGTTTGAATGGCAACCAGTAGAAGAAAGACCGATAAGAACGTCTCCGGCCTCAATTTTGGTGCCTGTAATCATTTTTTCTTTGTCGCCAACGCCTACGCCGAAACCTGCGAGGTCGTATTTGCCTTCATCGTAGAAGCCAGGCATTTCAGCAGTCTCACCGCCGAGAAGAGCACAGCCAGTGTCAACACAGCCGTCTGCGATGCCTTTCACAAGCTGACCTGCAACTTTTGCGTCCAATTTGCCGCAAGCAACATAATCAAGGAAGAAAGAAGTCTGAACGCCTGAGCAGAGAATGTCGTTTACGCTCATGGCAACACAGTCAATGCCGACTGTATCATATTTTTTGAGCTGGAAAGCGATTTCGAGCTTAGTGCCTACACCGTCAGTTCCAGAAACCATTACAGGATTTTGGATTCCTTTTGGAATTTCAAACATGCCGTTGAAACTGCCCAAATCCGTGAGCAAGCCCGGAATGCGGGTGCGTTTAGCATGAACTTTGTATTCGTTGACAGCATTGTAGCCTTCTTCAACATCAACACCAGAATCTTTGTAATTAACAGCCATTTTATACTCCAAAAGGAAAAAAATATGTATAGATTATAGCGATTTTCTTAATTCTTATCCACAGATTATTCATTCTCTGGGCATGCAATTGGATATTCCCCTGTGAAACATCCTTTGCAGAAACCGTAACTATCTGGATTCACGCTCCTGCACGCTTCCATCAAACCATCCGGTGAAAGGAATGCAAGGGAATCTGCTCCAATCATCTTACGGATTGCCTCTGTATCATGCACTGCGGAAATAAGCTCGCTTCGTTTGGGCGTATTGATTCCGAAATAGCATGGGAATTTTACTGGCGGCGAAGAGATTCGGAAATGAACTTCGGTTGCACCGGCACGACGCAAAATCTGCACAAGGCGTTTTGATGTTGTTCCACGCACGATTGAGTCGTCAATAATAATCACACGCTTGCCTTTGACATCACACGGAACTGCGTTGAGCTTAACAAAAACCATGTTTTCGCGCTCTCTCTGGGTCGGTGCGATGAACGTGCGGCCAATATATTTGTTTTTGATGATTCCAGTGGCGTAAGGAATGCCGGATTCTTTTGAGTATCCTACAGCCGCTCCCAAACCACTGTCAGGAACTCCGACAACAACATCTGCAGCAACTCCGCTCTCACGGGCAAGCTGAGCGCCAAGAGCATAACGAGCCTGCTGAACAGGAATGCCGTCGATTACGCTGTCCGGGCGGGCAAAATAGACATATTCGAAAATACAAGTGCGTTTTGAAGTGCGCTCGCCAAATTCGAAGGAAAGAACGCCGTCGTCATTGATGATTACGATTTCACCAGGATTGATGTCGCGGACAAAAGTACCGTTCACGGCATCGATTGCACAGGATTCGCTTGCCAAAATCCAGCCCTTCTCCGTTTGACCGAGGCAGAGCGGACGGATTCCGTTTGGATCACGCGCACCAATAAGGCATTTGTCAGTCATTACGGCAAGAGCAAAGCTGCCTTTTATCATCTGGATTGTATCTGTAAGAGCGCGCTCAAGGCCTTTTTTGTAAGAGCGGGCTATCAGCTTGACAATAACCTCTGTGTCGCTCGTAGACTGGAAAGTGCAACCAGCATCTTCAAGCATTTCCCGGAGCTGCTCATAATTTATGAGCTGGCCGTTGTGAGCCACGGCAATAGTGCCGAGCTTGGAAGTTTGAACCATAGGTTGAGCGTTCTCGATTGTGCAGCTGCCAGCCGTTGCATAGCGGACATGACCAACAGCAAGCCGGCCTTTTAAATTCTCAAAATGCTCAGGATTGAAGACTTCGGAAACAGCACCAAGATTTTTGTGAACACGCATCTCCGTTCCGTCGCTTACGGCTATTCCTGCACTGTCCTGACCGCGATGCTGCAAGGCATACAATGCGTAATAAACTTGCTGAACAGCGTTAAAATGCTTGGCAGAATAAGGCTCATCCGATTTATCGCCATCAGCACTTTGCTTTGCGGTCTGGAAAATTCCTACCACACCACACTCATCATGGAATTTGTCATCGTCTTCCGTCATCATATTTTCCTTATTTTTTAGAACTAAAGTTCCACATCAATGCCAGTTTTTGCGGCATCGTCAGCAAGTTTTTTGCGGAATGCAAGCAATTTTTCTTTAAGCTCAGGATATTTAATAGAAAGGATTTGAACAGCAAGGTAAGCCGCATTTTTTGAACTATTGATGCCCACAGTTGCGACAGGAATCTGAGGCGGCATCTGCACGATAGAAAGAAGAGCATCCATTCCACCAAGACCATTAGATTTGCCGGGATTGACACACTCAAGCGGAACACCAATCACAGGAAGCGTCGTAGCCCCTGCAATCACGCCCGGAAGAGCAGCAGCCAAGCCAGCCCCCGCAATAATAACCTCGCAGCCATCTGCCTCGACCTTTTTGACAGTCTCGTGAAGAAGTGCGCCAGCTCGATGAGCCGAAAGAATGTAAGCTTTGTAATCAACGCCGAACTCTTTAAGGACATCAGCAGCCTTTTTCATTGTCTCAGTGTCAGATTTTGAACCGAAAAAAATTGCAACCTTCATAAATACCTCGTGCGAGAAGAATAGCATAAAATCAAAAAATAGTGAATTGAAATTAAGTTACCTTATTAAATTCTTCTTTGAGGGCAAATGATTCAATCGGTATATGCAAAAGGGCAGCTATTTCTTCTGCGGAGTATTTACCGTCAGCAAGCAAGGTCTTCGCATTGGCGATTTTGTTGTCATTCTCGCCATCTTCGTAAGAAATCTGCTTCTGTACCTCTATGAACTTTTCCTGGTCCCATTCACCGAAAATCATGGATTGCTCCTCCTTGCTCAGATTGTTGAAATATTCGGTGAGGAGCGGGCCTTGCTTGCACTTGTCCAGTGCGTATTTGGGCGGATTCTTCTCACCTCTCTGCTTTCCGATTCTAGCATACTCCGTAAAATTTGAATATGCAAGAAGTGCCTCACATTTTCTGAGGATAGGGTGGTTCGCCTCTTTGTTGATGTTGTAGACTTTCACGGTCAAATCCAGCGAGATTGATTCTGGCAGGCCTTTCAGACTCGACGATTCCTTAATCTCTTTGAATGCGTCGGATAGTTTCATGATTTTTTCCTGCGGGAATTGTGCGTCGCCGTTGTAGAAGACGTAACACTCCGGGCGGGGAAGCTTGATTTCCCTTGTGTTGTACTTGTCGTTGTCGGTGAAGAATCTGTTGTAATGAGCTACGATGTACTCAAGGCATCTGAACGGCATGTTGTTGTTAATCGTGCTCTGGTGCTCTGCAAGCACGACGATGCAGCCGTTTATTTCCATCGAAACATCGTTCTCAATGTTGTTATAGACCACGTTATCAAGCATCACAGGCTTAATTTCAACCTCGCCAATCTTGAAGTTCGTGTCGTGAATTGCGTTATACAGCGAAAGAAAATGTTCCTTTGCGTAAACGTTGCGCCCGAACATGTTCACGAAGAGCGAGCTTTTGTAGTCGCGCTTTTGGTTTAGCATTGCCGATGCGAGCAATTTCTGCTCATAGTTGTTTCTTTGAGGTGTTTTCATAGACACTCCTTTTCGAATTAGATATGTAAGCCTTACTTCTTACATATATTTATTTCAAAAATTTTTGCGTTTTCGGCAACGCAAAACAAAACTCGTCGGAAAAATCCAAAAAAAATTACGGCAATAGTTTTAAAAAAACTGTTGCCGTATTCATGTGATACTATAGCAATAGTCATGCAATACTATTGCAATGCTTTTGAAAAAGTATTGCCGTGCTTGTGTATAAGTATAGCAATGCTTGTGCGTAAGTATTGCTGTGCTTTTATGTAAGCATTGCCGTGCTTGTGCGTAAGTATTGCTGTGCTTTTATGTAAGCATTGCCGTACTTGTGCATAAGTATAGCAATACTTACGTGTAAGTATTGCCGAAGTTTTCTCTGCTTCTGTTACTTAAATTTTAACGTTTTGCTAATTAGTTCTGAGTTCTCTGCAACTGGACTGTATACAACAAAGGGCAACTGCCCTCTCAGCAGAAATCACATTCGGTTCTTGGGGACGTGCTCTCTGGGTTACAGCAGCAAATGGCGGATACTGGGAAGGGGATGATTTCAAAAGTGAAATCGTAAGTGACGTTCACCAGTCTTGGGGTGGAAACTCTGCACCTCGAACTGCACTCAGCGTAAAAGGTTCAAGCGACAGCGTTGGCTTCGCTCTCGATATTTTCGGTGATGGAACAGGTCTTGGTCAGGGCGACAATGCTTACATTTGGGTAAAACCAATTGACATCGTAGATGTTTCAGTTGGTCATCTTGACAAGAATGTTCTTCGTGGTGACGCTTGTTTCGGCTTGTGGGGTTGGGATCGTATCGGTGTTGTAAAAACTTCTTGGTCAGAGCAGGAAGGATGGACATTCAATGACTATCTTGATGCAGGTGGAAAGGGTGTTTCTATCGTAGCTACTCCTGTTGAAGGCCTTACTCTTGGAGTTGGAATCCCATTGGTTATCGATCAGACTGCTAACTGGGATGCACCAACATACAAAAATACAGACGGTATCTCAAAAGATGGTCCAAAAACTTTGAGTGGTATCTATGCACATGGTGCAGCTTATGTTGGTGCTTATGCTATCGAAGGTATTGGTACAATCAAAGCAGCTGTAAAAACAGAACCAAAATCTGGCGACAAATCTCATACAAAACTTGGATTTGCTTTCGATCTCTCAGCTGTTGAGAATCTTTTCGTAACTGTCGGTGCAAAAATCGATACTCTCGAAAAAACATACATGGACGCTCTTGCAATCCATGCAATCGTTGGTACAGTAATCGGTGGACAGTATAAAAACAAAGACGGAGAGGATAAAGATGGCGGATTCGGCTTCCTCGCTGGTGCTGGTGTTGACTACAACCTCGACGGTGGAATCGGAATCTTCGCAGACATTCGTTATGCAAACAACGTTTACTACAGCCAGTCACAGGCTGACAACTGTGACTGCTTCACACTCGGTGCTGGTGTAACAAAAGGCTTCTCTAACGGTTTGATTGGTGTTGCATTCGAAGGTGCTACCAACTCTAAGAGCCGCTACCAGCAGAAAGATGGAAAACAGTTTGGATGGGAAATCCCAGTTAAATTCGAGTACTGGTTCTAATTCTTGAGCTGATTTAGCTAAACTTAAGCCCGCAATTCAATTTGAGTTGCGGGCTTTTTTTTATCTCACCGCAAATCACTAAAGTAAAATCCCCAAATCACTAAAGTAAAATACCCCAAATCACTAAAGTAAAATTGCACAAATCTCTAAACCGTGATATTATTTTTGCAAGAAGGTTGCATCATGGAGTATAAGAAACGGATAGTAGATGACAGACTTGAATTAAAAATGGAAGCATTTGGAGCTATATGGATTATCGGTCCAAAAGGTTGTGGAAAAACCACATCTGGAAAACACAAAGCAAAGACCGTCATCGAATTCCAAGATGAGGAAAACAGAGAGAATCTGCTTCTCATTGCTGAAACTTCTCCCAAAAAATTGCTCATTGGTGAAAAACCAATTCTTTTCGATGAGTGGCAAGATGCACCAAAACTATTTGGAACAATCAGGAAGGATGTAGATGATTCTGGAAAGAAAGGGCAGTATATTCTAACTGGCTCTTCTGCAAATATCGCAGACACACCTCACACAGGGACACTTCGAATCAGCAGACTTCAAATGTATCCGATGAGTTTGTTTGAATCTGGAGAATCAAATGGTTCAGCTTCCCTCCTTGGCCTATTCAATAATCCTGATGATTTTGACGGATGTAAATCAGACATGAGTCTTGATGATATAATTTTTTCTATTTGTCGCGGGGGATGGCCAGGCTGCCTAAGCATTGAGTCCAAGCAAGCCCAGCTTGAAATCGCAAGAGATTTATACAAACAAACTTATTCAGTTGATATTTCAAAAATCGACGATGTCAAACGCAATCCAGAAATCGCACAAATTGTTCTCCGCTCGTACAGTCGAAACATATGTACTCTTGCAGAAACAAAAACTTTAATCGGTGATGTAAAAGCAAATTATGATGTTAGTGACACAACGATTTATGATTACATATCAGCTCTCGAAAAACTTTTCATAATTGACGATGTTGAAGCATGGTCTCCTGCCATTCGCTCTAAAACTTCCATTCGTTCGTCCAAAAAGCGAAATCTTATTGACCCCTCAATCGCTGTTGCGGCCATGGGGCTTTCTCCTGATTATTTTAACAGAGATTTTAAAACACTTGGATTTTTATTCGAATCTTTATGCATTCGTGATTTAAAAATCTACAGTTCCATTTACGATGGAAAAGTATCATATTATCATGACAGGTACGGACTTGAGGCAGATGCCGTACTTCATCTAAACGATGGTCGCTACGCCCTAATTGAATTCAAATTAGGCCAATCAGAAGTCGATATAGGGGCAGAACATCTATGCAAAATTGAAAAACTCATAAAAGCCTACAATGAGAAAGAAAAGCAATGTCCTTTAAGGCTTCCAGACTTAAAAATCATAATTACAGCAACCCAATATGGATATAAACGCGAGGACGGGGTTTTGGTTATTCCAATTGGCTGCTTAAAAGACTAACTTACTCAAACATTTTGTGAATGAGATTGTAAGCTACGCTTCCTGGCCCTGGAACTTTTGGCAAGTTTGTCCATTTGAACCATTTGGCATCGGTAAGCTCTTCTTGCTGGACTTTGATTTCTCCGCTCTCGTATTCGGCCCGGAATGCAAGCATGAGCTGATCCGGGAACGGCCATGACTGGCTGCCCACGTAGCGGATATTTTTGACTTTTATGCCAGTTTCTTCTAGGACCTCACGGTGAACGGCATTCTCAATCGTTTCGCCCATCTCGACAAAGCCCGCAATGCAGGAATAAACTTCATCATTTCGCTTTTTGTGGCGCGCAAGAAGAATCTCATCGCCCTTGTTCACCAGAGTGATAATCGCCGGCTCCAGCTGTGGAAAATACTGTTTGTTGCACTGGGGGCATGTTCGTGCCGTGAAATATAAGTCATCTATCAGAGGTGCGCCACATCTTGCACAGAATCGCTTGTCTCGCTTGAAATTCAAAAGCCCGCGTGCCCTTGCTGCAAGCCCTGCAAGCTCCGGCCCTGAAATATTCTTGGACTCATCTGTCATGCTTATGAAATCATTAATCCTGTCGATATTCCGCATCTTATGAAAGAAATCCCTCAGAGGAATGTCAATGCAGCCTTTTGGATTGGGCGTGTCCCTTTCGAGAAGAAGCGCAGAATAACCATATTCAAGCTCCGCAAACCAGTCCTCGGCAACGTTCATCTCAAAGCATTTGCGCACAATGCCCTCATCAGGCAAGGACTCCCCCTGCAAAAGGATGGAATTCTCCCGGAAAATAAAGTGAATCTCGCAAAATACGTTCATCTGATTAGAAATCATTGGCATAACTTAATTATAAGCGACAAACATCGAAAAAGAAAGAAAAATCTTCAGATATATTAAAGAAGAAAGTAGATTTTGCTTTTGATTGAAATTGAAGAAAGACTTGAGAAAGAAAGTTTAGATAAAAAAAGCCCGCAAGCGAATTGCGGGCTTAGTTTTAGCTGAATCAGCTCAGATTAGAACCAGTACTCGAAGCGAACTGGGATTTCCCAAGAGAACTGTTTTCCATCTTTCTGTGCATAGCGACCCTGTGAGTTTGTAGCGCCTTCGAAAGCAACACCGATCAAACCGTTAGAGAAGCCTTTTGTAACGCCTGCACCGAGTGTCAAGCAGTCCTGGTTCTCGCCAGAGTTCTGGTGAAGATATACACCGTTTGCATAGCGAACATCTGCGAAGATTCCGATTCCACCGTCGAGGTTGTAGTCGATACCAGCACCAGCGAGGAAGCCGAAAGCACCGTCAACCTTACCCTTTTCGCTATCAGCCTCGCTGATTTTTGTACCAACGATTGCGTGGATTGTGAGAGCATCGATGCCATAGCGAACATAAGCGTTTACGATTTTTGCTGTCTCTTTGTGTGTGTTGATGCGAGCACCCAAGCTAACGAAGAGGTTCTCAACAGCTGTCAAATCAAATGCAGCTGCAATTTCTGCCTGTGTTTTGTCATCTGCAGCTTTTGGAAGAGTCTTCAAAGCAGCTTTGATAGTACCGATACCTTCGATAGAATAAGCACCTACGTAAGCTGTACCATGTGCATAAATATCCTCAAGTGTGCGGCCTGAGCCTTTGCCATACTCTACGCCGTCTCCGTTATTCCATTTTCCATCAGCATTGTTGAGCTTGAGAGGAATACCAGCACCGATTGTGAGGCCTTCAACTGGAGTAGCTACGATAGAAACGCCACCCACTGAGCCTGTTCCACCTGCATCGAGGTAGTCATGGAATGTCCATCCTTCCTGATCTTCA